>Ga0153940_1000182_pt1 | contig 37721 bp, 28 predicted proteins | sample TSNJ024MetaG_FD_104736 | JGI IMG/M metagenome (GOLD analysis project Ga0153940, IMG submission 104736) | Attine ant fungus gardens microbial communities from New Jersey, USA - TSNJ024 MetaG | ecosystem: Host-associated > Fungi > Mycelium > Unclassified | place: USA: New Jersey, Brendan T. Byrne... | reverse complement strand
TTTACGGCTGCTAAAAATAGGAATAAAAAAGTTACAGTTCACTCCATGACCAGCAACCATAAAAAAGCTTTACCTATAATTTCCTATAATTTCATGTTAAAAAAGATTGACTATATTATAAAAGAATGATAAATTATAATTAATAAGTGAATAGGGCAAAACCAGTGAAAGCTGGTGACGCAAAGCTAGAGGGTCTAACGTCATATTGACAATGACAGCCAGTTGCACAAATTTCCGTCCGATATAGTGCTTTATATCGTGATGGTGTAATTGACAGACATTGGTTTTTGGTGTCTGTTTTTTTTATTTAAGAATGCTGTTTATTCATCGTTACAGTTCACGGAGTGAACAGTAACAATAGTTTATAGCTTGCCTTTCTAATATGTCTTCTCCCTCGCGAAAAAGTGAAAAAGTTAAAGCATCAGCATGGTCTGACAGGTACAACTTGGAAGATCCAATGCTAACGCAATTGAAGGGGGAGATTTAAATGCTGCGATGGTATAAATTGAAAAACTTACTGAAAAGCAAGGCTGCATTCACTCTTATAGAGGTTATTACCGTGCTTACGATTCTTGGTGTCCTGGCGGCCATTGCCGTGCCGTCAATGATTGGATTTATTGAACACGGCAAGCAAGTCAACCGCACGAATATCGCAAGGACGATATATCTCGCGGCTCAGAATCAGCTTATCAAGAGCAACGTTGAAAAGAACTTAAAATCCACAATGACTGGGCAATATTATAAACAAAATGCCAATGGTTCATATACGGATCTTTTAGATGACAGTAAAACAGGACAAAACAATGTGGCAGAAAAATTAACTTCCAATTTCCCAAGTGAAGAAGCAGCAAATAAAGATAATATTCATTTCATTAGTAAACCGAAAGGATATGATCCTAAAACAAAGTCTGTTGATAAAGAATTGAACGCTTTTTACGAAATGCTGGACGAGATCATTATAGATAAATCCATATTAAACGATGCTGTTTTAATGGAGTATAACATTAAAACAGGCGTCGTCTTATCCATTTTTTACGGTGATGCAGGGCAAGACACATTTAACTACCAGGATGAAGATGTCAACGACAAAAACAATGTTACCGGCGGGCGCGGCATAGATAACGGTTATAAATACGCATCTCAGCGAAAACAGGGGTATTACGGTGTGGAGACCACCGGAGAGGTTCCCCCTGTTAATTTTAAGGATATCGTCAATATTTATGATGGGGCGGACAAGGCATTGGATATCGGCTCCGGAGGAAAAAAAGTCAATGTTCTTTATGCCGAATTTTTAATTGCGAAACAATATAAAGCAGACGGCATAACCGAAGATGCGATGCCGGAGTACGCTTTTGAAATTGTAAATGCCAAATCACCAAACAACAAAGTAATATCAACAGAAGTAAGCAATCTTAGTGACGCATCTATCCCCCGAAATTTCCAATCGGCCATTACTAATGTCTTTAGTGATGAAGTGATCTACCATGATTCCATGAATCCGGCAGCAGTTGAACAATATGGCATTGATGTGAGCGGATATTATAATAGATATGTTTGGGTAATTGACTATATCCAGGGCGACATTATCAACGGTCAGCCGCAAAGTATAGGAGAAAAATATAAAGATAGCGAAGACCGGTTAATTGAACCGCAAAACGTCCGTGCCAAAGCGTCAAAAAGCAGCGGCACCGGTGTAACTTCCCTTTCGCTTGTCAACACGCACTTTAACGGTGAGTTGAGCGGTGGAAGATATGAAATAAAATCCGCAAGACACTTAAACAATATTCGTTACAAACCGAATGGCAAATATAGACAAACAGCCGATATTGATATGTTGCTTGCGAACGATCAAATTACAAACTTTGCGCCCATTGCAGGCGTTAATGGTGAAAGTTTCAGCGGCGAGTATTACGCCATGAAAACTACAAACACACAATACAAGATAAAAAATCTTTCAATAAATACCAATCAATCAAACGTGGGACTATTTTCAAGGATAAGCGCCAGCAGCAGTATTCAAGGAATTTCGCTGTATAAAGCTAAGATTACCGCCGCTAACAGTGAGAATGTCGGCGCGATTGCCGGTATAATGAACGGCGGTACCATCAAGCAATCCAACAATTATGCCAATATTGCGGCCAGCAGTAATAAGAGTACGAATGTGGGCGGTCTGGTAGGACGTATTACAAACGGTACGCTGGATCAATCTTTTAATGCAGGGTTTTATAATGCCCCTGTTTTATCAAGCACTTCTGACGGATTTGGTTCAGTCATGGCAAACCGCGGCAATATCGGAGGTCTGGTCGGCTTAAACTACGGCACAATACAAAATAGTTTTAACAACGCAAGAGTAAACATAAGAAACGTATCGGTTACTAAAGACGGTGAAAAGCTTTCGTATGATCCTGTATTCATGCAGCTTTCCGAAAAGGCGTCGGTTGGAGGTATCGCCGGATATAATAATGGCGGAACGATTAAAAATACATATGCAATAAACTTTGTGTCGCTGCTGACTGATTTTGGCTCAGCTTATGGTGGTATCTCCGGGACTAACACCGGAAGCAGCAAGCTGGATAACAACTTTTTCCTTGCCAACGGCTGCACCGGAAGCACCGGCAGTGAAGCTGCCTCCAAGGATCAAATGCGGGCAAATCCGTGCGGGCCTTTGTTTGCCAAAAACAGTATTATTGGAAATAATTCATATATAGAATATCCTTATCCGACATTGAAAAATAATAATCCCTTTGCTGATTCAAGTTATGACTGGGGATGGGAAAATATTGAGGACGTCAGGGTTAGCGATACGGGGCTTCTCTACTATGAATTGTATAACGATGATACCACTGGATTTTCAGGAGGCAGTTTTGCATCTCTGGTTCCCTCAGGCAACACAAAGCGGGTCATAAACGACGGATACGCTTTGGATATCGGTTTCACATCATCGCCGGCAACCGTGACGATAGGTGCAAAAACCTACTCGCTTACGATTCCATTCTCATCCCCTCCAAGCTGTACATGGAAAGATACAAGTGGTCAGATTGTCGGTGCGACTAATTCAATAATTAGATATCAAGATACCGAAAAACAGAATAGATTTATCTTGTTTTTTGACAACAATTTTTTGGAAGAGCACGCAAATGGTGAAGCGTATATTGATTTCAAAGTCGAAATTTTAAATAATACAATTATTTCGACCAGATTCAACCCACTATTTGCGAACACTGTCGGCAGAACAATTAATAACTTTTCGGTGCGTTCACCGCGCCATTTTGACAATATTAACAAAGCCTTAAGCACAAATTACAGCCAAGGGCTGAATCTGGATTTTGCACCATACCGCAAGAAGGCAACATACAAAATGAGCGGCTCTGCCGTGGTAAAAGACACAACCAATGATCAGTTAAGCTACGCCGACAATACCGCAATTATAGACCAAAACACCCCGTTCGCGGGAGAATATAGCGGAAACGACTGTGATATAAAAGTTGCCAAAGCGGATAAAGGGCTTTTTAGGAATATCGCTTCAACTGCTGTTGTCAGAGGGATTAAACTCATCGACTCCACCATCGGGCAATATAACTGCGTTGGCGGCATTGCGGCAGAGAATAACGGCACAATTGATTCGTGTATTGTTTCTAATGTAACGATCACAGGAACCAGCGATTTAGGACTTGCAGCAGGGATTAATAAGGGGACAATTGTGAATACCCGTGTGGAAAACTCCAGGATAACCGATGCTGCTAATGGCAGCGATCATGGCGGAATCGCCGGAGTTAATAACAATAATATCACAAATTGCACAGTCGATAACAACTCTGCTGTCAATGGAATAAACAATGTTGGCGGAATTGCGGGAACCAACACCGGCACGGTAGATGGTTGTTCGATTGCCTCGTCCGCTGTTTCGGGAAAATATGATTGCGTTGGCGGAATTGCGGGTAAAAGTGAGGCACCGGTAATCGATTGTTCAGTTACGTCGGCCACAATCAAAAATACAGTATCAGGCGGTAAGATCGGAGGGGTTGCCGGGGAAAACACCAATGCCATAAGCGGTTGTTCGGTGGCATCTTCCACTGTTTCGGGAGTGCATGATAACATCGGCGGAATAGTCGGAAATAATAGCGGTTCCATCCTTGGAACCGGCGTGTCGTATTCTGCCGTTAAAAGCACGAGCGGTAATAATGCCGGAGGTATTGCCGGAAATAATAATAGCGGCAGTCGTGTTGAAGATTCATTTTTTCTGTCAATAAATGGTTTGGACGAAATTCCGGTTAGCAGCGCATATAGCGACGCCGGGGGTATTGTCGGAAATAATGCAGGGAGCGTTTCCAAAGTATTATATCTCGCACCCGCGCCCACTCAAGGATCAGCAGCCATTACAATCTATCCCATAGTGGGCCGTGGAACGACTGCGGATGGAGCTTGTTTCTACTTATCGGGTTATCGGTACTCATTAAATGAAGGCAAAAACTGGACGTCTAAAGATTACAACCGTATTTATGACGGCAAGGTCAATCTTTCCGGCGGCGGCGTGGGATTGGTAACGAAGTTTATTGATAAGGAATGGCTGGATTTCGCATACGAATCAGCGTTAAGCGATTGGTATCAGCCGACAAACGGGTATCCTTATCCGGTGCCCCGCGGGGTTTTGGCACCTGCTAACTGGCCGCAGACAGACAGCCCGACCAGACCGGAACAGGTAGATCAGGAAGAGAGCGCCTGGGCTGTGACAGAATCAACGTCAGACCGCGGGCGGAATGTTACTTTTATAAATGGTGATTTTACTGCCGGTAATTTTACTGCCGGTGATTGTTTTGATGTTGTTGATAATGCAGCCAATGGACGCCGCATTTATATTGATATGAGTAAAGTTTCGGGATGGTCGACGCGCCCTGTTGGTGCAGGCAGCACCACGCAGCCGGCAAGAAACAATTTAATTGAATTACAGGAACCGATAGGAACTTCCAGTATTAATTCCGGTAATTATAATCAATATATGGCGAGTAATTATAATGGCAGATATAATACGTCTTTGGACATCCTGACATCGCCATACAGGTACGCCGAGTTGAACGCCGATGTGCAGGGAACATTGTACCAGCTTTGCAAAACCACACCCGGAGCAGAGTTTTATTATTCGTTCTATCACGCATCCAGGGGTGCGGCTACTGATAAAATGAATTTTTACCTCACAGGGGTAGGGGACGATGACGATTATGCTAATGACAGCAGCTTGGTATTAATACGCCCCTGCTGGTCTCCGCGACAGGCAATAGCCAGTACTTATAATACTACCGTTAAGCTTAATGATACTACTAACTGGGGTAAAACATCACTGAGATGGAATCCTGCGGTCAGAAATACGGTTAAATATGATAATCTTGGCAACGTTGGTTCTACTGTCGCCCCGCTCACCGTTGGCAGTTTGGGTTATTATGCGGATAAATTTAATAACTGGCCGACAAACAACAACGGACAGATGTATTTGTACGATGTTTGGATTGGAAATACTGCAAACAGTACATCACAGACCTCAACCAGCGGTTATGGCATAAGTTTTTGGTCAACATCAAACCGCACACTTGCAGCCAGAGGGTATGCGACGCTTGCCAACTTAATCTCCGCCGCGCCGGAAGCCGCGGCAAATGTTATCGGTTATTGGGGCATCAGTTACGGCTGGAAGCATTATTATGGTTTGTATGAAGTTCCTGAAGGACAAACCAGAACCGAGTTTGCCTATCAATCAAGGACAAACAACCCAACCAACGGCAACTACCTTGACGGCATATCCTTCAAATCCCCTGCGTTTTTATCTATTGAAAAGTATATCAAAGATAAATCAGGCGAAGATGCTAAGTTTGTAACGCTTAACGATGAATTAACGGTGGATCTTCATATCACAAGCTGGGGTGAAATAGCAGCAGACAATATTAAAGTAATAGATAAATTGGCTCCCTACGATGAGTATATTGATTTTGTCGCCGGCAGCGTAACGGTAAAGAAAGGGACTGCAGCCATAACCGGTTGTACTATTACCGCGCCCACTGTTGGTAACAAACAAACATTAACCGTAGCGCTTCCGGCAGGTGAAACACTGGCGGCAGGCGAAACTCTAACGGTAACATTCAAGATAAAAACTCGCCAGGAAGTAAAAAGTGTCCCTATCGAAACGCTTCTGTTTTATTTTAAAAACCAAGCCATAGTTAATTACAATGAAAATAAACAAGCAAATACGAATTTCTTTGACGGCTATATAAATACGGTAAAATCAAACGCTTCTGAAATTTTGCAGGTATATATTGACCCGATTAAACTGTCAAAGACGGTTACGCCATCAAAAGACGGTCCGTTTACTGTGACGCTGACGGTTGTAGATACACTTGGCACGGGAAGCAAAATCACAACAAATGGTCTTATCACCGAATTGATTCCAAAAGGTTTCAGTGTGGTAAATGCGCCGCCGGGATCAATCCTCACACCAAATGCTGATGGCTCCACGCGTCTTGTGATACAAAATGTAAATCTTGGTACTGCTAAAAGTTTAAGTTATACTTACACTATGGCATATACCGGAAAGGGATACGGAATTGCATATACCAGCATATCCGCTGACTATAAATATCAATATATAGATGCCAACTATAATTTAAGTGTCATGCTTGAATTTCCGAAGCCAATCGTAGGTATTAGCATAAAGACCCAGGACGATGTCTTTATGGTTGACGGAAATACGACATCTCAGCTCCTAAACATTACCGGTAACGACAACTTTGCTGAAACGATGGCGGACGCTAACTATGACGTGACGCCCGAAGTTGTCTTGCTTAGAGGCAGTGACGGTAAAGGCGCATATGATAATGCATATTTAAACGGTGCGGGAAATTATCAGATTGACACCGATTATTATACGGCGGTCTTGATCAGGGGCAGCAACCGGCTTGAATTCACACCAAAAGCAGGTGCAAACGAAAGCTATGAGTTGTATTACCAAATTAAGCTGAACGCCACAAAAACAGGCGGCACATCCTTTGATTTGTCTTCAGGGGAAACGAAGGTAACTGTTCATGGCGTTAATAATACACTGGTATATTATGAAAAATACAACGATGACTCATACGGATATTATGCAGCCGCCCCTAATTCAGTGCCGCAGGCACTTAACGATACCAAGATGATCATTGAAAGCGGTTATGGAGTATTAAGTGCGGCATCAGGGAGAAGCGTACAGCTTGGCAGCGGGGCAGTTTCGAACCTTTCTGAAAATTATAACGGTATGTATCTGTATAAACTGGGCACGGTGTCGGTGAGTGACTTCACCTTGCTAACGGTTAAATTCGGCACAGCGGAAAGTATGGCAGATATAGGAAAAATCCATCCCAACTTTGCCAAAGCTGTTTATGCCGCCGGTGCGGCAGACGCAGGCAGTACATTCAGTATCCGCACGCCGCAGCAGATGATGAATATTGGTTTGCTTGATGCAGCAGGAAAAACATTCACCCAGGAGCGAGATCTTGATTTCAATAATATTGATTTAAACGCTGATGGTGCGGTTGTTAAAGGTGAGTTCAGAGGTGAATTCGAAGGAGACGGTTTTGAGATTTTGAATGTAACCATTGATGCACTAAGTATTGACTATGTGGGATTGTTTAGCCAAAACAGCGGAACAATCAGCGGCGTCACTTTAAAGCCAAGTACCAGCATCAAAGGAAAAGATAATGTCGGCGGAATCACCGGCTATAATCTAAATGACGGATTGATTGAAGCGTGTATCGTTGAGGGTGAAGAAGATACCGAAACCGGAATGCATATTGAAGGCAGTGATAATGTGGGCGGAATTGCCGGATTCAACGATGGTGAAATAAAAGACTGCATCGTAAGAAATACCACGCACACGATGATAGGGAAGGATTATGTCGGCGGTATTACGGGATATAACGGAAGTGAGGGCACGATTTTGACAGCTTCTGTTTCCGACGTGCGTTTAATGGCTGAAGGCAGCTATTTTGGTGAGTTTTACGGGTATAACAAAAATGATAGTTTAAATCTCAATACTATCGGAGAAGCAACTAATGTAATTACACCGCCAACAGGTACCGATGAGCCTGATGTGTCCCCTTCTTCAGCTGATGATAATGTTCCGGATAATCCCGATGACCCGGCTGTTTCAGATGGTCTTAATGGCACAGATGGTTTGGACGAACCCGATATCTCTATCGAACCCGATATCTCTATCGAACCTGATATCTCTATCGAACCTGATATTTCTATCGAACCTGATATCTCTATCGAACCTGATATCTCTATCGAACCTGATATCTTTGTCGAACCCGACGTCTCTATCGAACGGGATGTTCCTGCTGAATTTGGAGAACCAACTGCTCCTGTCGAAACAGATGGTAAAGTGGGTGCGCTGATTGTGGTCATGGCAAGGGTTCCTCCGACTTGCCCGATAAGCAGGCGCAGGAAGATTAGATTCAAAAGGGGGGACGGCAGACATGCAAAAAGAGAATAAAGTTATAAAAATCCTTACGGATAAAAGCGGTGCCTCTTTAATATTTGTATTGGGGATCATGCTTATGCTTATGGCCATCGGCACTTCGGTGTTGACGGCTGCCGGCGCCAATGTCGGTTTTTCGTTAAAACAAAGAGAACACAGTCAAATTATGATACTAGATGACTCGGTACATAAGAATATCATGTACAGCCTTCAAGGCGGTAATACAACGGATGAAGATTATGAAACTGATTTTTTATCGCCGCAGCTTGTAATGGCTGTTTATAAGGCTAATGATCCGGATTTAACGATGTCACCACTCGGTCTTGCTGATATGCAGCTTGTAATTGAGCTTGGGAATGAGGGCATTTTAGAGAGCGGAAATATAAAAGTGGATAGCATCACACTTTCCTTTCCGGAACAAAATGTTGTTATAACGCCTCCGGCAGCTGCAATATATACGTCCGTATATAATGATGCGGATGACATTACCGGGAAAACGCTCAGTTCCCCGCGGGAGCCAAAAACCGCCACGGTGAATGCTGCGATGGTGGTTACGGTGGAGATTAATGCAAAAGGGAAAATCACCACATCAAGGGCGATTTATGAATATACCGGCGGTATGCTTACGGATGACCCGGAAGGTGAATTTTCTAATGAGGAAAATGGTGATGCGCAAGAAATGGGTTTTGCGGATGGCGGGTACGGAGAATGGAGGTTGATAAAGCATGAAAATATCGATTCAAACAATTAAGAAAATATTTCGTTCTAATAAAGGCGAAACTCTTGTTGAAAGTATCGTCAGCTTACTTATTCTGTCTGTTCTTCTTCTTGCTGTTACAACCATGATTCAAACTGCATTAAGGATGACAAGTGCATCTGCGCAAAAAGCAAGAGGAGTGCAAGAGGACACCGTGAACCCGGTAATACTGGCAGATTACCGTGATAGTGAAAATGATGTTGCCATAACTTTTGAAGCCACAGCGATAGAAGGAGAACATAACATAGAAGCAAAACATAACGTGGTTTTCAATCAGGATGGCGGTCTTATAGCTTTTTCCCCAGCGGAAGAATATAGGTGGAATGATTATGATGAAAATATTGAAAAATAAAAACGGCATGACTTTAATAGAGATGATAGTGAGCATGGTGTTATTTGTGATTGTCGCAGCAACAGTTTCCGCTATTTTAGTACCGATGTTAAAAGTTTATGCAAAAGCCAATGAATTTGCCGAGTGTAACACCTTGCTTGACAATATTGCAAACCAGATAATAAGCGATTTATCAGATGCCACAGTTGAACTTGAAGATTTGGGAGCTGGTAACGAAATCTCAATAACCATAGATAATCCGGAGGATGTGAAATATAGTGTTGCTTCCGATAGCGGTGTGCTCTTGAAAAACGATATCCCTGTTTTGACAAAAACTTATTATAAAAACAAAAGTGTGTCATTCGTCTGTAACTCAGCGTCCACAGATTCTGGAACGGCATATACATTAACGGTAATTATTCTTTCGGATCGACACGGCGAAATGATGCGCAGGAAATACGTTGTAAGGCCTCTTGCATTAAATCAATATTTGGAGATTTCGAATATTGCGGCACCAGAAACTGCCTAAGCCAGGACGCCACATCTATGTAGATAGGAATAATGATGGTCAGGTTTCCTTAAAACGTTATAAAAAGAAATCGTTTTACTGGTATAAGGATGTAATTGCAACAAATGGTGCTATTTTAGGAGGAGTAGGAGAGAGATGAAGTTTTAGGGATTCTAAAGGACTCTGGGCACACTCTCTTCTTACAGGAGCAATATCCGAGCGATTAAAAACCGATAGATTTATGTATTATGCAAAATGCACCAATTCCCATATGACAGTGAATTGTTCGAACCGCAATACTCAGTTTGAGGAATTCGATATAACTGACATCAGGCTAACTGGGGAGATAAATGTAAGTCTAAATGCAAAGTTTGACTTGACATTTTCTGCGATGAATAGCAATATAATCATATATAAGGATTTTGGGTATGTACTCCATGCTCAAGAAGAAACCCCAGAGAGGCTAGTCTCTGGGGTTTCTTTTGGGTTAACTGTCTTTAGTATTTCGGTCTAACCACTTGCGTATGTAACAGCTTATTATACTCGCCATAACCGAAATAAGGACTTGGTTAAGTGCTCCATGCTCCTCTGCCGCGTCCGTCCTGCCAACTACTATTCTATCAAACATTAGGAGCATAATTGATCCATACAAAATTAGTACCAAAAGTTTCTGGTCATGGAGTGAACAGTAACAGGATTAGTGGAAGTGAGCAAAGCGATTACCTTGACGTTTGCTAAAGAATGCGGTATTTTATGTAGTATAGGATGCGGTATATTTGTGCATGCAAAGCATAGTCTGCAGACTAATTATGGCTTATAGCCATAAGGGGAACAGTGAAAAGAATTATGTCTGAGGAAATTTTCACAGAAAAAATATAAAACAACAAAGGAGCGTGAAAAATGTCTTCAGAAAGAACAGTACTGGAAAAGACAACAAAAACTTCCTTAACACAGGCAAGGGAAGTACTAAAAAAATATTTTGGCTATGATCAGTTCCGAGAGGGACAAGAAGAGCTTATCGGCAGCATCCTAAGCGGTCAGGATGTCCTGGGGATTTTTGCAACAGGATTTGGGAAATCTATAATTTACCAAATTCCGGGATTGCTGATGGACGGGATAACACTTGTTATCTCACCCTTGATATCGCTGATGAAGGACCAGGTTTATTCATTGAATCAGGCAGGTGTACATGCTGCTTACATCAACAGCTCATTAACGCCAGGCCAAAACCGAACTGCACTGAATCGTGCCCAAGAAGGGCGGTATAAGATTATCTACGTAGCACCTGAGCGGTTGGAAACCGATGAATTTATGTATTTTGCTGCAAATGCGCCGATTTCCATGGTGGCAGTGGATGAAGCACACTGTATCTCACAGTGGGGACAGGACTTTAGACCCAGTTATCTGAAAATCACACGTTTTATTGAGCGGTTACCGGTTCGCCCGGTCGTAAGTGCATTTACCGCTACGGCAACCAGAGAGGTTATAGAGGATATTTCCTGCATCCTAAAGCTGCATCAGCCAAAGGTATTGATTACCGGATTTGACCGGAAAAATCTTTATTATGAGGTACAGACGCCAAGAGATAAGGATGCCTGGGTTTTGGAATATATAGAAAGGCATGCCAAAGAAAGTGGGATTATCTACTGTGCCACCAGAAAGAATGTTGACGATCTGTGTATCCTTTTGAATCAGAAGGGGGTGCTGGCTACCCGGTACCATGCCGGACTGGGTGATAAAGAACGCCGTGAGAATCAGGATGACTTTATATATGACATAAAGCCGGTTATAGTAGCCACGAATGCTTTTGGCATGGGAATTGATAAATCCAATGTACGTTATGTGATTCATTACAACATGCCGAAGAATATGGAAAGCTATTATCAGGAAGCCGGAAGAGCCGGCCGTGATGGTGAACCTTCCGAATGTATTTTGCTATATGCTTCCAAGGATGTGGTGGTAAATCAGTTCCTGATAGAAAAAGGAAATGAAGAGCTGCCGTATGATGCGGCGCAGTTAATCCGGGAGCGGGATGAAGAGCGTTTGAAAAAAATGACTTTTTTCTGTTTTACAAAGGATTGTCTGCGGGAGTACATATTACGCTATTTCGGCGAGAAGACGGTTAATTGCTGTGACAACTGTTCAAACTGCAATACCCAGTTTGAAGAGGTTGATATAACAGAGATCAGTAAAGAGGTTCTTTCCTGCATTCTGCAGTGCAATGGGCGGTATGGTATTAATGTGATCGTAGGTACTTTACGGGGAATGAAGCAGGCAAAGCTGAAAGCTTATGGCATGTTCCAGAATCAGCAATACGGGAAACTTCCGGATATCAGTGACATCCGTTTGAAGCAAATGATCAACAAGCTGCTACTGGATGACTATCTGATCCAGACCAATGATAAATATGGGCTTTTACGAGTCAGCCCTGCCGGCAGGGAACTGATAGCCGGTGAGCAGACTGTGATAATGAAACTGGCTAAGGAAGAACCCCGGGCAGCAAAAGAACAAGCAGGTAAAAAGAAAGCTGGGAAAAGACGCAGAACCGACGCTCTTACCTCAAAAGGATTGCAGCTTTTCGAAAACCTGCGGGCAATTCGTTCACGGTTGGCCAAAGAAGAAGGGATGCCGCCATATATTATCTTTTCAGACAAAACGCTGACGGATATGTGTATGAAACTCCCGGCAAGCAAAGCAGAAATGCTGGAGGTGTCTGGAGTCGGTGAACATAAATATCAGAAATATGGCGAGGAATTTTTGAATGCAATTGCTGAATTCACCGGCGGGAGAAAAGAGCAGTACTATTATGATGAAGATGTGGAGTGATAATAGTTGGTGTTACTGTTCACAGCTCTACAGACGGCGAGTTATTGTTCACTCCGTGACCAGTAACCACGGCGACTATTCCCGCGAGGTATTTCCGATAATAAGCTTTTACATACGGGAACTTTTGTATTATAATACATATGTACGGATAAAGTGAAACCTGGTTCAGGGGGAGTTTTTGACTCCCGCTGAATTTGAGTTGAGCCAATCCAGGGATTTAGCAGCCCTTATTCCGCCGTCTGCAGGGGCAAGGGTATTAGAGCTGGCTAGTCATCGGATAAAAAGATAAAAGGACGTGAGCAAAATATGGATAGAAAAGTAGGAACAATATCAAGAGGTATTCGCTGCCCGATCATCAGAGAAGGTGATGCGCTGGCTGATATCGTAGTAAAAAGTGTATTAGAAGCAGCAAAGGAAGATGGTTTCGGATTGCGTGACCGTGATGTTATCGCCATGACCGAATCCATCGTAGCAAGATCGCAGGGCAATTATGCATCTGTACAGGCAATTGCCAAAGATGTCAAGAATAAACTGGGAGGCAAGACCATCGGTGTTATTTTCCCGATTCTGTCCAGAAACCGCTTTGCAATCTGTTTAAAAGGAATTGCTATGGGTGCTTCCAAAGTTGTGTTAATGTTAAATTACCCAAGTGATGAAGTTGGTAATGAGTTAGTATCACTGGACCAGCTGGACGAAGCCGGTATTAATCCGTACACAGATGTACTGACGCTTTCCCGTTACCGGGAATTGTTTGGTGAGAATAAACACACGTTCACCGGTGTTGACTATGTGGAATATTACAGTCAGATCGTCAGGGAAGCCGGAGCTGAAGTAGAGGTTATCTTTGCCAATAATCCAAGAGAAATCCTTCAGTATACCGAGTATGTATTAAACTGCGATATCCACAGCCGGGCCAGAACAAAGCGCATTCTGCTTGCTGCCGGTGCAAAAGCTGTATGCGGACTGGATCAGATTCTCAGTGAGCCCGTAGACGGCAGCGGATGCAACGAACGCTATGGTCTTTTGGGTTCGAATAAATCCACTGAAGACACAATCAAGCTATTTCCAAGAGATTGCTTCGATTTGGTAGAAGATGTGCAGAAAAAGATTCTGGACCAGACCGGAAAGCATGTGGAAGTTATGGTCTATGGCGATGGCGCGTTTAAAGATCCGGCCGGTCAGATCTGGGAGCTGGCTGACCCTTGCGTATCACCGGCATATACCCCCGGGCTGGAAGGAACTCCAAATGAAGTGAAACTGAAGTATCTTGCTGACAATGATTTTAAAAATCTGTCAGGAAAAGAATTAAGAGATGCTATTTCCAGCCGCATCCGTGAAAAATCGGATAATCTGGTAGGAGATATGGCTTCTCAAGGAACCACCCCAAGAAAGCTGACCGATTTGATCGGTTCATTATGTGACCTGACCAGCGGTTCCGGGGATAAAGGTACTCCGGTTGTACTGGTACAGGGTTATTTTGATAATTATACAGATTAATGGAATTATTATACAAAAAACCGGCTTCAAGAAGGATCTTGAAGCCGGCTTTTTTGTATTGTGATTAGCTGGTACGACTGGAATGTGCCTTCTTCCTGGTCAGCAATATGCCGCTGACAAGAGCCGTGAATGGTGCCACTGTCACAAGACCAAAGCTTCCCACGACAGTTTCCAGGATTTCAGCCGAAACATATTTATAATTTAAAATATTATATATCGGCGTTCCCTGTGCCATAAATACCATTAGTAAAGCAATATAACCACCTGAATACGCTAAAAGAAGCGTTGTCGTCATGGTTCCCATAGCCGCTTTTCCGATATTTATACCAGAGCTTACTGCTTCTTTCCACCCAATCTCCGGTTTTTTTTCAACCACTTCATGAACTGCGGAGGTGATATCAACAGCCAGATCCATCATTGCCCCAGAAGCTCCAATAAAAATGCTGCTCATGAAAATCTGGGTAAGATTCAAATTCTGATATCCGGCATAGAGCAGACTTTCAGAATTAGACATTACGGCCCCATGAATCTTAAAAACATCTGTAAAAATGATTCCCATGATACACGTCGTCCCCACTCCCAGCAGAGAACCCGAAATGGCGGCAACGCTTCTAATATCGAATCCATAGACAAATCCGATGATAATTACGACTAATACTACTACGATTCCCAATCCGACTAAAACCGGATTCATCCCGTTTAAATAACACGGAACCATAACCTTCCAGATCATTAGTATGGTAATAACAAATGCTAAGATTGAACGCATTCCGCTTTTCCCTGCGAACAAAATCAGAAATACTACAAATAATGCCGCTAAAATAATTGCTCCGGGTATACGATAATGATCAATCATATTGACAGAAATAATTTCATCTTGCTGATAGCTGATAACCACCAGCGCTTTATCACCCTTTTCAAAGATCTTGTCGGACTCTAAAGAACCGTTCAGCAGATTATAGGCCTTTGCTTCCTGCCCTTTGAATTTCCCGCCCAGAAGCTTTACGATACAAAATTGTTCTCCGGTCCGAATCAAACCCGAGCTTATGACTGTACTGTTATCCGTTTCGATGACTTTGGCGGAGCAACGGTCTGTTCCTTTATAAATAACAGCATCCTCGTAGCCGGTTGGAATGGCTACAAGGATCGCAATAATAATGAACCCCAAAATAGTTGGCAGGTAATCTTTTACTTTCATCATCAATTTCATACGTTTCTTATTGTACTCCCGTCAATTCTTCAAGATTAAAGTAGATATTCGTATTGTCGTAATATCCTTCAAATAGTTCCTGACCCTCTCCCTTTGCAAATACTGCTACCGGGATTCCCGTATGTGAATACGATGAGAAATTAATTCCCGACTTATTGTTCAGAATATGTGTTATAGTAACGGTAAGCGGCTCATATGCTCCGTACAGAATATACTCTTCCTGACTCATATCTTCCTGCTTCGCCATGCTCACACTCATGGTTCTGTCATAAGCAGCTTTGAGTTTTTCTAATTCATAATCGGTCAATACCAGATTGGAATCTTCCGCTGCATCGGGATCATCTGATCTTATCAGACCGAAGAGTGCTTTGACATCTGCCATAACAGTATCAAAATCTGTCTTTTTTTCTTTGTATGCCGAAACATAATCAGAATCATATTTCGCATAAGAAATTTCCTGATTTTGCAGATTTGCTAAAAAAGTATCGTAATTTGTACCGGCATAACCCATCGACAGACCACCGGTCTCATGATCCCCTGTCACAAGAATTAACGTTTCATCCGGATACTCATTATAAAACTCAATGGCTTTATCTACCGCATTGGAAAGTTCCTGTGTATCTCCGATTGCAGAACCGGCATCGTTGGCATGACATGCCCAGTCGATCTTTCCGCCCTCTACCATCATAAAGAACCCATTATCGTTATTAAGCACCTCTATTCCTTTACCCACATAGTCAGCTAGTGACCATTCATTATCTGCTCCATCCAAACTGTAGCTCATAGCATCCGCGTCCGCCAAAGTCTCGGCAATCGCAATTGCTTTTCCGGAGTCAGTCTTTAAGGCTGCTGCCTCATCCTGCGTTTTTACCACTTTATAGCCGGCTTTTTCAGCGATTGTATAAAGGTCTTTTTGGTCTTCATTCTCTCCGGTAGGAGCCAGCAGTGCACCACCGGCAAAGTAATCAAAATTACTTTCAATTAGTTCTAAGCCGATATCATAATAATTATTTCTGGATTCTTGATGTGCATAAAATGCCGCCGGTGTAGCATGATTCAGATTAACTGTTGACAAAACACCGATTTTATAGTCCTTTTGCTTTTTTAGTTTTTCAGCAATAGTTTCATATTTTTCGGTCATGCTTTCATCCATATTAATGGTCCCGCTATATGTTTTATTACCGGTGGAAATAGCGGTTGCGGTAGAAGCAGAATCCGGACAAAATGATGTACTGTCATACGTCTGTGCTGATCCTGCTACCGGGAAATTCATAAAAGAAATCTTTGATTCCGATTTTAAAACTTCTTTTTCTTCTCCTGCTATCGCATTCATATAGTAATTTGTTGATTGAATCTGCGGATAACTCATTCCATCTCCAATAAATAGAAATATGTATTTGGGAATACTGTCTTCCTTATTCTCCTGAGCTGTTTCCGCCGCTTTTGTAACGCTTGTATCCTTAACCGCGGCTTCATCAGCCCCAGTCGTTTTTTCTCCAACTGCCGCGGCTTCTGCACCTGTGCTTTTAGTGCATCCGGTCAAAGACATTACACACATAGATAGTGCTAAAAATAATGCTGTCAATCTTACGCTTCTCTTTTTCATACAAATTCTCCTCATTGATATATAATTTTTCACATTTTGGTAATCCTTGTCCATCTTATCTTGCTCATGTAAAAACCAAAATGCGGCCAGCGTAATTTTCTTGTAAATTGTATCTATAGAGAAAGGTATTTGCCAACAAAAAAGCGGCTGCAACTATAAAAAATAGTATTTCGGTTAGTAATAAGACAACCCCCTTGGGGAATAACACTACTAAGGTAGTAATACGACCTATGCAAAAGGAGAACAAGAAAATGCCAATATCCAATCGGAGTAATAGCGGGATTGTTTTAATCAACACCGCTTTTTACACATACGGTAATATGATAAGCGACCTGAATTTCCTGAAAAATAAATACCCCTCCCTTTTTAGAATTAGTGAGTTGGCTCAAACCCCCGACCAAAGAAGCATCTTAGATGTAATACTAGGCAATCCGGAAGCAGACACACAAATCATGATCCAGTCTGCCATCCACGGCCGGGAGTATCTGAATACCCTGCTGGTAATGAAGCAGCTTGAGCACATTTTGGAACAATACGATACCGCAGTATATGAGGGAATACCCTATGCAGAATTACTGAATCAAACATGTTTTCACATTCTCCCAATGACCAACCCGGACGGGGTAACCATCAGTCAAAGGGGTATTCATGGGATTCGCTCAAAAGATCTGCGCAGAGAATTGAAAGCATGCTATCATAATGACCTGATGCAGGGGTATACAACAGCCAATGAAAATACATACTGGTCACAATTCAAAGCAAATGCGCGGGGTGCTGATCTGAACCGTAATTTTGATGCGGGCTGGGAAACGTTTCAGGGAAGTAATGTGCCATCCTTTGAACGATATAAAGGAGCTGTCCCGGTTTCAGAGGTTGAGACTCAGGCTATCCTGGATGTGGCAGAGAGAAATAATGTCATCTGTGTAATCTCATATCATTCTGCCGGAGATTTAATCTACTGGGATTATGGCAGCAAAGGAAGTGCTTATGAAAAGGATCGGGATTTGGCGGAACTGGCAGCTGCCGTTACCGGCTATCCGATGGAGCCAACTTGGCAAAATGAAACGGATGCGGCCGGATGCAGCGACTATTTTGTCCTAAAAAAAGGGATAGCGGCCATCACCATTGAAAATGGTTCCGGAACATGCCCGCTATCCATAGATGAATTTCCTGCAATATGGAATGCCAACCGGCAATTGTGGCCGGCGCTTGCAGTGATGTATTAGTTGTAGGTCCTGATCGTTTTATGAGCAGGACACTAGTGTAACAACCACGAATTAAATGAACTGATTATTGGTTTGAATTTTCAGCTGGTTCATCTTTTTAAGTTCCAGACAGGTCAAAACCGTAGTTACTAAAACGGCCGCCCCATCAGCGATGGGCCCGGCGAAGACAACACCATCGATGCCCATAAAAATCGGCAGGATCAAAAGCAAAGGAACCAAAAAGATAATTTGCCGTGTCAGGGAAACGAAGATACCTTTGATTGGTTTACCGATGGAAGTAAAAAAGGTAGAAGTAATCGGTATAATTCCATTGATAAAGGTCATGAACATAAAAATCCGCAGGTATCGCTCGGCAAATTGAAAATATAATTCATCACCCTGTCCAAAAATGCTGACAATATGCCTTGGAAAGAGCTGAAAGCAGGCAAAAGCCAAGACACTAATGCCAAGGACCACAATCAAAGCGGTCTTTAAAGCCTGCTTTACCCGTTTATAATTCTTCGCACCGTAATTAAACCCGAAGATTGGCTGACAGCCATGTACAGTTCCCAGAATAAATGCCAGCAGGAACACATTGACTTTAGTGATAACCCCAACACAGGCTAACGGGATTTCGGCACCATAAAGAGATGCGGCACCGTAAAAAGTCAGAGTATTATTCATTACAATCTGTGTTACAGTCATAGCCAGCTGATTAAAGCAGGACGCTGCACCCAGCGATACGACGATTTTACTATTTGCAAATGAGGGCTTTAAGTACCGCCGGCTAATTCGAAAGGTTTTAAACCGGGTCAGATAGATAACCGCCAGAATGCAGGATACAATCTGTCCGGTTACAGTAGCGATGGCAGCGCCGGCCATACCCATATCAAATACAAAGATTAATATTGGATCCAGGATTGTATTGAGCACTGCTCCGGACAATACACAAATCATGGAATAAGTTGGACTGCCATCAGCCCGGATCAATTGCCCGCATCCGGAAGAAAAGATTAAGAACGGAAAACCCAGTGCGGTAATGCCGGTGTAAGTCATAGCATAAGAAAGAACCTGATCCGTAGCCCCAAAAGCTTTCATCAGCGGTTCCAGAAAGACCAGCGTTAACACCCCGATCAGAACACCGCAGACAGCAAGCAGGGTAATGCCATTGCCGGCAATCCGATATGCCTTTTCCCGATTATCGGCTCCCATATTCAGGTTAAAGCCAGTGGCACTGCCCACACCCAGCAGCAAAAAGACCGAGGTGCAGATTGTACTAAGGGGAAATGCCACATTAGTTGCAGCATTCCCCAACATTCCCACACCCTGTCCAATAAAAATCTGATCCACGATATTATACAACGCACTGACCAGAAAACTAATCGTTGATGGGATAGCATATTTTAAAATGAGTTTATTTACCTTCTGAGTTGCCAGTGGATTCTGACTGACAGAAACTGTCTGATTCACAAGTGGATACCTCCAGTACTGAAAAGATTGGTTCAACTAAAGTTCAGTGGGAATTAAAAAATCCCCCCTGAACTAAGTTTCACTTTATAGCATTATATACAGTATATTCGTAATTTGGGGTTCCGTCAAATAATATCTGTGAATCGTGAAGGCTGAATAGTAACGCGTGTTGTTACTATTCAGTTTGGCTGCGTTTCAGCCGGTCAATATCCTCCCCGGTTAATGTTTCCTTTTCCAGAAGCATTTGTGAGATGCTATGTAACAGGGATTGATGCTCCTGCAAGATATGAAGAGTCTCTGAATACAATGCTTTCATGTTATCCCGGCATTGCTGAACCAGGTCGGAGGACGGGGAAGCATGCAGAACATTTACATTAAATAAGCCAAAGTCATCATCCATTCCGTACTTGTTGATATAATCCAATATCAGTCCGGAAGCCTTTTCGATATCATTGCCGGCTCCGGTGGTAATCGCTTCACGGCCAAAGATCAATTCTTCACTTGCCCGTCCGGCCAGAAGGACCTTCAGGTGAGCCAGCATATTTTGCTTGGTCATATAGAGTGAATCCTTGGGAATGCTCAAAGAAAATCCTCCGGCTCCGCGAGTGCTGGGAATGATCGTTACCCGGGCGATATACGAATCCGGCATCAGCAGGCTGGTAATCAGTGCGTGGCCGGCTTCATGGAAGGCGGTTATCCGGCGGTCCTTTTGGGTAATGCAGCTGGTGTCTGACTTTTCAGCTCCGGCGATAACGGTAAAGAAAGCTTTATCTACATGTTCCGATTCGATATAGCTGCAATTTTCATTTGCGGCAAAAATAGCCGCTTCATTCAGCAGATTTTCCAGCATGGCACCGCTGAAGGAGGAAGTTGATTTTGCCAGTTTGGAAAGATTAACAGTATCCGCCAGGTTCCGATTCCCGGCCTGCAGTTTCAGAATCTTTTCCCGGGCATTCAGATCCGGCAGTGCGATTTCTACCAGGCGGTCAAAACGGCCCGGTCTTGTAAGCGCTTCATCCAGAGTATCCAAGCGATTGGTGGCAGCAATTACAACAATTCCCTCCCGGTCGTGAAATCCGGACATCTCGGTCAGAAGTGCATTCAATGTCTGGTCCCGCTCGTCATTGCCATTATCTCCATGCCCGCTTCGCTTCTTGCCAATGGCGTCAATTTCATCGATAAAGATGACGGCTTTCTCCGACTTTCTGGCAGCCTGAAAAAGTTCTCGGATACGGCTGGCCCCTACCCCTACATACATCTGAATAAAATCCGAACCCCGCATCGGATAAAAAGCAACACCGGCTTCATTGGCAATGGCTTTTGCCATTAAAGTTTTCCCTGTCCCCGGTGGTCCGTAGAAGAGGATTCCATGGGGCATTTTAGCACCCAGGCGGGTATACTTTTCCGGGGTCTTGATAAATTGGATAATATCCTGCACCATTGCTTTTGCCTCTTCGTTTCCGGCAATATCACAAAGCAGCGGAGTATTGGCGGCCCGATCGTTCTGGTTGACGTCCTGGATCAGGGTGGATTTCGCAGTTTTTGAGCGGTAATAGAACACGCCGCCAACAATCCCCAGGATTGCCAGAACGGGAAGAACCGGCGAGGAGGCGGAACCGTCTGCATACAATACAGAGACATTGTGTGCCAGAAGATAATCCAGGAATTCTTCCGATTTGGGATTCGGCACCTTATATTCACGGATGTCGTCCGTTAGCGTTACCTGAACGTAATTCTCATTTTCCTGAAAGGAAACTTCTTCAACCTTACCGCTTGCAACATAAGAAAGAAAGGTATTATAGGTCAGCTCACTTCTGGTGTTCATGGAATAGATAAGGACACCCGACAGAATAATCAAAGCTAAGACAGGTACTGCATATTTTATGTATGATTTTTTTATTCGCATGTAATAGTCACTTCCCTTTTTTATTTTTATAATTCAAATTAATCTGATGACTTTAGTTTCACTTTATCATTCCATATCTTGATTTTCTATGTATAATTAATGGAAAAGGAGGAAATCCCAAGATACTGAATATAATTTTGCCATGAAAGGTTATACTTAAGATTAAGAAGTTATCAAAAGGAAAGGAACGAACGCATATGAAAAAATTTATGGTATTGTTGCTTGGTGTAACGGTAATATATTCCCTGACAGCATGCATAGGGGAAAAAGAAACAGCAGAAGACCAGACAGCAGAAATAGTAAATCCCTGGGTAAAGGTGGAGTCCGTTGAGGCGGCAAAGGAAAAGACCGGGGAAAATTTTGGCATTCCGGCTTATTTGCCGGAAGGTTATGAGCAAAAAGAAATTGGAGTGATGGATGATTATCTGATTGAAATTGTATATCAAAAAGACAGCCATCAGCTTACTTACCGTGCGTGCGCCCTGGCGGCGAAGCAGGGGGATATCAGCGGCGTATATGAGGAGTATGAAGATACCCAATCTATTACCATAGAAGACACCGAAGTTATATTAAGCGGTGATGGACATGCTGTCGCGTTGGCCACTTGGGAGGCCGGAGATTACTCCTATTCACTGTATACAGCTCCTGGTCTTGTGCAGGAAGAAGTTGAAAAGATTATTGAAAGCATCCAGGTGGATGCGCTGGGTGAGAAAGCATAGCGGAAGTCACAGAAAATCCGAGGATTGCCGGCGCGAAATACTGTTCGCAGCCCTATGGGCTGTGAATAGTAACACGCAATGATTTTTTGACTTCTTCCTGCAGACATGTTATGTTTACATATGGATAATTCGCAGTGAAGGAATTATCTTGTATTTTAATAACATAATAGATAATAGAGGGTGTTGCAGATGGATTTAAAATATAAAAGTAACAATCAAAGTATAACAACAAAAGCAGCAAAAGACAGACATATAATGAAAAAAATATTAAAAAAGGTTATTACGGTTATAATTGTTCTGGGAGTGATCACAGGTGTTTTGATAATGGGAATTAATACCTATGTAGTTCAAAAGACCAAAAAGGATATCTATACCTATGAAGAATTTGCTGCCAGTGACCAGGGTGTAATTGCCGATGCAGTTATCGTTCTGGGTGCGTATGTCAATGAAGAAGGGCAGCTAAGCGCCATTTTAAGAGAGCGGCTGGACAATGGAATTGCCTTGTACCATGCCGGTTACACTAATCGTATTCTAATGAGCGGAGACCATGGCAGGGTAGATTACGATGAAGTGCAGGCAATGAAGGATTACGCGATCAGTCAGGGAGTGCCGTCGGAGCATATATTTATGGATCATGCCGGATTCTCTACCTACGAGACTATGTATCGGGCGAGGGATATCTTTGAGGCGAAGAGTGTTATCGTATCAACCCAGAAATACCATCTTTCCCGTGCCGTATATATTGCGGAGCAATTGGGATTGGAGGCCCAGGGAGTCATCTGTGATAAGAAAGTTTACGGTGGTGCCGCATACCGCTGGGCCCGGGAAGTACTGGCCAGGAATAAGGACTTTTTTTATACGGTGTTCAAGCCTGAGCCAACCTATCTGGGAGAAACCATTCCAGTCAGCGGAAATGGTGATATGACGAACGATTAAGACAACGGTTGGAAAGCAGAGATCAATCAGTCAAGATTGCCTATTTTGTCATAAAATGCGATATATTTAAGGAATTATTACCCCTATTCTTTCATATTTCTTAAGAAAATTATGAGATAATTGTTAAATGAGGAAATATATGCAGGTAATTGATGATATAGAATATCTGGAGGTGTATATGAAAGGGGTTCGTGCTATTGGTCTTGTAAGTCTGGTATTGATTGCAGTGCTTGCGTATAAGGCATATACGCTCAATCAAGAGAAAAATCAGGATATTCAAACAGTTCGGATTCTGGAGAATCATATAGATGAGCATAGGGTGACAGCCATCTGTGTGAAAGATTCCCAGGAATTGAAAGAAGGAGATATCTGTGAGTTGAATTTAAATGAGGATACGACTATCCGCAAAACAGATGGAACGGTTAGTACGCAGGCAGAACTGAAGGTCGGTGAGACTGTTCGGATGCAGTATGCCTGCAGCAGTTTGAGGTATCAGACAAAGGTACAAAGATATTCCATTAGTCGGATTGCATTTCTTTTAAAAGATGAGCAGAGGAAAGATTATGTCCATGCTGCTACGTCTTGACTTCTGGAAGAGAGGTTGCTATACTAAGCGTAGTTTAAAAAGATTGGAGCGGAAAAGATGATTAATATTTCTTGCAAATAAGGAATTGAACAGGGGTGCGTTAGAATCAAATATTGGGGATTTTGCGTACATTTGCAGGAAAACATCTTTTTGTATCATATAAATAGCTGACCGAAGGTATATCAGATAGAATGGTATCTTTTGTGTTGACAGGTCGTTTGTACGATTATTGGCAGGATGCGGGATTTTTCTTGTGTCCTGTTTTTTGTTGTTATTGTTTAGCTATATGATTTGGGAATGAATTTTTTTGGAGGTGTTTTTGTGTCACAGATTTGTGTTAGTGATCTTACGTTTTATTATGATAATAGTTATGAGAATATTTTTGAGAATGTTTCGTTTGAGATTGATACGGATTGGAAGCTTGGGTTTGTTGGGAGAAATGGACGGGGAAAGACAACATTTCTTAATTTGCTGATGGGAAAGTATGAGTATCGGGGGAGCATTCGCAGTCAGGTGTTATTTGATTATTTTCCTTACCATGTGGAGGAAGAAGATAAGAAGAAGGATACGATTGATATTGTCGAGCAGATGGATGGTGAGTATGAATTTTGGAAAGTGTGTCGGGAGCTGACGTTGCTGGGTGTCGATGCAGATTTTTTGTATCGGCCTTTTGAGACTTTGAGTAATGGGGAGCAGACGAAGGTAATGCTGGCAGTTTTATTTGCTAAGGAACATCATTTTTTATTGATTGATGAGCCCACCAATCATCTGGATATGGAAGGACGGGCGCTGGTGCAGGAGTATTTGAATAAGAAGAAGGGGTTTATTTTGGTTTCCCATGACCGGTGGTTCCTGGATGGGTGTATTGATCATGTGTTGGCGCTGAATAAGAGGGATATTACGGTTTGTCAAGGGAATTTCTCGCAGTGGTGGGAGAATAAGCAGCGGGAAGATGCTTATGAAGCGGCGGAGAATGAGAAGCTTCGCTCGGAGGTGAAGAAGCTTTCTAAGGCGGCGCGGCAGGCTTCTGAGTGGTCCGGACAGGTGGAGAAGAGTAAAATTGCCGGTCCAAAGGCGAACCCAAAGGAGAACCGTGGGTTTGTGGACCGGGGTGCGATTGGACATAAAGCAGCGAAGATGATGAAGCGGGCGAAGAATCTGGAGGGGCGGCGGAATAAGGCGCTGGATGAAAAAGCGGGGCTTTTGAAGAATGTTGAGCAGGCGGAGGATTTGCAGATACATCCCCTGCGGCATCATAAGGATGTGCTGGTGCGGATGAAGGAGTTCTCTTTGTACTATGGGGAGCGGCAGATTATAAAGGATTTGGATATGGAGATTCGTAATGGTGAGTGTGTTGTTCTGAAAGGTCGTAATGGAAGTGGTAAATCCAGTATTATTAAGAAGCTGCTGGGAGAAGAGATTCGCTGTACCGGAACGTTGGAGCCGGCATCTGGTATTAAGATATCCTATGTGCCTCAGGATACTTCTTTTCTCAAAGGGAATCTGGATGATTTCATCGAAGCCAGTGGAATTGAAGGAGCGCTTTTTAAAGCGCTGCTGCGTAAACTGGACTTTGAGCGCGGACAGTTTGAGAAGCCGATGGAGGATTACAGCGGCGGTCAGAAGAAGAAGGTGCTTCTTGCTAAAAGCCTGTGTGAAGAGGCACATCTGTATATCTGGGATGAGCCGCTGAATTATATTGATATTTTCTCCCGGATGCAGTTGGAAGATTTGTTGGCAAGGTTTGATCCAACGATATTAATGGTAGAACATGACCGCTTTTTTGTGGGGCATTTGGCGGATGTTGTAATTGAAGTTGGGGACGGCTTGTGTTAAAATAAGAGAAATTATGGTTTCCACTGGAAGGAGAACGATTATGAAATCAGTACAACTGAATGAAATTATCGAAGAAATGAACCTCAAGAATTATACGCCCGAGATTGATACCGATGGGATTAAGATCACCATACCCGATATCAACCGTCCGGCTCTGCAGCTGACGGGATATTTTGAATATTTTGCTTCTGAGCGTGTGCAGATTATTGGATATGTAGAATATACTTATCTATTCCATCTAAAGGAGGATGAAAGACGTACAGCTTATGAGAATTTTGTGTCTAAAGGTCTGCCCTGTGTTATTTTCACCACCCAGACATTCCCTGACCAGATGATACTGGAACTGCACCAAAAGTATAACGTCCCGGCGCTGGTATCACCGCGGAAAACATCCAATTTCATGACTGAGATCATCCGTTGGCTAAACGTAAAACTGGCACCATGCATTTCCATCCACGGTGTACTGGTAGATGTGTACGGTGAAGGCGTCCTGATCACCGGTGAAAGCGGCATCGGTAAAAGTGAAGCAGCACTGGAACTGATCAAGCGTGGACATCGTCTGGTCAGCGACGATGTAGTCGAAATCAGCAAGGTGAGTGATATCACGCTGGTAGGTTCTGCTCCGAATATTACCCGACACTTTATCGAGCTTCGGGGTATTGGAATTATTGATGTGAAGACACTGTTTGGTGTGGGCAGCGTTAAGAATACACAGGCTATTGACCTGGTTATTAAGCTGGAAGAGTGGGATCGTGACAAAGAATATGACCGACTGGGTCTGGAAGAACAACATATTGAATTCCTTGGCAATAAGGTTGTGTGCCACTCTTTACCGATTCGTCCGGGACGTAACCTGGCGATTATCGTAGAGTCAGCAGCAGTAAACCATCGTCAGAAAAAGATGGGATATAATGCCGCACAGGAACTCTATAACCGTGTGCAGGCGAATATTGTGCGAAAGACAGAGGAGTAAAGATGGGTCAATTTTGTTTTGGAATCGATGTTGGGGGAACATCGGTAAAGTGTGGATTGTTCAAAATAAACGGAGAGCTTGTTGAAAAGTGGGAAATCCCCACTTGCACGGAGAACAACGGTGACTGCATCCTGCCCCAGGCAGCCAGATCCATACAGGAAAAGATGACGGAAAGGGGACTGTCAAAAGAAGATGTTACTGGTGTAGGAATCGGTGTCCCCGGGCCGGTTAAGGCAGATGGAACGGTGGATGTAGCGGTTAACATTGGCTGGGGATACAAAGACATAGTTGGAGAAATGCAGAGTCTGACCGGACTGACTGCAAAAGCAGGAAATGATGCGAATATAGCAGCCCTGGGTGAGATGTGGAAAGGCGGCGGTGAAGGCTACCGCAATCTGATCCTGGTTACCCTGGGGACCGGTGTCGGCGGTGGTATTATCGTAGATGGCAAGATTATCATAGGTGCTCACGGAGCCGGCGGTGAGATTGGACATGGGCGTGTGGATTTAACTGAGGAAGAAGTGTGTAACTGCGGCAACCGCGGATGTCTGGAACAAAAAGCATCTGCTACGGGAATTGCACGCTTAGCCAGAAGAGAATTAGCGGATTCTGCAGAGGATTCTATCCTTCGGCAGGGAGAGGTGTCAGCAAAAGCGGTATTTGATGCCTATAAGCAGCAGGATGCCATGGCAATCCGGATTGTTGAAAAATTTGCGGAAATTCTGGGAAATTCTCTGGCGATCTATTCCTGTGTAGTGGATCCGGATGTGATCGTCGTCGGCGGCGGTGTGTCAAAGGCCGGAACGGTATTGACTGATGTACTGAAAAAGTATTATTACCGGGATGCATTTCCGGCTTGCCGGGATGCGGATATTGTACTGGCTAAACTGGGCAATGATGCCGGTATCTATGGAGCAGCCAAGCTGGTATTGAATAATTAAGGATATATGCAAATGAGATAAAAAGGACTGCTATGGGGGGAGGGTATCTTAGCTAACGGACGCGGCCAAAGGGCATGGGATCACTTCCGTAAACGCGGCAACGCTCTGGCGGACTAACTGCTAATTACGACTAAAACGCTCCGGAGAGCCGTCGCGCTTAAGTCTCCATAAGCAGTGGATTCCGCCGCCGCTAAAACCGCCGCCAATTGTTTACAGAAGTGATCCCATGCCCTTTGGCCGCTGGTTTTTCAAGCGATTTACGAAAAAGAAGGTTCCTGCCATAACAGGGTTGCCTTATACTTCAGGGTACCTTCTCTTCCACCTTTGTTGGTATTCATCTTGTCAAATGAAGTATCAACACAAAGCTTATATACTACCAATACCCAGCCGCTGTGTACGAGGAGAGGTGCGGTGCTGTTTGCAAGACCATAGCATGAGCTGCTAAAGATACTTACAGAAATAGAGTCCAGATCCCCGGCAAAAACTCGCTTCCCAAGCGAGTTTTTGTATCCACCTGAAATGCGTTTTCATCAGAAAACGCATTGAATGTGGATAGTCCGGGGATCTGGGCTCTATTTCTGTTAGCATCTTGCAGCGAAATGCTCTGGTCTTGCAAACAGCACCGCACCTCTCCTCGTACACAGTGGCGTTCTGGCAGCCAACAAATTAAAAAGGAGATTATTCAATCCAATCCAGGGATTAGAGCTGGTTACTCATCATTATAACCATTACCATCCCAGAAGTCATCCTCCCAATTGATATCATCCGGGGGATTATTCTCTGGCGTGGGATCAGTACCTTCCGGTACCGTGTCATTGCCATTCCCCTCACTTTCAGGTGTGGGGATTTCAGTAGGCTCCGGCGTACTGGGTGATGAGTTTGACGAACTATCCGACTGCCCGCTGTCAGAGCCCCGGGAAGAGGATTTTGGTGCTGAATAATGAGAGGTACAACGTTCGGTTGGAATGGTTGACTTCTCGAAAAGTTCTGTAATGGCCGGACAGCCGGAACTTGCCAGAAGCCCGTTCTTACTGCATACGGTCGCCTCTTGTACACTATCCGGCTGGGTAAATCCGGGATCGGATAGTCCTTCGTGAATCCGGCTCATAACTTTCCGCCATAGTGTCTTATGATAACTGCGGTAGATGTCATCAGTCGGCAGTTTTTCATTATTATCGTATCCGGACCACACACTACAGGTATAGTAAGGTGTATAGCCGGCAAACCAGACATCGTTATAAAGAGATGTAGTACCGGTCTTTCCGGCAACGGTCATATTATCTAACTGCAAGCTTGTACCGGTACCCTTGGTTACAACATCTTCCATGGCACTGGTCAAAAGATAAGCAGTGCTTTCCTTGACGACTGTAGTGGTCTGAGGAATATTTTCCAGGATAACATTTCCTTCCTGATCCAATATCTGAGTATAGAAAATCGGTTTGGTATACACACCGCCGTTAGCTAAGGCAGCATAAGCCGCTGTCAGCTCCAGGTTAGAAACACCGTAAGTGATACCGCCCAGTGCAGTAGCCTGATTCAGGTCGGAACGTTCTTCACCATTGATGATTTTGGAGGTTATCAACCGGGTAAAACCAAAGTCCTCCAGATAATCAAAGCCAATCTGCGGGGTGACGTCGGTAAAACATTTTACTGCAACTACGTTGATAGATTCCTGAATTGCATATCGAATGGTTGTATCACCATGATAACTGTTTGCGAGCCAGTTTTTTACCAGCCTTTTTTCTCCATCAGTATATTCATAAGGTTCATCTACATAGATGGTAGCTAATGTCTTGTCAGTGTCCAACGCAGGTGCGTAGGTGGATAAAATCTTAAAGGTCGAACCAGGCTGGCGATAAGTGTTGGTTGCCCGGTTTAATGTAAGACTGCCCTGTTTCTCACCGCGCCCCCCAATAATAGCTTTGACAAAGCCGGTATGCTGATCCATGACCGACATCGAAGACTGAGGCTGTGGTGAAGAACTTATGCGTTCCGCAATGATAGTGTCGCCTGGCTTCATAAGGGCAGCTTTATATTGGTCAATATAAGACTGTGCTTCGTCCTCAGAATCGAAGAGCAGTTCAAAGTCAGGATTTTCATCCCGAAAATGCAGGCGCATCATTTCAACACTGTAATGCTGGGTCTCGCCGTCAGCCTGTTTTATCGACAGTGCCCAGTCGATACCCACCTGAGTGCCGGAAGGGAAATTGTCCGGGTTGGCATATTCCTCGTCACAGATAGCCTGGATGTTGGGATCCTGTGTGGTATAGATTCTAAGACCGCCGCTGTATAAAGCATTATAAGCCTGAACTTCGGTATAGCCTTTTTTGGTTTGCAGATCATCAATAATTTGAATGATCAATTCATCAATAAAGTAAGAATACGGAGCTTCCTCTCCCTGTGCAGCATCCGCCGCCTGAATACGTTCATATACATTATCTGCTAAAGCTTCATTGTATTCCGCCTGGGTGATGTAACCCTGTTCCAGCATGTTATTAAGAACCTTGTCCCGTCTTTCCGAATTCTCCACCGGGTGGGTGATCGGGTTAAACTTGGTGGGATTCTGCGGAATGGCTGCCAATACGGTACATTCCGAAAGGGTCAGCTGATCAACGGTTTTATTAAAATAACAATAGGAAGCAGCCTGAACACCGTAGGTTCCTGCGCCCAGGTTGATGGTATTCAGATAATTTTCCAATATTACGCTTTTGGGGTCTTCGCCATTATTGATCAGCGACCTTTCCAGCTGAACAGCCAGATACTGTTCCTGGAACTTCCGCCTAAAACGCTCCATCTTTCCTTCCTGGGTCCAGTCGGTGAATACATTGTTCTTTAAAAGCTGCTGTGTCAGAGTACTGGCACCCTCAGAAAAATGAAAGCCATTGGTGACGCCGATGGTAAATGCCCGGGCAATACCATATATATCAATACCGTTGTGTTCATAAAAACGCTCGTCCTCAATTGCCACGATAGCATGCTGCATATCGTTCGGAATCTTGTCGATAGAGACGGAAGTCCGGTTGGAGGAAGAACCAGTCAGTTTCTGCAGCTGAGTACCATTGGAGTCATAGACAAATGTCGCATATCCACTGGGCATAATATTAACATCAGAAATATCTGGTGCACTGTTGATCAATCCCCGGACGATTCCAACACCGAGGCAGGTTACGACAACTACAATGGTGATAAAACTAAAGAATAGTGCTTGTATAAAAGAAAAACCGCCCCGTTCCCGCAGCATCCGCGTGGATGAAGACAAGGACTTCTGCTTTTTCTCAATGCTGTTTTTTCCAAAATTCATGAAAGAACCTCCTTTGTTCAGTTATTATATGTCATTTTTAAGGTTTTTTCAAGGATTAGCGTATGTCATAATTCGCGTTGTCTTATAAAGATGTATTTTAGTTGTATTTTATTTCCAATGGAATTTATGTTACAATAGAAATATATAGTGTGGTCTACGGTATCAGAGCTGATTAGTCATCGGATAAAAGAAGGAAAGGGGAGGTTATGTTAGAACAGTACAGAACCATATATAAAGGAGCCCAGGCCGAGATTATTGAGAAAAAATCCCGTTTTATAGCCACTGTGCGGCTGGTAAAAACGGAAGAAGAAGCAATTGCTTTTGTAGAAGCAATGAAAAAGAAATATTGGAATGCCACTCATAATTGCTCAGCGTATGTGGTCGGGGAACGAAGAGAGATTATCCGCTGCAGTGATGACGGAGAGCCCCAGGGAACGGCAGGAAGACCAATGCTGGATGTGCTGCTGGGAGCCAACCTATATAACACAGCGGTGGTAGTTACCCGGTATTTTGGCGGAACCCTGCTGGGAACCGGCGGTCTGGTACGGGCGTATAGCAAGGTAGTACAGGAAGGACTAAAGGCCAGCACCATTATCGAAAGACAATTAGGTGTCTTGCTGGAGATTGAGACGGACTATAATGGAATCGGAAAGATTCAGTATCTTCTGGGAAAGCAAAAAATCCCCATTATGGATTCTATCTACACGGAACAAGTGCAAATAAAAATCCTCCTTCCCAAACAGCAGGCAGATGCATTGAAAGCAGAAATTACCGAAGCTGCCAATGGCAAAGCCCGGCTGAATGAAGCGGAGGAACTTTATTTTGCTGTATTAGATGGTCAGGTTCTGACCGGTGAGGCGCTGTCGGCACCTCCGGAAGACAATTAGCATTTTTCCGGCGGCGCATAGGATGTACCCAGGGTATCCACCGTCATAGTTTTGATGCGCTGCGGTTCTAGTGGCTTATCATTATAATCTTTAGCAACTACAGCGATCTTATCGATTACATCCAGACCTTCCGTTACTTTGCCGAATGCCGCATAAGCGCCATCCAGATGAGGGGAGGTCTCATGCATGATAAAGAACTGGGAACCGGCAGAGTTAGGATCCATTGCCCGCGCCATGGAAAGAACTCCCGGTGTATGAGCCAGGTTATTTGCAAAACTATTCTGAGCAAATTCACCTTTGATGGTGTAGCCCGGGCCACCCATTCCGTTGCCGTTTGGACAGCCGCCCTGAATCATGAATCCTGGGATTACGCGATGAAAAGTGAGTCCGTCATAATAACCGGACTGGATTAAACTGATAAAATTGTTAACGGTATTCGGTGCCGTTTCCGGATATAATTCCGCTTTCATTACTTCACCATTTTCCATTGTAATTGTAACAATTGGGTTTGCCATTTGTGTTATTCTCCTTTTTGTTATATTCAGCCTTCGACGTTATTATAATATTTTGCCAAGAAAGGTGCAAGAGGTAAGTTTTTATGTTATAATAACAGCCGCCGGCGGAGTTACAGTTCAGCGCGTCCGTTAGCTAAGATACCTGGCTCATTAGGAGAAAGAACATGATATTGGAAACATATAGAGCAGAAGAAACATTTGCAATCGGAATGAAAATAGGGCAGCAGGCTCAGGCAGGTCACATTTATACGCTGACCGGTGAACTGGGGGCGGGAAAGACAGTATTTACCCAGGGGGTTGCCCGGGGACTGGGGATTGAAGAACCAGTCTGCAGTCCGACATTTACGATTATTCAGGAATATAAAGATGGGCGCCTGCCTTTTTATCATTTTGATGTGTACCGTATCGGGGATATTGAGGAAATGGAAGAAATCGGATACGAAGATTATTTTTTCGGCGAGGGGGTTTGTCTGGTTGAATGGGCGAATCTGATTCAGGAGCTGCTTCCGGAACAGGTAATTGAGATTACCATTGAAAAAGATTTGGAACAGGGATTTGATTACCGCCGGATTACAATAGAAGGGATTGAAGGATTATGAGAATTTTAGCATTGGACAGTTCCGGGCTGGTGGCATCGGTGGCGGTGCTGGAAGAGGGGACGCTCTTAGCGGAATATACTGTGAATTATAAAAAGACACATTCGCAGACATTACTTCCTATGTTAGATACTATAGCACAGATGATTGAGCTGGATCTGGAGAGTATTGATGCTATTGCAGTGGCGGCAGGACCTGGTTCGTTTACCGGTCTGCGAATTGGTTCGGCAACAGCTAAAGGGCTGGGGCTGGCACTGGGGAAGCCGCTGATACCGGTGCCCACTGTAGATGCTCTGGCATTTAACCTTTATAATACGGATAAGGTGATCTGCCCGATCATGGATGCACGGAGAAATCAAGTGTATACCGGAATATACCGGTTTCGTGACCAGCAACTGGTGGCAGAGAAAGAGCAGACAGCGGTGGATATTCATGAAATTATCGAAATTTTAAATGATATGCAGGAAGGGGTTATTTTCTTAGGAGATGCCGTGCCGGTTTATCGGGAGGTTATTGAAGCACATATGCAGACCTCCTATTGGTTTGCACCGGCTCATGTGAATCGTCAGAGGGCAGGAGCAGTAGGTGCGTTAGCGGAAATCTATTATCAGAACCAAAGGTATGAGAGCGCCGCACAGCATCGTCCCGAATATCTGAGAATGTCCCAGGCTGAGCGGGAACGGGCAGAGAAGGAAAAGGAGCAGAGATCATGATTGCAGTACGGGAAATGCGGATTGATGATTTGCAGCAGGTTATGGTAATTGAGAATGCCAACTTTGCCGTGCCCTGGACAGAAATGGGGTTTTTTTCATTTTTAATCCGTGAAGATACGATGTTTTTGGTTGCTGAAGAAGGAAATGAAATCGTGGGTTACGGCGGTTTGATCACGGTGCTGGATGAGGGTGATATTACGAATGTGGCAGTGAAACAATCCCGGCAAGACGAAGGAATCGGAAAGCTTTTAGTATCTGAGTTGATTGCCCGCGGCTCAAAAGCAGGGGTTACCACAATTCATCTGGAAGTGAGGAACAGCAATGAGAAGGCCATTTCCTTATACCAAAAGATGGGCTTTGTCCAGGTTGGAGTACGCAGGAATTATTATGAAAATCCGGTAGAAGATGCCATTACTATGACTAGAACGGCATAACTTCGCTGGTAAAATAAAAAAGGCAGCTAATTTTTGCTAAAGCTTCAAACCATTCCCACTAGGAATTTTCGACAGAATTCGATATAATTCGAGTTGTAGCGGAAAAGACCAACTGCAAAGGAGGTACGTTATGAGAAAATACGAAAGCCTGAAACAGGAAAGAATTGAGAAGATTTTCTGCAATCAATGTGGGAAAGAAATAAAGATACAAAAGGGGATGCCCCTGGAAGGAACGTGCCAGCTGAAGATTTCGTGGGGTTACTTTTCGAATAAGGATACCCAGACACATGGGATTGATCTGTGTGAAGATTGTTATGATAAATGGATTAAGACATTTGCTGTTCCGGTTACGGTAGAAGAGGAAAATGAGCTGCTGTAGTAAAACAGTTATCCAGGTAAAAGATAAGACTCCTGCTGCGTAAAGGGACTTGAGAAATTAAAGAAGAGAACGACGTGCTAAGAATATATGAATTGCCCCCGGTATATGATGCTTGTATACTGGGGGCAATTTGTGTTAAAATCGAATCTATGATATTGGGATTGTATTCAAACTTGCGTTGAAGGCGAAGGTTTGATGGCAAGAATTATAGATGTGCTGTCGGTTGGCGGCGGAATGGAGAGTTTTATGTTAGATGTATGTTTGCTTGGGAGTGGAGGGATGATGCCGTTGCCGCATCGTTGGCTTACTTCTTTGATGACGAGATATAATGGGAGTAACCTGTTGATTGATTGCGGAGAAGGGACGCAGATTGCGATTAAGGAGAAAGGTTGGTTGTTTAAGCCGATTGATGTTATTTGTTTTACCCATTATCATGCGGATCATATCAGTGGGCTGCCGGGACTTTTGTTAACGATGGGGAATGCGGATCGAAGATCGCCGCTTACATTGATCGGACCTAAGGGTTTGGAGCGGGTGGTTTCTGCGCTGCGGATGATTGCGCCGGAGCTTCCATTTAAGATTGAATATATTGAACTGAAAGAGACAAAAGAGGAGTTTGAGATTAATGGTTATCACATTACTGCATTTCGAGTGAATCATAATGTGGTTTGTTATGGGTATACTATTGAGATTCACCGGGCCGGTAAATTCCAGGTGGAAAGGGCGAAGGAGAAGGGAATACCGGTTCGCTGCTGGAGTATTCTGCAAAAGGGTGAGACGGTGGAAGTGGATGGAATCACCTATACACCGGAGATGGTTCTGGGGAGTGCGCGAAAAGGGATCAAGCTGACATATTGTACGGATACCAGGCCTACTGCTTCGTTGGAGGAGCATGCTAAGAACGCTGACTTGCTGATTTGCGAGGGAATGTATGGTGAGCCGGGGAAAGAGGCTAAGGCGAAAGAGTATAAGCATATGACTTTTAAGGAAGCGGCTGCGATTGCCCGTAAAGCCGAGGTGGAAGAGCTCTGGTTGACCCATTATAGTCCATCGTTGGTGCATCCGGAAGAATATATGGGAAGTGTAACTGATATTTTCCCTAATGCCTATCCGGGGAAGGATAAGAAGAGTAAAGAATTAAACTTTGAAGAGGATGAGTAAGATGATGGAAAGGCAAGAAGGAGATATTGTAATACTGGCGATTGAAAGCTCTTGTGATGAAACGGCAGCTGCGGTAGTGAAAAATGGCAGAATTGTGCTTTCCAATGTGATTTCCTCTCAGATTGAATTACACAAACTGTATGGCGGTGTTGTACCGGAGATTGCTTCCCGCAAGCATATTGAGAAAATCAACCAGGTGATTGAGGAAGCTTTAAATGAAGCGAACTTGACTTTAGATGATCTGGATGCGGTTGCTGTTACTTATGGACCAGGCCTGGTAGGAGCCCTGCTGGTGGGAGTTGCTGAAGCGAAGGCAATCAGCTATGCGAAGAAACTTCCTTTAGTAGGAGTACATCATATCGAAGGGCATATTGCAGCTAATTATATTGAGCATATGGAGTTAGAACCACCATTTTTATGTCTGATCGTATCGGGAGGACATACGCATCTTGTTATGGTCAAAGATTATGGTGAGTTTGAAATCCTGGGAAGAACCAGGGATGATGCGGCAGGAGAAGCTTTTGATAAGGTGGCCCGGGCGATTGGTCTGGGATATCCGGGGGGGCCGAAGATTGATAAGCTTTCCCGGGAGGGAAATGAGAATGCAATCGTCTTCCCCAAAGCAAAAGTGGCCGATGGACCATATGATTTCAGCTTCAGCGGTGTAAAATCTGCGGTGCTGAATTATTTGAATAAGTGCAAGATGCAGCAGGAGACGATCATCCAGGCTGATGTAGCAGCATCTTTCCAGAAAGCAGTGGTGGATGTATTGGTGGAGAATACACTGCGGGCGGCAAAAGAGCTGAATATAAATAAGATAGCTTTGGCCGGAGGGGTTGCCTCTAATCAGGCATTGCGCCGGGGAATGAAGGCAGCATGTGAAGAAGCAGGGATTGTTTATTGCTATCCGTCCCCGATTCTTTGCACGGACAATGCGGCAATGATTGGGGCGGCAGCTTATTATGAGTACAAAAAGGGAACAAGACACGGTTGGGAACTGAATGCCGTTCCGAATCTAAAACTTGGAGAACGCTAATGAATATTGAGGGAAATATACCGAAGAAAGAGCAGAAAAATATTGCAATTGTTCTGGCAGCAGGACAGGGAAGGCGCATGGGCACAAAAATCCAGAAACAATTTTTGCATATTTGTGGAAATCCTGTGATATACTACTCCTTGAAATGTTTTCAGGAATCACCAAATATAGACAGTATTATTCTGGTAACCGAAAATGATACCATGTCATACTGCCGGCAGGAAATCGTAGAGAAATATGGTTTTGATAAAGTGGAGAGAATTGTGCCGGGCGGAGAGGAACGATATCATTCTGTATATGAAGGACTAAAGGCCTGCGAAGGATGCAGCTATGTTTTCATACATGACGGTGCCAGACCTTTTATTAATGAAGAGATAATATCGCAGACTTTAGAGGCCGCGAAAAAGTACCAGGCCTGTGTAACTGGGGTTCCGGCAAAGGATACTATTAAGATATCAAATGAAAAGAATTTTATTGAGCATACACCTGCCCGTGATCGGGTATGGGTAGTGCAGACTCCTCAGGTCTTTGCGTATGAACTGGTGTATGAAGCATATAGCAAAAGTATGGAGATGAAGCTTTCTGGTATGACGGATGATGCGATGGTGGTTGAGACGGTGATGAAGTGTCCGGTTCGGTTGGTGGAAGGGTCTTACAAGAATATAAAAATTACCACACCGGAGGATTTGGAGACATTTGAAATGTTTATCAAAAAGGGGTGTTAAATATCTCAGTTGCTTTTCTGGTTATAGTTTAATGTATGAAAATTATGCGTTACTGTTCACACGGCGACTATTCCGCGAGGTGTTTCCGTGCATAATGCACGGAAATCCCGAGACATACAACGCGCGAAATTATGCAGTATGCATAATTTCTGTGCATCGCGAAGCGTGTT
>Ga0153940_1000180_pt1 | contig 37867 bp, 29 predicted proteins | sample TSNJ024MetaG_FD_104736 | JGI IMG/M metagenome (GOLD analysis project Ga0153940, IMG submission 104736) | Attine ant fungus gardens microbial communities from New Jersey, USA - TSNJ024 MetaG | ecosystem: Host-associated > Fungi > Mycelium > Unclassified | place: USA: New Jersey, Brendan T. Byrne... | reverse complement strand
TAGTCATCATGACAGGGATGAAAATGCAAGTAAAAACTTACTGAAATTAGCCATATAGCTGGCACTATCTTTAGCCGTAGGGACTACGGTTATAGCTTGGTAAATTTAGGAGGCTAACAAAAGTTCCTACTACCCAAGAAGCTCCCACTTCAAACGACCCGTAAGGGTGTTAAGTGGCGGGTAGTTCACTAATGCCATAACTATAACTTTGAATCAGCAGGTCAAAGAAAATAAATAGAAATAAGTAAAAAACTGTGATATAATTTCTTTTGAAATGTATATTTTTCTACATCTTCGCTAGCAGAAAGACAGGTTTATTATGATTAAAGCAATATTTTTTGATGTTGACGGAACTTTGGTAAGTTTCCAGACTCACAAAATGCCGGATAGTACGCGGCAGGCATTAAAAGCGCTGAAGAAAAAGGGGATAAAGCTATTTGTTGCGACGGGAAGGTCGCCGAATTTTTTTGCTAAGGTAAAGGAAATTCTGGACTTTGAATTCGATGGTTATATTATGTTAAATGGGCAATACTGCCAGGTTGATGAGCAGGTGATACATGAGGCATATCTGCCAATAGAAGCAATGAAAACACTTTTGCCGTATTTAGAGGAAAATAAGATTTCCTGTATGTTTGTTGAGGCGGATTATGAATATATGAATTTTATTAGTGCACGGGCAGAAGAATATCACAGGCAGCTGGGAAGTACCGCTCCGATGATTCTTGTAGATAATGTCGGTCGTGTTTATGAAAATAAAACTTATCAGCTATGTGCGTATATCCCGGAGACGGAAGAGGCAGATTTTTTTGCCCATATGCCTGACTGTAAATCAGCAAGGTGGAATCCGGTGTTTGCCGATGTGATACCTGCAAATGGTGGAAAACCAGTGGGACTGCAGAAGGTTCTGGAGCACTTTGGACTGTCAGGAGATGAATGCATGGCATTCGGTGACGGGGGAAATGATATTTCGATGCTTCAGTTTGCCAAGATTGGTGTTGCTATGGGCAATGCACCGGAAAATGTAAAAAAGGTGGCGGATTATGTGACAAAGGATGTGGATTGTGATGGAATCCGGGCGGCCTTGCTTCATTATAAATTGCTTAACAGTCAATAGAATAAAGAACAAAAAAGAGTTTTAGTTGTTACTGTTGGCAGCCTGTAAGACTGTGAATAGTAACTTTTAGCTATCAGCGGTATGTTAAGATATCGACAGGAGGAAGTATTATGAATAGTGATTATATTACATTTACGATTAAAAGCAAGAAAAATATCGCATTGATTGCCCATGATAATGAGAAGCCCAAATTGATCAATTGGTGTAAGCAGAATTCCGAGATATTGAAGAATCATAATTTGTGCGGTACCGGGACCACGTCGCGGATGATTACGGAACAGGCCGGATTAAGGGTCAAGGGATATAATAGCGGGCCCCTTGGCGGTGATCAGCAGATTGGTGCTAAGATCGTGGAAGGGCAGATTGATCTGGTTATATTCTTTTCAGATCCGTTGACGGCACAGCCCCATGATCCGGATGTTAAAGCGTTGATGAGGATTGCCCAGGTTTATGATATTCCGATGGCAATTAATAAAGCGACGGCGGATTTTATTATCTGGTCAGGTTATATGAACCATGAGTATAATCATGAAGTTATTAACTTTAAGAAGAATATTCAGCAGCGGGTTGAGAATTGGGAAGAGTCATAAATTGAGATAAAATTGATCAATTAATATGAATTAATTATATTAAGTAGAAACAGGTTGCCAAATGTCTTGACAACCCGTTTTTGGTATGTCAGAATACTCACGTTGGGATAAATTTAAAAAAGAGGTAAGAAATATATGATAGCAGCAAATAATGTAACTTTAAGACTTGGGAAGAAGGCACTTTTTGAAGAGGTTAATATTAAATTTACGGAAGGGAACTGTTATGGTCTGATTGGGGCTAATGGGGCAGGAAAATCGACATTTTTGAAGATTCTTTCCGGTCAGTTGGAGACAACCCAGGGGAATATTACCATTACCCCGGGACAGAGACTTTCCTTCTTGCAGCAGGATCATTTTAAATATGATGAATATTCGGTTATGGATACGGTTATCATGGGGAATGCGCGGCTGTATGATATTATGAAAGAAAAAGAAGCCGTTTATATGAAGGAAGACTTCAGTGATGAAGATGGAATTAGGGCCAGCGAGCTGGAAGGTGAGTTTGCGGAGATGGACGGATGGGAAGCCGAATCGGATGCGGCTCAGCTGTTGAATGGTCTGGGTATTGACACTTCGATTCATTATACTGTTATGGGGGATTTGAATGGCAGTGAGAAGGTTAAAGTCCTTCTGGCCCAGGCATTGTTCGGTAATCCGGATATTCTGCTGCTGGATGAGCCAACGAACCATTTGGATCTGGATGCGATTGCCTGGTTGGAAGAATTCTTGATCAACTTTGATAATACTGTTATTGTGGTATCCCATGACCGTTACTTCCTGAATAAAGTCTGTACCCATACGGCGGATATTGATTATGGTAAAATTCAGCTTTATGCCGGTAATTATGACTTTTGGTTTGAATCCAGTCAGCTGTTGATCAAGCAGATGAAGGAAGCGAACAAGAAGAAGGAAGAGAAGATTAAAGAGTTACAGGAATTTATTTCCCGGTTTAGTGCGAATGCGTCTAAATCCAAGCAGGCGACTTCCAGGAAGAAGGCGCTGGAGAAGATTGAGTTGGATGATATGCGTCCATCCAGCCGTAAGTATCCATACATTGATTTCCGGCCGAATCGTGAGATTGGTAATGAAGTGTTGATGGTGGAAGGGCTTTCGAAGACCATTGATGGGGAGAAGATTCTGGATAATCTTACTTTTACGTTGGGGCATGATGATAAGGTGGCTTTTGTTGGCGGTAATGAGCTTGCGAAGACAACTTTGTTTAAAATCCTGATGGGTGAGATGGAGCCGGATGAAGGTACGTATAAATGGGGGGTAACTACCAGTCAGGCGTATTTCCCAAAGGATAGTACGAAGGAATTTGATAGTGAATTAGTGATTGCGGATTGGCTGACTCAGTATTCGGAGATTAAGGATGCAACTTATGTTCGTGGTTTTCTTGGGCGGATGCTGTTTGCCGGGGAAGACGGAGTGAAGAAGGTAAAAGTATTATCCGGAGGGGAGAAGGTTCGGTGCTTGCTTTCTAAGATGATGATCTCGGGAGCGAATGTGTTGATCCTGGATGAACCGACCAATCATTTGGACATGGAATCTATTACTGCATTGAATAATGGATTGATTAAGTTCAAGGGAGTTATCCTGTTTGCTTCACATGACCATCAGTTTGTGGAGACGACGGCAAACCGTATTATGGAAATTGTTCCGGGCGGAAGTCTCATTGATAAGATCACCACGTATGATGAGTATCTTGCAAGTGACGAAATGGCAAGAAAACGCCAGGTGTACACGATGCAGGAAGAGGATAATTAGAACTAAATTGAGATTGGGAGGAACGCAGTATGAAGAAGCCGGTACTGGTGATTATGGCGGCAGGAATGGGAAGCCGTTATGGTGGGTTGAAGCAGATTGATCCGATTGATGAACAGGGTCATATTATTATGGATTTCTCTATTTATGATGCGGTGAAAGCTGGTTTTAGAAAAGTGGTATTCATTATCAAAAAGGAGAATGCAGCGGACTTCAAGGCGACTATTGGTGACCGTATCAGCAAGCATGTGGAAGTGGCGTATGCCTACCAGGAACTGACTAATATTCCGGAGGGATTTGAGATTCCTGAGGGACGGGTAAAACCGTGGGGAACCGGTCATGCGGTGCTGAGTGCAAGTCGGGAAATTGATGGGTCATTTGCTGTGATCAATGCGGATGATTTTTATGGAAGCAATGCTTTTGCAATGATTTATAAATATCTGATGACCCATGAAGATAATGGAAAATACAGATACACCATGGTGGGGTATCGGCTTGAGAATACTTTGACGGAAAATGGATATGTGGCCCGCGGTATCTGTAAAACTGACAGCAGCGGACATCTGACGGGGATTCAGGAAAGAACAAGAATCGAAAAGTATGATGATGGTGCGGCATATACAGAGGATGGTGGGAATACTTGGGTGAGCCTGCCGGGGCACACGTTGGTTTCCATGAATATGTGGGGCTTCACGGAAAGCTTTTTGGTTGAACTTAGAAGGCGTTTTCCGAGGTTTTTGAAAACAGCGGTAGGGAATGATCCTTTGAAAGCGGAATACTTTTTGCCGGCAGCAGTAGAGGCGTTGTTATCTGAAGGTGCGGCAGAGGTGCAGGTGATTAAAACGTCTGATAAATGGTATGGTGTGACTTATAAGGAAGATAAACCGGTGGTAGCTGCAGCGGTGAGGAGGATGAAGGCAGAGGGGATTTATCCGGAGGAGTTGTGGCAGGAGGAGAATTAGTGTTGAATGGCGGGGGGATGCCGCAAAATATGTCTTGGGCCGGCGTGGTGCAGCAAGGCTTACGAAACCGGAGCATTTCGCTGAAAGATGCTAACAGAAACGGAGCCGAAATTCCCGGACTATCCACATTCAATCCGTTTTCTAATGAAAACGCATTTCAGGTGGATACAAATACTTGCTTGGGAAGCAAGTATTTGCCGGGAATTTCGGCTCCGTTTCTGTAAGTATCTTTAGCAGCTCATGCTATGGTTTCGTAAGCCTTGCTGCACCACGCCGTCCCAAGACATATTTTGCGGCATCTTCTAAGGCGGTAGGTAAGAGTATTATGGAAGGAAAGATTGTCCATAATTGATGAAATGGGAAAAGATTTGGATTTAATCATGTTTTTTTTAGGAAACATGCACAAGATTTTCCATTAGAAAATGGACATCCAAAATGTTTGATGTTATAATGTTTAAAGAATGAAAATAGGTCAAGGTAGAGAAATTTATTTTAAGTCTCAAGGAGGAAATCGAGAAATGGCAAGATTGATGAAAACCATGGATGGTAATTACGCGGCGGCGCATGCTTCTTATGCATATTCAGATGTGGCGGCGATTTATCCTATTACTCCATCGTCGGTTATGGCAGAAGCTACAGATGAATGGGCAACTCAGGGTAGAAAGAATATTTTTGGACAGGAAGTTCATGTTACGGAGATGCAGTCTGAAGCAGGTGCTGCAGGTGCAGTGCATGGTTCTTTGTCTGCGGGTGCGTTAACAACAACTTATACAGCGTCACAGGGGCTCCTGCTGATGATTCCTAATTTATACAAAATTGCTGGTGAGCAGCTGCCGGGCGTTATTAATGTATCTGCTCGTGCGTTGGCCAGCCATGCGTTATCTATTTTTGGTGATCACTCTGATGTGTATGCATGTCGTCAGACCGGATGTGCCATGCTTTGTGAGTCCAGTGTTCAGGAGGTTATGGACTTGACACCGGTTGCACATTGTGCGGCGATCAAGGGTAAAGTTCCTTTTATTAACTTTTTTGATGGATTCCGTACTTCTCATGAAGTTCAGAAGATTGAAACATGGGATTATGAAGATTTAAAAGATATGGTGGATATGGAGGCAATTGATGCGTTTAGGATGAATGCATTGAATCCGAATCATCCATGTCAGAGAGGTTCTGCGCAGAACCCGGATATCTTCTTCCAGGCGAGAGAAGCATGTAATCCATATTATGACGCTTTGCCGGCAGTTGTACAGGGATACATGGATCAGGTAAATGCTAAGATTGGAACGGACTATAAATTATTCAACTACTATGGTGCGGCAGATGCGGAGCATGTGATCGTAGCAATGGGCTCTGCATGTGAGACTATTGAAGAAACTATTGATTATCTGTTAGCAGCAGGTAAAAAGGTTGGTGTTGTTAAGGTTCGTCTGTACAGACCATTTGCAGTACAGGCATTTATTGATGCGATTCCGGATTCTGTAAAACAGATTTCGGTTCTTGATCGGACGAAAGAGCCGGGAGCACTTGGGGAACCGTTGTATCTTGATGTTGTAACTGCATTAAAAGGAACAAAGTTCGATGCAGTGCCTGTATTTACAGGGCGTTATGGACTTGGTTCGAAAGATACAACACCGGCACAGATTGTTGCTGTATTTGAGAATACAACTAAGAAGCTGTTCACCATTGGTATCGTAGATGATGTTACCGGATTGTCATTAGAGCTTGGCAAACCATTAGTAACCACGCCGGAGGGAACAATTAACTGCAAATTCTGGGGTCTGGGAGCTGATGGAACGGTTGGTGCCAATAAGAACTCTATTAAGATTATCGGTGACAATACAGATATGTATGCACAGGCTTACTTTGATTATGACTCAAAGAAATCCGGTGGTGTTACCATGTCTCACCTGCGCTTTGGTAAGAAGCCGATCAAGTCCACATATTTGATCAAGACAGCTGATTTTGTAGCATGTCACAACCCATCTTACATGGATAAGTACAACATGGTTCAGGAACTGGTTGATGGAGGAACATTCTTGTTGAACTGTCCCTGGGATATGGATGGTATTGAAAAGCACTTGCCGGGACAGGTTAAGAGCTATATTGCTGAACATAACATCAAGTTCTATGTAATTGATGGTATTAAGATTGGTAAAGAAATCGGACTTGGCGGACGTATTAATACAATTCTGCAGTCGGCATTCTTCAAACTGGCGAACATTATTCCGGAAGAGCAGGCAATTGATCTGATGAAAAAAGCGGCGAAAGCTTCTTACGGTAAAAAAGGTGATAAGATTGTTCAGATGAACTATGATGCAATCGATGCCGGTGCAAAGCAGGTAGTAGAAATTACTGTTCCGGAAAGCTGGAAAAGTGCAGCAGACGAGGGTCTGGCATATAAGACAGTGGACGGCAGCAGAAAAGATGTTGTCAACTTCGTTAACAACATTCAGTCAAAAGTAAATGCGCAGGAAGGTAATACATTGCCGGTGTCTGCGTTCAAAGATTACGTAGACGGAACAACACCATCCGGATCTTCTGCATATGAAAAACGTGGTATCGCAGTAGACATCCCGGTATGGATACCGGAAAACTGTATCCAGTGTAACCGTTGTTCTTATGTCTGCCCACATGCAGTTATCCGTCCGGTAGCGATGACGGCAGATGAAGTATCGAATGCTCCGGAAGGACTTCAGACCTTACCTTTAACTGGTATGAATGGATATTCCTTTACAATGGCAATCAGTGCATATGACTGTACCGGATGTGGTGCTTGTGAAAATGTCTGCCCAGGTAAAAAGGGTGCAAAAGCACTTGCCATGGAAAATATGGAAGCAAATGCAGACTGTCAGAAATACTTTGATTACACCAAAGATCTTCCGGAAAAAGAAGATGTTATCGCTAAATTCAAAGAAGCTACTGTTAAGGGAAGTCAGTTCAAGACTCCATTGCTTGAGTTCTCCGGAGCTTGTGCCGGATGTGGTGAAACACCATATGCGAAATTGATCACCCAGTTATTCGGTGACAGAATGTACATCGCTAATGCAACCGGATGTACCTCCATCTGGGGTAACTCATCACCGTCTACACCATATACCGTGAATGCAAAAGGCAAAGGTCCGGCATGGTCAAACTCTCTGTTTGAAGATAATGCGGAATTCGGTCTTGGTATGCTTCTGGCACAGAAAGCAGTTCGTGGCGGACTGAAAGCGAAAGTTGAAGACGCTGTTACAAATTGTGATAATGCTGATATTAATGCAGCGGGACAGGCTTGGCTTGATACTTATAATGATGGTGCAGCTAACCAGGCGGCTGCGGATAAGCTGATTGCTGCTTTAGAGGCAGACAGCTGTGAAAAATGCAATGATATCCTGAAACAGAAAGATTTCTTGTCTAAGAAATCCCAGTGGATCTTCGGTGGTGACGGATGGGCATACGACATCGGATTCGGTGGTGTGGATCATGTACTGGCAAGCGGCGAAGATGTGAATGTAATGGTATTTGATACAGAAGTTTACTCCAATACTGGTGGTCAGTCTTCCAAAGCAACACCTACAGGTGCAATTGCACAGTTTGCAGCCGGCGGTAAAGAGGTGAAGAAGAAAGACCTTGCAAGTATCGCCATGAGCTATGGCTATGTATATGTTGCTCAGATTGCTATGGGAGCTGATTACAATCAGACCGTTAAAGCATTGGCTGAAGCTGAAGCTTATCCTGGACCATCTCTGATTATCGCTTATGCTCCATGTATCAACCATGGTATCAAGATTGGTATGGGCAAAGCGCAGAAAGAAGAAGAAAATGCTGTTAAGGCTGGCTACTGGCATAACTTCCGTTATAATCCGGGATTAAAGACAGAAGGAAAGAACCCATTCAGCCTGGATTCCAAAGCTCCAACTGAAAGCTTCCAGGAATTCCTGGATGGAGAAATCCGTTATAACTCCCTGAAACGGATGAATCCGGAAAAAGCAGAAAAACTGTTTGCGCAGGCAGAAGAGCAGGCGAAAGAACGTTATGAATATCTGAATAAATTAGTGACACTGTATGGTACAGAGAACTAATCAGTAATACAATGAACTGAAACGAGGGCACCCTCTTTCCATAAGTTTTGAACTTATAGAAAGGGTGCCCTCTATTATTTTTTACCTATTAATCCCCAATAGGATTTTCAATAAGAGTTGCAACGATAAATTCATGCAAATGTCCATCTTCCACTTGCGTATCTGCATCGATAAAGTGTACGTGACGGGCATCATCACCGCTGCCAACTTTGACATTCAGCCCTGTTCTAACACAGATTGGATGAAAATGATTTTCATAAAAGTCTGTCGTTGTGTGAAATTCATGAATATGCCCACCGGGCACCTGGATAACTTCACCTGTAACACCTGCGAAACGGTGGTTATGCGGATCTTCCCCAAGTTCTGCAAGGCGAACGCTTCCTAAAACTTCATGGACATGAGTTTGTTCCCTCTGGCATTTTTCCCTGCAGCATTGATTTTGACGAAATTGCTCATAGTTCATTATAATAATTTCTCCTCTTCTACATAATATGACATATAACTTTATTTTTACTGTCAAATTATAGTATGAAAAGAATGATAAACCTGTTCATATAAACCTAAAACTGCGTCAATAAATATAAGCTATAGACATGGAGCATTGTTGTGTCTATAGCTCATTTTTAATCTGAGAAAAAATCCGTTACAGTTCAGCCTTCGATGTCCCGCGAGGTGTTTTCAGGCATTTATGCCTGAAAATCCCGAGAGTTGTCAGCGTGAAATGCTGTTTACAGCATTTCTGTGCATCCCTGTTGCGGTTCAGCGCGATTAATGAAATTTAACACCCCGCAGGATGCTGCAAACGATACCGATAAAACACAGCCACAGATTCAATGTCTTATGGACAAAGAATACTTGTAAAACATGTTCAAGCCCTCTTAAAAAGTCTGGACTGGACGGTATTCTGGGCATGATAACCGGTGCGAAAAAGGTCAGAAGCCCAAAGAAAAGAAACGGGATCAGACCGCGTCCGGTATCATACCGTAACACTTTTCTGCCATCCATTGTCTTCCGGCGAGAATAAATCCAAAGACATGACAAGCATCCAAACAGGAATATAAATAGAGATACTGCGCAGAAGACGTATAAAGCATAGTTCTGTTCCTGTGTCATTCGCATAATACTGCCCAGTAAATCTTTTTCTTTCCACAGTCCGCCGGCAGTATAAAGGGTTAAGATCACCATACATCCCACCGAAACATAGCGAAGGATACTTGAAAGCCCTCTGCCAACTCGCGAAAATCCCTTGCCCAGGAATGAGAAACTTGGAAAAATAGCAAATGGATTATCTGATACTTCCTTATGCCTGCTCTTGGCTTTGGCCGGCCGTGAGGAAGAGGAAACCTGTTGCGGACGCTGGTTCACTAAGGTTTTCTTCACTTTATGTACTTCCGAAACGTTTTCGGCAGGGTAAATATTGTCTTTGGAAGCCTCGCTTTTTTTACGAACCGCTTCATCTACTTTGGAGAACCGCAGCGAAGCGGTATCTATAACGTCGCTGGTATCGCCGCTTGGTGCGGGCTTTGGTGTACGGGTACTGTCGGGATTCCATTCTTTTGTATCACTGATTTGACTTTTTGGTGTGGTCAGAGATTGTCCGCAATGGCTGCAGAAGTTGCCGCTGGCCTCTTTGCCGCAATTGTTACAATACATATTGCACCTCCTATTATTTTGGGTATGGAAAATGCGTTTCCATACAATAAAACTCCCCAGCGGATAAAACCCGCTTGTGAATTATTATACCACAATCCGGTGAGAAATGTGTGAAAAAACATGCAAAAAAGTGCAGGAAAAATGCATAGTTGTTACAGGTTCAGCTATGCAAAATGTACAGTCTGAAATTTTTATAAACACACTTGAAAAGCCTAGGGGATTCATCTATAATAGGAAATATATAACAAAAAAGTAGGAGGGGAAACTATTTTTTTGTATCTTTTCAACAAATATTAAAGGAGGACTCTTATGTTAACTAAAAAACAGAACTTAATTGAGACAATGAAAGGTGGGAATCCTGATCGCTTTGTTAATCAGTACGAAGCACTGGAGATTCTTTTTCATCCCTATTTTGCCAACAGCAACATGCCCCAACCGGGTCAGCATGATGTGGTGAATTCCTGGGGTGTAACTAATTCCTGGCCGGCAGGAATGCCGGGAGCATTTCCGGTGCACACACCAGAAAAAATTGTGGTAAAGGACATTACCAATTGGCGTGATTACGTAAAAGCACCGAAGGCGACCTTCTCAGATGCTGAATGGGAACCATTTTTGAAACAAGCAGAAGCAATTGACAGGAACGAATCTTTTGTCCTTCCGTTTATTGCTCCGGGAATTTTTGAAATGACCCATTATCTGTGTGAAATCCAGAATGCCTTAATCGCTTATTTTGAAGAGCCCGATCACGTAAAAGATATGATTAAATATATCACCGAGTGGGAGCTGGAACTGGCCGAAGATATTTGCAAACATATGAAGCCGGATGGCGTGTTCCACCATGATGACTGGGGAAGTCAGAAATCCACCTTTATTTCACCGGAAATGTTTGAGGAGTTCATCTTACCATCCTATAAAGAAATCTACGGATGCTACCGGGAAAACGGGGCAGAATTAATAGTTCATCATTCTGATTCTTACGCTGCTACCTTAGTTCCCTATATGATTGATGCAGGCGTCAATATCTGGCAGGGTGTAATGACTACCAATGATATCCCGGAACTGATTAAAAAGTATGGCGAACAGCTCACCTTTATGGGCGGCATCGACAGTGCCAAGATTGACTATGAAGGCTGGAGCCGGGAAGTAATTGCAGCGGAAGTGAAACGCGCATGTGATGAAAACGGCAAATACTATTTTGTGCCATGCGGCTCCCAGGGACTGGCGATGAGTTCTTTTCCCGGGGTATATGAGACAACATCTGAAGAAATCGACAAGTACAGTAAAATTGTATTTGGTTAAACGTATCAAGGATGCCATTCAATTTCATTTGAAATGGCATCCTTTTTGCTGTATAGGAGCATATAATCCCAGAATTGCCGGGAGTTATAACACTATCGAAATTGTCTGAGCAGTCGGATATAATGATTGGCTTCCCGCAAAACATGATCGGCAAGCAGCGGAAGAATGATAGAGCGGATTTTACATTCATTAATCCCCTTTGTCCCTGCTTCCTTGAAATCACGATATTTGATAGTCTCCTGTAAAGTGGTCTGCGTGATGCTTGCCAGCGCAGCATTATTAGCAGTGTTGGCCTGCCGTAGGAGATTTCCATAATCACCGGCGAAATCATTGGCTGTGATAATCAGTTTGTTTTCCGTGGGATCCAACAGTCCTCGTATAAACAACGCATGCTCCATCATAATCTGATCCCAGAAGAGTTCCGTATCTACTATGTTTTGATCGATACCCATACCATTTTCCAGATTCATAATATGGCTTTGATACAATTTCGCTTCGCGGATAATATGTTCAATAAGCAGAGGGTAATTAGCAGTAAACATGTTGCAGGAAAGAACCTCATTTAATATCTGAGTCTTAAATGAAATTAAGCCCTCCAAGGATCTAAGCACCTGCACATTCAGCCGCTTCACCCGCCGCTCCAACTCTTGTGAAACCTGGGGCTCGTTATTGCCGGACAGCCTGCTTTCTGCCCGTGTTATGTTCATGTTGATGGAAATACCGGTAAAATTCTGCGTTTTTTCTTCACTGCCCAGCGTATAATCGGTAATAATTTCACCTGAGGAAATCACACTTTCACTGATGATTCCATTGCCCAACTGCACGGCACTATTCAGAATAGATTCAAACATCCTTTTGTATTGATCCGCGGTTTTTGAAAAGTTAGCATTTCTGGGTGTGAATCCAGCTTCTAAAAATAAAGCGTGCTCTTTCATTATACGTCCAAAAAATAAATGTAATTCAAGCGATGAAGCCACATACTCTTGTTGACTAATCATTCAATGTCTTCCTGATTACTTTTTATATATCCTATGTGAGGGAGTGTGATTATGTGAGAAAATGTGTCATTTTCTTCTTCTAAAGCAGCCAATGCCTTTGCTGTTTCTTCCGTAGTGCTTTACGGCATATTCTCCAATGGCATATTTTTATGCACTTCCTCAGTCCCGGCCGCCAGCGCCGTGTCATAATACCAGCATTTGAACTTAATCGTATCCATCACCTTTTGCAATTCTTCCATCTGCTTTTTCACAGCCTCAAGCCGCTCATAAAACATATCTCGCCGTCTTTGCAAAGAACCGTCGCCCTCCTGACACCATCCTAAAAACTGCTTTATGTCCTTGATTGGCATACCGGATGTTTTTAGACACTCAATGATCCTGATAGCTTCAATTTCTGTATCGGAAAACATTCTAATACCACCACCAGAGCGTTCCATGTTCGGGAACAACCCCTCGCGGTCGTAATAACGTAAGGTCGATATGTTAATGCCTGTCTGGTTTGCCACTTCGCCTATGGAATAATACATTGCGCCCTCCTTAAAAAAATCTTGAAAAATTATCAATAACTTCTTGACCTAAACCTTACTTTAGGTTCTATACTATTTTAGAGCATAAAATTTCTGCTGTCAACACAAGGAGGATTCAATATGATTTACAAGGATTTTCAAGATTTGAAACTGTCCGCCCTCGGCATGGGTGCGATGCGTCTGCCCATTAAAGACGGCAATGATACGATGATAGACGAAGTAGCCACCACAGAAATGGCTGCCTATGCTATGGAACATGGCGTAAATTATTTCGATACCGCGTGGGGCTATCATAATGGCAATTCTGAAACCGTCTTAGGCAAGATTTTGAGCAAGTATCCCCGTGACAGCTTCTATCTGGCGACGAAATTCCCCGGATATGACCTCTCATGTATGGACAAGGTTGAAACCATTTTTGAAAAGCAGCTTGAAAAATGCCGTGTCGATTATTTTGATTTCTATATGTTCCACAATGTCTGCGAAATGAATATCGACGCATATTTGGATGAGAAATACGGCATTTTTGGCTATCTGATAAAACAGAAGGACGCCGGACGAATTCGGCATCTCGGCTTTTCCTCACACGGCAGCTATGATGTTATGAAGCGTTTCTTGGAAGCCTACGGCGAACATATGGAGTTTTGCCAAATCCAGCTTAATTACTTGGATTGGACATTCCAAGGCGCGAAAGCGAAGGTAGAATTACTGAATGAATACAATATTCCGATTTGGGTGATGGAGCCGATGCGCGGCGGCAGGCTCGCGTTGATGTCCGAAGAACATACCTCGAAATTAAAAGTTCTGCGTCCTGATGAGGAAATTCCCGCATGGGCGTTCCGGTTCTTGCAAACGATACCGAGTGTTGCGGTGACGCTCTCAGGTATGTCCGATATGCGGCAGCTTCAAGACAACATCCATACGTTTGAGACAGAGAAGCCACTTAACACACAGGAACTCGGCACACTTCTCGACATTGCGGACGGCATGACCAAGCAAAGCTCTCTGCCCTGCACGGCTTGCCGGTACTGTATCAGCCATTGTCCCCAGCAGTTGGATATACCGAACTTGATACAGCTATATAACGAGCATTGCTTCACAAGCGAGAACGGGTTCGCGTTTATTGCACCGATGGCGTTGATGGCGTTGCCGGAAGATAAATGTCCTAATGCCTGTATCGGGTGCAAAGGCTGTGAAACTGTCTGCCCGCAAAACATCAAGGTTTCCGAAGTGCTGTCGGATTTCACTTCCAAGCTGGACGCATAGAGGGGCGAGGATAATAAAACGCTGGGTACATACCACCAAAACCCAGCCGCTGTGTACGAGGAGAGGTGTCCTGGCTGCCAACATAGTCAAAGCAAATACTCATAATCCGCCTGGCTGACTACTCGCTTATTATATCCAAAGTTAAGAAAGAACCTTTAAGGATTTTTAAGGAAGGATTGTATCCCTTTGAATTACCCAGAATTATATGGTATACTATCCTCTATATGGGAAAAAATATACAAAAAAGAAATCGGAGGCATTTATGCATATAGCAGACTTGAAAGAATACACCCTTCTAAAAGAAGAAATGATAGAGGACATCAAAGCCAGAGGCTACCTGCTTCGTCATAACAAAAGCAATGCCCGAATCATGCTTCTCGCAAATGATGATGAGAACAAAGTATTTAACATAGCATTTCGCACCCCGCCTGCGGACAGTACCGGGGTTGCCCACATTCTGGAACACAGTGTGCTGTGCGGGTCTAAGCATTTTCCATTGAAAGATCCTTTTGTAGAATTGGCGAAAGGGTCTTTAAATACTTTTTTAAATGCCATGACCTACCCGGATAAGACGATGTATCCGGTTGCCAGCTGTAACGATCAGGACTTCCAGAATCTGATGCATGTCTATCTGGATGCGGTATTTTATCCAAACATCTATAATCGAAAAGAAATCTTTCAGCAGGAAGGATGGCACTATGAACTGGAGGATGCGGATGCACCGCTTACCTATAACGGTGTAGTCTATAACGAAATGAAAGGCGCTTTTTCATCGGCTGAAGAAGCACTGGACCGGGAAGTGTTCAATACGCTGTTCCCGGATACCGCATATGGCGTGGAGTCCGGCGGTGATCCGGAGTATATTCCGGATTTGACCTATGAGCAATTCCTGGATTTTCATCGAAAGTATTATCATCCTTCGAATAGTTATATCTATCTGTATGGGAACATGGACATGGTGGAAAAGCTGATATGGCTGGATAAAATGTATTTAAGCAAATTTAATGCCATTCAGGTGGATTCTGCCATTGCCTTACAGAAAAGTTTTGCAAAACCTGTTGAGAAAGTGATGCATTTTCCTATCGCAGAGAACGAATCAGAAGAGGAGCATGCATATTTAACTTATAATGTAGTCGTGGGCAATAGTCTGGATATCAAAGTGAATATGGCTTTTCAGGTGTTGGAATACGCTTTGGTAGCTGCTCCGGGAGCACCGGTTAAGCAGGTGCTGCTGGATGCAAAAATCGGAAAAGATATTATTGGTACCTATGAAGAAGGTATTTACCAGCCGTTTTTCTCAATTACGGCCAAGAATGCAAAAGCAGAAGATAAAGAACGTTTCCTGCTTTTGATTCAAGATACATTAAAGGAATTGGTGGCGGAGGGTCTTGATAAGAAAGCCCTGAAAGCAGGAATTAACTACTATGAATTCCGTTTCCGTGAGGCAGATTATGCATCCTACCCGAAGGGTCTGATGTACGGAATTGATGTATTTCAGAGTTGGCTTTATGATGATGAAAGACCATTTGATTATCTGCGGCGTCTGGATATATTTGCATTTCTGAAAGAGATGGCAGAGGGACGGTATTTTGAAGAACTGATTACGAAGTACTTGCTTGAAAATAGCCATGAACTGATATTGACAGCAGTACCTGAAAAAGGTCTGACCGCAAAACGTGAGCAGGAAGTTACAGAAAAACTGCAGACTTATAAAGAAAGCCTTTCAATAGAAGCGATCAACAACTTAATCCGGAGTACAAAAGATCTGGAGGAGTATCAGGAAGCACCGGAGACGAAGGAAGCTATGGAATCCATTCCAATGCTTAAGCGGGAAGATATTAATAAGAAAGCGGCAAAGATATATAATGAAGAACGGTTGGCCGGAAAGACCAGAGTGATTCACCATCGGTTAGATACCAATGGTATTGTCTATATGACGATGCTGTTTGATACAAAACATGTTTCTCAGGAGTTGATTCCCTATATTGGAATCCTAAAGTCCGTATTAGGATATGTGGATACCCAAAGTTATCGCTATGGAGAACTATTTAATGAAATCAATGCCAATTCGGGAGGGATCAGCTGTGGTTTCAGTGTCTTTGAGAATTCTAATGCAGATGATTCCTGCATTGGTATGTTTGGAATCCGCAGCAAATGCCTATATTCCCAGTTACCCTTTATGATAAAGATGCTGAAGGAAATCCTTTTAAGCTCCAAACTGGATGATGAAAAGCGGCTTTATGAGATTGTTGCTCAGTTAAAATCCAGAATGCAGGTATCCATGGCCAATGCCGGACATTCCACTGCTGTTGCCCGAGTGGCGTCCTATTATTCTAAAATCGGCTGGCTGCAGGAGCAGATCGGCGGCGTGGAATTCTTTAGATTGATTGAAAAACTGGAAGCTGACTTTGAAAATGAAAAAGCAGCGTTATCAGCCAGATTAAAATCACTAATGGAAGTCATCTTCCGCCCGGGAAACCTGTGCATCAGTTATACGGCAGACGAAGAGGGATATGATTTGCTTTGCACTCAGATAGATAAAATTGAAGGGATGCTGTATACCAAAGAAGTGCCGGAAGGTGGATTCGTAATCCATCCCAAGAAGAAAAATGAAGGTTTTAAGACAGCCGGCCAGGTGCAGTATGTGGCAGTTGGAGGGAACTTCAAGACAGCCGGATTTTCTTATACTGGCGCCCTGAAGATTCTGAAAGTAATCCTGAGTTATGATTATCTGTGGATGAATATCCGTGTTAAGGGCGGAGCTTATGGTTGTATGAGCGGATTTAAGAGAAGCGGGGAAACTTATCTTGTATCTTACCGGGATCCCAATTTGGTGAAAACCATGGAAGTATATCAGAATGCTCCGGCCTATATTCGCTCTTTTGCGGCAGATGAACGGCAGATGACAAAGTATATTATCGGAACGATCAGTGAGCTGGATGTTCCCATGAGTCCGGCGGCGGTTGGAAATATGTCCATGACCGCGTATTTTATCGGTGTATCGGAAGAACAGCTGCAAAAAGAACGAGATCAGGTTCTTGAAGCAGATGCAGAAGATATCCAAAAGCTGGCGGATATCGTAGAAAGTGTTTTGAAAGAGAATTACCTGTGTGTAATCGGTAATGAAGGTGTGATTGAGGAAAATCGGGATAAATTCCTGAATGTAGAGCACTTAGTCGGATGATCGTAAACGGATAACTCCGTGGGAGGAAACTATGAAAGAAAATTACAAATCGGGATTCGTGGCGATCATCGGACGCCCCAATGTGGGAAAATCCACGCTGATGAATTATTTGATCGGCCAGAAAATTGCCATTACATCTAAGAAACCTCAGACAACCAGAAATAAGATACAGACAGTTTACACCTGCGAAGAGGGACAGATTGTCTTCCTGGATACACCAGGAATCCATAAGGCCAAGAATAAGCTGGGAGAATACATGGTAAATGTAGCACAGCGGACATTAAAAGACGTTGACCTGATCATGTGGCTGGTGGAGCCCAGTACCTTTATCGGTGCAGGGGAAAAGCATATTGCTTCTCAGCTGGCAAGTGTAAAAGTGCCGGTGATTCTGATTATTAATAAAGTAGATATGGTTCAGAAAGAAGAGATTCTGACCTTTATCGACGCCTATCGAAAAATATATGATTTTGATGAAATCATTCCGATTTCGGCTCTTCGGGGAGTGAATACTCAGGATATCATTCCCAGTATTTTAAAGTATCTGCCTTATGGTCCTCAATTTTATGATGAAGATACGATAACCGATCAGCCGATGCGGGCAATCGTCGCCGAGATTATCCGGGAAAAAGCCCTCCATGCGCTGGATGAAGAGATTCCCCATGGCATCGCTGTTACCGTCGATTCCATGAAGGCCCGGAAAAAGGGAGATATTACCGATATCGAGGCGACGATCATCTGCGAGCGTGATTCTCACAAAGGAATCATTATCGGCAAGCAGGGCAGCATGCTGAAGAAAATCGGCAGCAACGCCCGCTATGAGATAGAACGGCTGCTGGAATGTAAAGTGAACTTGAAAGTTTGGGTGAAGGTTAAGAAAGACTGGCGCGACAGTGATTATCTGATGAAAAACTTTGGATATAATAAAAATGAAATGTAAGGTAAGACGCATATGGGTGAACCGATTACAGTAACAGGAGTCATATTATCTTCCCAACCTCAGGGAGAGTACGATCGGCGGATTATGCTGCTGACAAAAGAACGGGGGAAGATCAGTGCCTTTGCCAGAGGAGCAAGAAAGAGCACCAGTCCCCTGCTGGCGGTATCCAATGCCTTTGTATTTGGGACATTTACCATGTACGAAGGCAGAACTTCTTATACTCTGGTGCAGGCTTCCGTAAAGCAATATTTTACAGAGCTTGCCAAAGCGCAGCCGGAAGTGTATTATGGGTTTTATTTTCTGGAATTCGCAGATTACTTCAGCAGAGAAGGTATAGACGGAACCGATATGATCAATCTGCTGTATCTGACGATGAAAGCACTTCTGCACCGGCAGCCGGATAATGATCTGATTCGCAGTATATTTGAATTAAAGGCAATGGTGATCAATGGTGAGTATCCCCAAGTCTTTGAATGCATGAATTGTGGAAAAAAGGATGAACTTACAATGTTCAGCGTGGAAAAGAGTGGTATTTACTGCGGTGATTGTATCAAATCCTGTATAAATGGAATTCCCATTAGCCCGGCCGCCTTATATACACTGCAGTACATTATCGCATCCGGTGTAGAGAAGCTATATACATTTACCGTTACAGATGAAGTTAAATATGAAATTCAAAGCATTTTGAAGCGCTATATTGCAAGATATATAGACAAAAAGTTCAAAACACTGGAAATACTGGAAATGATGTGTTGAAAAACCATTTATCTATATGTATAATAGAGCTACACGCCGTCAGCGCAATGCTGCGGTGCCAAGGCGTTTCTTGAAATAAGTATAAGACAGGACCAGGAGGACGAGAATGAAAAAATACATATGGATGCTGCTTGGGGCAGCACTGGTCTTTTTGGTCGGCTGCAATTCCATCGAGGATGCAAAATCCAGTACCATATATGTTAATCCGAAAGGAAAGGTAACCAGTGTAATTGTAGAAGACTTTCAAAAAGAGTATTATGATGAAAAAGAACTGAAAGAATCAATCAATACTGCTATCGATTCCTACAACCAACAGCATAACAGCAAAGCAGTCACGCTGAAAAAGCTAACGATTAAGAAAGAGACGGCAAAAGCCGTACTTACCTACGATTCTTGCGATGATTACTGTGCTTTTAATGATACGATACTATTTTCCGGTACCGTAGCAGAAGCCCAAAAAGCAGGCTATGATTTTAAAACCAACTTTATCACAGCCTCCCAAAAAGAAGCATCATCCGATGATATCATCAATCAGCACAGCGATGCAAAAGTCATTATAACCAACGAACCGGTTTGTGTGCAAACAAAGAATGCAATACTGTATGTCAGCAAAAATGTATTAGTAAAGGGAGGCAAACTTGTTCAAGTGCCGCCTGATGACAGCGAGGATAATGAAAATGCCCAGATGATAATTGCCGATTTAGCATATGTGATCTATCAGCCATGAGCATAACGTCTATTAAATAATAGGCGAAGCATATAAAGAAAGAATGAGGAGAACAGTAATGGAAAAAACAATGGAAAAAATCGTTGCATTGGCTAAATCCAGAGGATTTGTTTATGCCGGTTCAGAGATTTACGGGGGTTTGGCCAATACCTGGGATTATGGAAATCTGGGTGTGGAACTCAAGAATAACGTAAAGCAGGCATGGTGGAAGAAATTTATCAGAGAAACTCCATATAATGTGGGCGTGGACTGCGCCATCTTAATGAACCCTCAGACGTGGGTGGCGTCCGGCCATTTAAGCGGATTTTCCGATCCGCTTATGGACTGTAAAGAATGCCATGAAAGATTCCGCGCCGACCAGATGATTGAGAACTTCTGTCAGGAAAAAGGAATCACCCTAAACGGTACCGTAGATTCCTGGTCCAGCGAAGAGATGTATGCATTTGTCGAAGAGCATCAGATTCCCTGTCCAACCTGCGGCAAGCACAACTTTACCGACATCCGCCAGTTCAACCTGATGTTCAAAACATTTCAGGGTGTAACCGAGGATGCCAAGAACACTATTTACTTAAGACCGGAAACCGCTCAGGGAATTTTCGTTAACTTCAAAAACGTACAGCGTACATCCAGAAAGAAAATACCGTTTGGCATCGGCCAGATCGGCAAGTCTTTTCGTAACGAGATTACTCCAGGTAACTTTACCTTCCGTACCCGTGAATTTGAACAGATGGAACTGGAATTCTTCTGCGAACCGGATACCGATCTGGAATGGTTTGCATACTGGAAGCAGTTCTGCATCGACTGGTTAAAAGAACTGGACATGAAAGAAGAAGAAATGCGTGTCAGAGACCATTCGGCCGAAGAGCTGAGCTTTTACAGCAAAGCAACATCTGATATCGAATTCCTATTCCCCTTCGGTTGGGGCGAACTGTGGGGAATCGCTGACCGTACCGATTATGACCTGACTCAGCATCAGGAAACGTCCGGTCAGGATATGTCCTACTTTGATGATGAAAAGAAGGAAAAATACGTACCTTATGTAATCGAGCCTTCTCTCGGCGCCGACCGGGTTGTACTTGCATTCCTATGCAGTGCCTATGATGAAGAAGTGCTGGATGCCGAAAGGAACGATGTTCGTACCGTACTCCGTTTCCATCATGCGCTGGCACCGGTAAAGGTTGGTGTCCTGCCATTGTCCAAGAAGCTGAATGAAGGTGCCCAAAATGTATTTGAAATGCTTTCCAAAACCTACAACTGCGAATTTGACGATCGCGGAAACATTGGTAAACGTTACCGCCGTCAGGATGAAATCGGTACACCATACTGTGTAACCTACGATTTCGATTCCGAAGAGGATCACGCAGTTACCGTCCGGGACCGTGATTCCATGGAACAGGAGCGTGTAAAAATAGAAGATTTAGAAGCTTATTTGGCTGAAAAGTTCAAATACTAAAAGATAAGGGAAAAAATGAGTTGTACACGCAATTCATTTTTGCTATAATTTGAAATTAGGATATATGCAATTTTCGGATATATCTAAAAAACAAATGATTGTAAAGCAAATAGGAGGAGATTTAATTATGGCAAGAAATATTATCGTAGGTCAGTCAGGTGGACCAACAGCAGTTATCAACTCAAGCCTTGCAGGTGTAGTTTCGGCAGCAAAGGATTTAGGATTTGACAAAATTTATGGTATGCATCATGGAATCCAGGGATTCTTAAATGAAGAACTGGTAGACATTTCCGAATACGTAAAAGATAAAAGTGATATTGAACTTTTAAAAAGAACGCCATCTGCGTTTTTAGGTTCTTGCCGTTATAAACTGCCGAAAATTGAAGGCAACGAAGCGACCTATGACAAGATTTTCGAAATCATGGAAAAGAATGATATCGAATGCTTTTTTTACATCGGTGGAAATGATTCCATGGATACGATCAAAATGCTGTCTGACTACGCAGCAATGAAAGGTAAAACCCAGAAATTCATGGGTGTTCCAAAAACAATCGACAACGATCTGCCAATCACTGACCATACCCCGGGATATGGTTCGGCAGCAAAATATATTGCCGCTTCTTTAAAAGAAGTAATTCGCGACAATTCCAGCTTCGGTATCGAAAAACCAACCGTAACGGTAGTAGAGATCATGGGACGTCATGCCGGATGGTTAACTGCAGCAGCGGCGCTGTCAAGAGGTGAAGACTGCGAAGGACCGGATATGATTTATCTGCCGGAAGTTGACTTTGACCTTGATGATTTCATGGCAAGAGTTAAAAAACTTTCCGTAGAAAAGAGTTCGGTAGTGATCGCGGTTTCCGAAGGTATCAAATTAGCAGACGGACGTTTCGTATGCGAGCTTGGATCGGCATCTGACTATGTAGATGCATTTGGACACAAGCAATTGTCCGGATGTGCAGTAGTACTGACCAATAAGATTCAGTCTGAGCTGGGACTGAAGTCTCGTGCGATCGAATACTCTACGCTCCAGAGAGCGGCTACACACTTGGCATCGCTGAATGATATTAATGAGGCGTTTACTGTGGGGTATCTTGCTTGTAAAGCGGCGTCTGAAGGACAAACTGGTATGATGATCACGATTGATGTTGTAAAACGTGATCCATATGAAGTTGCATACAGCATTTATGACATCCATGCAATCGCTAATGTGGAAAGACCGGTTCCGGCTGAATGGATTGTTGATAATGGTACTAATGTAAGTGATGAGTATGTGGAATATGCTCGTCCGCTGATTATGGGTGAATTAACACCGATGATGGTTGATGGTTTGCCGAGACATCTTGTGTTGAATAAGTCTACTTATAGAAAATAATAGAAAAATGATGTAATGTGTTGAGGGCTTCTGGGGTGGGGGTTTTCAATGCGGACGAAAGAGACTGTCGCAAAATGTGTTTGGGTCGGTGGTGTGGGGCAAGGATGACCAAACCAGAGCGCTCGCTGACAGCCCCTAACATCAAAATGGCCGGAATTTCAGGTCAAATCTTGTTTTCCGAAAACAAGATTTGAATCCGCCTGAGATGCGTTTTCACCAGAAAACGGATCGAATGCGGATGGTGCCTGAAATTCCGGCCATTTTGATGTAAGGGGCTGTAACAGCTCGTGCTATGGTTTGGTCATCCTTGCCCCACACCACCGACCCAAACACATTTTGCGACAGTCTCTTTCTGGTTATCTGGGGGGGAACCGATTATTTATAATGGGGGGGACGCGTGAACGCATCAAATTCCATAGTAATTGATGTCGGAAATTGGTAATAATGACAAGCAATAGGTATTTTTCCTTGACTAAACTGTTTAATGTGTTAGAATATGGGGTATGAAATACATTACTGCGGCATTTAAAACGTGGTAGAATGCTGTAAATACAAGTTTAGGAGGATACTACATGGCAACAAAGTGGGTTTACTTATTTAGGGAAGGTAATGCAGACATGAGAAACCTATTAGGTGGAAAGGGGGCAAATTTGGCTGAAATGACCAATTTAGGATTGCCTATTCCACAAGGATTCACCGTGACAACGGAGGCATGCACGGATTATTACAATCAGGGAAAGAAGATCACGGAGGAAGTGCAGGGGCAGATTTTTGAAGCTCTTGGGAAATTAGAAGCCATGCAGGGCAAGAAGTTTGGTGACAACGACGATCCATTATTGGTTTCAGTACGTTCTGGTGCAAGGGCATCTATGCCTGGAATGATGGATACTATCTTGAATTTGGGATTAAATGATATCGCGGTGGAAGGGTTTGCGAAAAAGACGGGGAATGCTCGTTTTGCATACGATTCTTACCGCCGTTTTATTCAGATGTTTTCTGATGTTGTTATGGAGATGAGCAAGACTTTCTTCGAAGGGATTTTGGATGAAATTAAAGAAGCTAAAGGCGCGGAATTTGATACGGATCTGACTGCTGATGACTTGAAAGAAGTGATTGATCGTTTTAAAGCGATTTATCGTGAAAAGATGGGGGAAGAATTTCCGCAGGATCCAAAAGTGCAGTTGATGGAAGCAGTGAAAGCGGTTTTCCGTTCATGGGATAATCCGCGTGCGATTGTGTATCGTCGGATGAATGATATTCCGGGTGACTGGGGGACGGCTGTTAATGTGCAGGCGATGGTATTCGGTAATATGGGTGATACTTCCGGTACGGGTGTTGCGTTTACCAGGAATCCATCGACTGGTGAGAATGGTATTTATGGTGAATATCTGATCAATGCGCAGGGTGAGGATGTGGTTGCGGGTATCCGTACGCCGCAGCCGATAACGAAGATGAAAGAGGATCTGCCGGAATGTTATGCGCAGTTCATGGAGATTGCGGCAAAACTGGAGGATCATTATCGTGATATGCAGGATATGGAGTTCACCATCCAGGAAGGGCGGTTATTCTTCCTGCAGACAAGAAGCGGTAAGAGGACTGCACCGGCGGCGCTTAGGATTGCCTGTGATCTGGTGGATGAAGGCAGGATTACACCGGAGACAGCGGTGCTTAGGATTGATGCGAAGTCGCTGGATCAATTGCTGCATCCGACCTTTGATGTGGGTGCCCTGAAGGCAGGAGAGGTGATTGGAAGTGCCCTTCCGGCATCACCGGGGGCGGCAGCCGGTAAGGTGTATTTTACAGCTGATGATGCGAAAGCGGCTGGGGAGAAAGGTGAGCGCGTAATCCTGGTGCGGCTTGAGACTTCTCCGGAGGATATCGAAGGTATGCAGGCGGCGAAGGGAATCCTGACGGTGCGTGGCGGTATGACAAGTCATGCGGCTGTTGTGGCACGGGGTATGGGGACATGCTGTGTGTCTGGTTGCGGTGAGATTAAGATTGATGAGGAAGCGAAGTATTTTGAGCTGGGCGGACATCGGATTGAGGAAGGTGATTATATCTCATTGGATGGTTCCACCGGTAAGATTTATTATGGGGATATCCAGACAAAAGATGCTTCCATTGGTGGTGATTTTGACCGTATCATCAGCTGGGCGGATGAGTTTCGGACAATGAAGGTGCGGACCAATGCGGATACGCCGGCGGATACGCGAAATGCAGTGAAGCTTGGGGCGGAAGGCGTCGGCTTGTGCCGTACGGAGCATATGTTCTTTGAGCCGGAGCGTATCCCGAAGATCCGTAAGATGATTCTTTCGGATTCTCAGGAAGCCAGGGAGGAAGCGCTGAACGAGCTGATCCCTTACCAAAAGGGGGACTTCAAGGCGATGTATGAGGCACTGGAAGGAATGCCGATGACCGTGCGTTATCTGGATCCGCCCCTGCATGAGTTTGTACCGACGGCGCAGGAAGACATTGAAGCGCTGGCAAAGGACATGGGCTTGACGGCACAGGAAGTACAGCATAAATGTGATGAGCTCCATGAGTTTAATCCGATGATGGGGCACCGTGGATGCCGTCTGGCAGTGACCTATCCGGAGATTGCCAGGATGCAGACCAGGGCGGTTATGGAAGCGGCGATTGAAGTGAAGGCTGAGAAGGGGTATGATATCGTTCCGGAGATTATGATCCCGCTGGTTGGCGAGAAGAAAGAACTTAAATTTGTGAAGGATATCGTTGTCGAAATAGCTGAGCAGGTGAAGACGGAAAAAGGTTCGGATATTGAGTATAAGATTGGGACGATGATTGAAATTCCCAGAGCAGCACTGACAGCGGATGAGATTGCAGAAGAAGCAGAGTTTTTCTCATTTGGAACCAATGACCTGACTCAGATGGCTTTTGGATTCTCTCGTGATGATGCCGGTAAATTCCTGGATGCTTACTATAAGGCTAAGATATATGAATCGGATCCATTTGCCCGCCTGGATCAAAATGGTGTGGGACAGCTGGTTGAGATGGCAGCGAGGAAAGGACGGGAAGCACGTCCGGATCTGAAGCTGGGAATCTGTGGTGAGCATGGCGGTGATCCAAGTTCGGTGGAATTCTGTCATAAGATGGGATTGGACTATGTATCCTGCAGTCCGTTCCGGGTGCCGATTGCAAGACTGGCGGCAGCACAGGCGGCATTGGTTACAGGGGCAGCGAAGTAAAAGTATAAGTAGAGTATTTATAAAAATATAATTGAAAGGTGTTACATATATCTGTTTTAGGTATGTGTAACGCCTTTTTTGATACTGCAAATGGTCGGTTCAGGAACAAATAAATAATATTTAGAAAAAAGTATTATAGTAGAAATAGTGAAATAAAATTTTATTACTTAGATAAAAATATAACAAATTTGTGAAAAGTAAACAAAAATGAAACAAAATATAACCAATGTATTGACTAATTGAGAAAAGATGATAAAATAAAATTACATTACACACGAGTTAAAAAATTAAAGGAGGAAAAGGCATGAAGTTAAGTATTCTTATGAAAAAGGGATTGGCTGCGGGTTTGATTGGAGTTATGATGGCGGGAATGGTTGCATGCGGAGGAAGCAATAACTCTGGGGACACCGGAACTGATACTGATACTGCAGCTGCAACTGAAACCGAAGCGGCAGGAGCTGAAACTGAAACCGAAACCGTAGCGGCAGGTAGTGATGTAACCCTGAAATTCCAACAGTGGTGGGGCGCGGAACTCCCGGAAGGTTATTTGGATGATATTTGTGCTAAATACGAGGAAGAGACCGGCGTAAAAGTGGAACTGTTAACGGCACCTTGGGCTGATACCAAAACGGCTATTACAGCAGGTGCAACAAATGGTACGATTGCGGACATCATAAGTGTTGACGGTGCATGGCTCTCAGAGTTTGTTGATATGGGTGTTTTGGCTGACGCTGAAGGAGCGGGTGTAGACAAAAGCCTTGCAAGCGATATCTGGAGAGTGGATGGTACAGGTTATGTTGTTCCGATATTGAACTTTTCATATCCGATGTACGTAAATATGGATATCCTGGAAGATTCCGGTGTCGAAGCGATTCCAACTACCTGGAGTGAATTGGAAGATGCAGCTAAAAAGATTACCGATGCAGAGTATTCTGCATTTGCATTAAACCTTGGAACAACTAATGCAAACGGTATTCAGAATGTATTCATGGGGACTGGCTGGGGATCAGGAATCAGCCTGAAAGATGACAGTGGTGCATACAAAACAGAAGGCAGCGAAGATTTAGCTTCTCTTGCAGAAATGTTCAAATCACTTTATGATGCAGGTTCCTTATACCCAGGTATGAGTACACTGGAAGAATCTGAAATGACAAGTAACTTTGCATCAGGCAATTGTGCCTTTACGGTAGCATCTGCAGCTACGATGAGCCAGTTTTCAGATATTAATTTTGAAGCTACTACGATTCCTGTAAAAGATGGATACACAGATCAGAGCGGCATCTGCTATGCAAGCTGGGCTGTAGGTATTTCGGATTCTTGCCAGAATAAAGAACAAGCGGCTGATTTCATCAATTTCCTGCTTGGCGGTGCGGATGGAACAGATGGTTCTGCATCAGCCGGATTAGCAGCTACAATGTCAGCATTCCCCAACAGTACTGTTGCTGAACCGGATTATAGTGAAGCGCCGGAACAGTTCCAGTCTTACTATGAAGTTTACAAAGAAAATTATGTTATCAACGAGTTCATTGGACTTCCTAAAGCATCAGATGTAATGACTTCTATGACAAATGATTTGATAACATACCTGGAAGGTGATCAGGATTGTGATACAATGCTTGCAAATTGGCAGGGTTACCTGGATAATGCAGGAAAGTAAGGAATTGATAAGTAAATGATCAGAGAAGGGTTAAAGACCGAGGGAGAGCTTTGGCCCTTTTTTGAAAATGGTTTTGACTTAAGCCAAAACCGGATTATTAGGAGGAAACGACTTTGAAATTAATAGGTAAGAAAACTACTCCTTACAGATATCTTGCACCAACGTTGATATTGATGATTGTTTTCATGGTAGTACCTATCTGCATGGTGATCGGTTACTCCTTCGTGGATGGGGCTGTCGTTTCACAGAATCCAACTGTTGTAGGGTTGGAAAATTATAAGACATTATTTGCGGATAGTCAGTATTGGAATGCAGTAATTAATACAATTGTTTTTGTACTGGTGAGTGTTGTTGCACATTTAGTTCTGGGTATGATTTTTGCATTGTTACTGAATTCAAAATATTTTACAATCAGAACAAAAACAATTGCTCGTGTTGTTTATATTCTGCCATGGGTGTTTACAGCATCTGTTGTTGCAATTCTGTGGAAATTAATGTTACAACCGTCTGGTATTGTGAATTATATTTTGTCGGTTTTCCCACAGATATCTCGAAACACAGAGTGGCTGAGTAATAGGGATATAGCATTGGCAGTTATTTGTTTTATTAATATCTGGTGTGGTTATCCATTCTATATGATCAGCATTCTTGCAGGTCTGCAGGGGATTTCGGAAGACTTGTATGAAAGTGCTGCTATTGATGGTTCCACTTCGACAAAGAGTTTTATGTATATCACCCTTCCGCAATTGAAACCTATTTTGATCAGTATCGCAATGCTGGATTTTATCTGGACACTGCAATCCTTTAACGTTATTTGGATGTTAACCGGCGGCGGACCGGTAAATGCTACAGAAACGCTGAGTATCTATATTTACAAATTGGCATTCCAAAAAGTGGATTATAGTATGGCAGCAACAGCAGCAACAGTATTGCTTATCGTTTGTATATTCATAGCAATCTTCTATGTAAGACAGCAAAAGAAAGTGAGGGAATAGGATATGGTTGGAAGTTATAAGAAATCAACGAAGGTCATAGTTACTATTCTTTTGATCATAGGGGGATTATTCGCGGCATTTCCAATCCTGTGGATGTTTTCTTCTTCACTGAAAAGTAATTCGGCTGTTTTTTCATGGCCGCCTAAACTTTTTGATGTAACAGCCAGCTTATCATCATACATCTCAGTGCTGACTGATCCTACAAAGGTTCGCTTCTTTATCAATAGTTATATCGTAGCCGGCTGTGTAGTGGCATTGACATTGTTTGTCGGAATACTTGCAGCATATGCATTTAGCAGATTTGACTTTCCGGGAAAAGGGATTTTTAATTCACTGATTGTCAGTGTACAGGCGATTCCTCCGATTGTATTATTGATTCCATACATGGGACTGATCGTGGCAATGAAATTGTTTAATACATATTTTGCGTTGATCCTAACGTATATGGTAACCACATTGCCGTATTGCATTTTGATGATGACCGGCTATTTTAATACCCTGTCAAGAGAACTGGATGAAGCGGTTATGATTGATGGCGGCTCCAGATGGAAAGCACTTTGGTCGGTATTAGTACCTATCTCGATACCAGGTATGGTCTCGGTCGGAATGTATACTTTCATGCAGGCATGGAATGAGTATTTGTTTGCACTGGCATTGACGCAGACAACAGATATGCGTACGGTGCCGATCGGTATCAACTTATTAATGGGACAGCATGCATACGATTGGAGCCAGATGATGGCGATGAGCGTATTAGGCTCCGTTCCGGTATTGATTTTGTTCATCTTTTTCCAGAAGTACTTTATTGCCGGGATGTCTTCCGGCGGAGTAAAGGGCTAAGGGAATGAGTATATATTGAATTAAAGAAAAGAGGAAAAGATATTATGTTAATGAACATGAAAGATTTACTTGCTGTAGCTAATGAACACAACTTTGCCGTACCTGCTTTTAACATTAGTGATTACAATATGTTTAACGGCATTATGGATGCATCGGAAGAAAAAAATGCACCTGTAATTATTGCGGTTCATCCGGATGAATTGAGTCATATCACTACTGAGATGGTTAAGGGGATTATCGAAAGAATTCATAATTCTTCTATACCGGCAGTTGTTCATTTGGATCACGGCGGAACTTTTGAGCAGGTGATCACAGCAATTCGCGCAGGATTTACGTCTGTTATGATTGATGCCTCCAACCAGCCATATGAAAATAACGTCGCAACCTGTCAGAAGGTTTGTGAGGCTGCACATGCAGTAAATGTTTCGGTAGAAGGCGAGCTTGGAACAATTGGGAATACAGACTCTGTAGAAACAACAGCACCAGATGAAATCTTATATACAGATCCGGCACAGGCAAAAGATTTCATTGAAAAAACGGGTATTGATTGTCTGGCGATTGCAATTGGGACTTGTCATGGTATTTATCCAAAAGATAAGAAGCCAGAACTTCGTATTGATATTTTAGATCAAATTAAAAAGATTGTTGACGCACCGCTTGTACTTCACGGCGGATCCTCTAACAAAGATTCGGAGATTGCAAAATCAGTAGAGCATGGTGTAAATAAGATTAACATTTCCAGTGATACTAAAGTGGTTTACTATCAAAAGATGAGGGAGATTCTTCGGGATGCATCCCTTCGTGAACCCAATATGATCCAGCCTGCATGTGTAGAGGCGATGAAAGAAGTGGCTTTTGATAAGATTGAACTGTTCCGGGCAACCGGAAAAGCTTCACTTTATTAGAAAGTGAGATTATAGAATGAAGGAGAAAATTGCACTGGGATTCCATACCTGTGTAGACTATGAATTGAAATGGAGTACACAGGTTGTGGAAGCGCAGATCAGGACACTTAATATTCACGCGGATGAATTGAAAATGGATATGGATGTGGATTCAGAGCGCGCAATCTGGCTTGTGAGTCTTGCCCATTTACAGGCTGGTATTGGCTGTGAGATCATACCTGACACATCAGAATTGTGTGTGGACTTTGCAGATCATTTTGCATATGACGTGACACTGGGAGGAACCCCTACCCGCGCGGCTATTGTTCTTGCCCGTCTGGGATATCCCAGCATGCTGCAAACCAGCTGTTACAATGAGCATGTGGAACGGCTGATGCCTGCAAGTGTTCGGGTTTTACCTGGGAGGAGTTCTGATTATAGTGGGATATTTCCCCATGTTGTGTTACAATGTTCAGGGGGAGTGCGAATTCAGGCAAATGATATTGATTTTGTTACCCCCAGAGAAAACAGAATATTGATTTCACGTGATGTAGATAGCCTTAACATGCCGGTTCTGGCTGAAGAATATGGAAAAATGATCAGCGAATGCGAGGTCTTCCTGCTGGGTTCATTTACAGAGATCCTTGATTCAGAGGTACTGAAAGATAGAATGGAGAAGACGAAACGGTTGTTATCCCATCTGTCCAACGACGCAATTGTAGTTATGGAGGATGGATGTTATATTAAAAAAGAATTTCGTCATTATATTCACCGGCAGTTGGCACCTCAGATCAATGTGCTGAGTATGAACGAAGATGAATTGCAGCAGTATATTGGAACAGCAATTGATATACTTGACCCTGAGGCGGTAAAGAAAGCCGTGGAATATGTTTATAACAATACCGGTATCAAGAAGATTCTGGTTCATTCTGAAGCATGGGCATTAGTCTATGGAGAGGATGCTGATTCTATGAGAACCTCTTTAGATGGAGGAGTCATGATGTCAGCAACACGTTTTCGGATGGGTGATGACTTTACATCGGAAGAATATGCACAGACAAGAGACATACCGGATAAAGCGGACAGTGCTGCATTCTGTGAAAGAATGGGCGAGATGCTGGGAGATAAGATATGCTGCATTCCCTGTAAAGATTTGAGCTATGTGAAGAATCCAACCGTCGTTGGGCTGGGAGATGCTTTTGCCGGAGGACTTTTGCCGGGCTTGCTGAAAGAAAACAGAGTACAATAGACATCTTGTGAAGGAGGAGACACAATGTATGAAAAAACTGAAAACTTATTAAAGATGGCGAAAGAGAGTAATACCTCAGTGATCGCATTCATCTGTATGGATTATATAATGGCGCGGTCAGTTGTATATGCTGCGGAGGCAACCAACACGCCGGCAATAGTAATGCTGTATCCGGAACATGTTACAGTCCAGCATACCACAGGCCTTGCTAATTATGCAGCCATGGTAAAAGAGTTGACCAAAGAAGTGAAAGTACCGATTGGTTTACATGCGGATCATGATTTTAGTTATGAAGCTATTATGACAACTATAGGCGCAGGATTTGAATCGGTTATGATCGATGGTTCGATGAATGATCTGGATGCCAATATTGAGCTGACCAGGAAGGTGGTTCTTAAGGCGCGTGAATTGGGAGTTTGTGTAGAGGGCGAGATTGGTCATGTTGGAATGGCAGCAGATGGTGATAATGCCAATGCAGATCTGTACACAAAAGCAGATGCTGCTGAAAAATTCTGCAGGGAGACAGGAGTAAATTCCCTGGCGGTTTCTATCGGAAATGCACATGGTGAATATAAGGAGACACCCCATTTGGACATTCGGCGTTTGGAAGAGATCCATGCAGTTGCAGATGTATCGCTTGTACTCCATGGAGGCAGCGGCATACCGGATGAACAGCTGTTGGAAGCATTTTCAAAAGGAATCAATAAATTCAACCTGGGGACAGAATTTCTGGGTAAATACTATGATGCGGTAGCGGCATTTTCTCTGGAAAGTGCAAATGACCCGGATCCAGTTAAGATCATCAATTTACCGGAGTATACTCAGTCTAAGCTGCAGCCTTATTTAGAGGAACGTATGAAAACTCTTTGTCACTTTTAATAATCTGATTTGCAGAGGTGGGAAGAAATTGGAGAAAGATAATATATTAAACTTGGAAGTGCTTGATGTTATAAAAGCGAAATATGACGAAATATTTGCGGCGGAAAAAAAGGTGGCGGATTTTGTTATGCAAAATCCGCAGAAAACGGTTGATTCCAACGTTTCGGAATTGGCAAAGCAGAGCGGTGTCAGCGATGCTACAATTGTACGCATGTGTCATCATATTGGGTATACAGGATATTATCAGTTCCGAATCACCCTGGCGAGAGATCTCGGCAAGAAACAGTACAAAAAAATAGAGAGTTCAGAAAGCAACGGTACAGTAGGAAGGTTTTTTCAGGGTTATGCGGAAAATATGCTTGCAATGGGTAAAAGGCTTGATTCTGCAACGATGTGGAATTGCGTGAAGCTTTTGAAAACATGTAACGAAGCACATATCATAGCCCTTGGCAACACTTGCGTTTTGTCGCAATATATGGGATTTAGATTGGGCCGGATTGGAGTTAAGAGCAGCTATGGGATATCAGCTGAATACTTTATGAATCATGTAAACCTGGCGGAACCGGAAGATATTGTTCTGGCCATCTCAAAATCAGGCACATCAAAACCGGTGTTGTTGGGAGTGGAGCTGGCGAAAGACAAGGGACTGAAATGTATTGCAATTACCGCCCATGAGCAATCGCCGTTGTCGGAAATTTCGGATTATGTGTTATTGGCGCAGGGTAAGGATCAGCCCTTTGATGATTACATGGATTACGCCCAAACAAATATGATGGCGGCTATTGATGCGCTTTTGAATTTTGTTGCAAATGAAGAATGGATCAAGAAGAAACAGGCTGATAAGCCAGAAACTATTTTGTCGGAATACAAATTATAAGTGTGGTGCATGAAAAGAATAAAGTGGGAGGATTATATTTTGAAACGTTCAAGAATCAACCAGGTTATTAAAGATATGGAAGCTTTGATCAGAGAATACCGATTTGAAATCCCACCATTTGCAAAGCTGACGGCAGAGGATTGGCAGAGCATTGGTCATGAATACGAGGAAATTCGAGACAACTGTCTTGGATGGGATATTACAGATTATGGTCTTGATAATTTTGATAAGGTGGGATTTGCGCTTCTTACTATTCGTAATGGGAATCAAAAGATGCCGGAGAAATATCCGAAACCATATGCAGAAAAGCTTCTGATGCTATATGAAGGACAAACAGCTCCGATGCACTACCATTGGAATAAGATGGAGGATATTATCAACCGGGGTGGAAATGATATTTACATTACTGTGTATAATGGTGCGGAAGATAAATCCATGCTGGATACAGATGTTACCATACACACAGATGGAAAAACAGCAGTAGTACCAGCAGGCACAAAAGTTTGCTTAGAGCCCGGTCAGAGTATTACGATAACGCCGTATATGTATCATGATTTCATAGTTCCGGAGACGGGTGGGTCTGTACTGCTGGGGGAAGTGTCCATGTGTAATGATGATGATAATGATAATTGCTTTTATGAATCAATTGGAAGATTCTCGGAAATAGAAGAGGATGAGGCGCCATATCGTCTCCTTTGTAATGAGTATCCAAAATTCTAAAGGAGATATTTAGGCTGAAATTACCGTGCAAAGTCCCAATAGGTGTCTGATGAAAATCAGACGCCTGTTTTGGTGTACAGAGGCAAAGTTGCTGCTGGCAGGATTTTGTGTACTGTGCTATACTATACAACGGTAAGAAAAAGAAAGAATTGGAATAAAGGAAGTGGCAGCATGGAATCACAATTAAAAAAGATGATACGTTATTATAAACCATACAAAGGACTGTTCTTTTCGGATTTGTTCTTCGCAACACTTGGAGCGGGGATTACCTTAATAATCCCCCTTCTGGTGCGCTACATTACCGGAACTGTAGTTTCTCACCCGGTAGCAGAAGCAACTAATATCATAATGAAAATCGGCATTGTTATGATTGGAATGGTTGTAATTGAAGCTTTGTGTAATTCTTATATTACCTATTATGGCCATATGATGGGAGCTCATATTGAACATGACATGCGCAATGAAATTTTTGGACATTACCAGAAGCTTTCCTTTGCCTTTTATGACAACCAAAAGGTGGGGCATCTGCTTTCGCGCATTACCAGTGATTTGTTTGATATCAGCGAATTACTGCATCATGGTCCGGAAGACTTGGTCATTTCTGTAATAAAGCTGATTGGGTCATTTACTATTCTGGTAATGATCAATGGAAAGCTTGCTCTGGTAGCAATTGCTGTTGTTGTGGTCATGCTGGGTTATGCGGTTTACTATAACCGTTTAATGAAAAATGCTTTTAAAGAAAACCGTGCAAGGATAGCCGATATCAATAGTCAGATCGAAGACAGCCTGTCCGGAATAAGGGTAGTAAAATCTTTTGGGAATGAATCCAAAGAAATGGAGAAGTTCCGCTATGGCAATGCCCGTTTTGTGGATGCCAAAAGAAAGAGTTATCGTTATATGGCGGGATACCATTCGGGTATGGGTGCATTTTCAACGCTAATTACCGTGCTTTCCCTAATAGCAGGAGCTTTACTGATGGCGAAAGGCCAGCTTACGGCCTCGGACATGGTGACTTTCCTGCTATATATTAATAACTTTACCGAACCGGTGAAAAAACTGGTGAACTTCACCGAGCAGTTTCAGAACGGTTACAGCGGCTATGAAAGATTTCTGGAAATCATGCAGATTGCACCTGACATTGCTGATAAGAAGGATGCCATTGCAGTAGAGCACTTGAATGGAGATGTGGAATTTGAAGAGGTTTCTTTCCAGTATGAGGAAAATGCGGAAGAAGTCCTGACCCATGTGAATCTGAAGGTAAAAGCCGGCGAATATGTTGCTTTAGTGGGCAGTTCCGGGGCGGGAAAAACAACTCTGTGCAGCTTGATTCCCCGCTTCTATGATGTAAGTTCCGGTACGATCAAAGTCGATGGTTATGATATCCGTGATCTGAAGCTGAAAGATTTGCGTGATCAGATTGGAATTGTGCAGCAGGATGTATATCTATTTGCCGGAACAGTACTTGAAAATATTCGTTATGGTGAGCCGAATGCTTCGGACAAAGATGTGGTCAAGGCCGCCAAAGCAGCTAATGCCCATGAATTTATCATGGGTCTTCCGCAACAGTATGATACTGATATTGGACAGCGGGGGGTAAAACTATCCGGCGGGCAGAAACAGCGCCTTGCCATCGCCAGAGTATTCCTGAAGAACCCGCCGATCCTTATCTTTGATGAAGCAACTTCAGCTTTGGATAATGAGAGTGAAAAGGTAGTACAGGAATCTTTAGAAAACCTGGCAAAGGATCGTACCACGTTTGTCATTGCCCATCGTCTGTCCACTATTCGTAATGCAAAACGGATACTGGTATTGACAACGGAGGGAATAGAGGAAGAAGGAACCCATGAGGACCTTCTTGCTCAGGGCGGAATCTATTCAAGCCTTTATCAGGTGCAATTTTAAAATATTTGAAAAATAAGTATAAGAAGTTTATTAAAAGCCATAATTTGGTTTACTTTTAAGAATCTAAAAGGTATACTAAAACCTGAATTGCAGGAATAGTTTAAAACATCAGGGAGGCAGTATGAGAACTTGGGAGAAAAATGTACGTAAGGTAGTTCCTTATGTTCCGGGCGAACAGCCCAATGAACCGGATATGATAAAACTGAATACAAATGAAAACCCCTATCCGCCGTCACCAAAAGTAGAAGCGATGATGCGGAAACTGGATGCAGACACAATGCGGCTGTATCCTGATGCCACTGCCGGTGATCTAACCCGGGCCATTGCATCTTATTATCATTTGCAGCCGGATCAGATTTTTGTTGGTGTAGGATCGGATGATGTGCTGGGTATGTCATTTATGACCTTTTTTAATTCGGAAAAGCCAATTCTCTTTCCGGATATTACCTATTCATTTTATGATGTATGGGCAAGCCTGTTAAAAGTTCCTTATCACACGATAAAATTAAATGAGGAATTTCACATTATTAAGGAAGACTATTATACGGATAACGGCGGAATCATCTTCCCCAACCCCAACGCGCCTACGGGAACCGAGCTGCCCCTTTCTGACATCGAAGATATTATCAAGGAGAATCCCGATGTTATCGTGATCATAGATGAGGCATATGTTGATTTCGGCGCTTCATCAGCACTGCCGCTGATTGAAAAATATGATAATCTGCTGGTAGTACAGACCTTCTCAAAATCCCGTTCCATGGCCGGAATCCGTATTGGATATGCAATGGGTGATCCCCGGCTGATTCGGTACCTGAATGATGTCAAGTATTCCTACAACTCTTACACCATGAATTACCCGTCAATAGAGTTGGGAAAAGCAGCAGTCGAAGATGATACTTATTTTAAAGATACACTTAAGAAAGTAATTGCCGCCAGAGAATGGACGAAAACGCAGCTTTCAGAGTTGGGCTTCTCATTTGATGATTCCAAAGCAAATTTCATTTTTGCAAAGCATCAGAAATATGCAGCAAAAGATATCTACGAGGCCCTTCGCAAGGAACATATTTATGTACGATATTTTAATAAAGCCAGAATTGACGATTATCTGCGCATTACAATCGGAACTCAAAAAGAAATGGAAACGTTAATTACTTTTTTGAAAAAATACTTAATATAAAAGAGGAGGAATTATGGATTCATTAGTAAGGTGGTTTGCGGAATATTTAAGCCCATATGCAACCCCGGAAACAGTGGTATTCATTATATCACTTTTCCCGATTTTGGAATTAAGAGGAGGACTGATTGCAGCAAGCCTCCTGCAAATTCCGGCATTAACAGCAATCCCCATCTGCATTTTGGGAAATATACTGCCAATTCCATTTATTCTGCTGTTTATTAAACAGATTTTCAAATGGATGAAAAAGATAGAGATATTTCGCCCAATGATAGAATGGCTGGAACGAAAAGCAATGGGAAAAAGTGATAAAATTGCGAGGTATGAATTTTGGGGTTTGCTAATATTTGTAGGCATACCGCTTCCGGGAACGGGAGCATGGACGGGTGCTTTGATAGCTTCTTTGCTGGGCATTGATATTAAAAAGTCATCTTTAGCAATTTTTCTTGGAATACTTATGGCAACAGTTATCATGTATGTAGTATCGTATGTGATGGTTGGCAGCGTCATATCATAATTAACGAGATAGAATTTGGGAAAATTGTGATGGTATTATTTTGATGTGTTGGCAGGCAGGACGCCGCTGTGTACGAGGATAGGTGCGGTGCTGTTTGCAAAACCAGAGCATCTCGCTGCAAGATGCTAACAGAAATAGAGCCCAAATCCCCGGACTATCCACATTCAATCCGTTTTCTGGAGAAAACGCATTTCAGGTGGATACAAAAACTCGCTTGGGAAGCAAGTTTTTGCCGGGGATTTGGGCTCTATTTCTGTAAGTATCTTTAGCAGCTCATGCTATGGTTTTGCAAACAGCACCGCAC
>Ga0153940_1000179_pt1 | contig 37870 bp, 33 predicted proteins | sample TSNJ024MetaG_FD_104736 | JGI IMG/M metagenome (GOLD analysis project Ga0153940, IMG submission 104736) | Attine ant fungus gardens microbial communities from New Jersey, USA - TSNJ024 MetaG | ecosystem: Host-associated > Fungi > Mycelium > Unclassified | place: USA: New Jersey, Brendan T. Byrne... | reverse complement strand
TCTATCGCGCCGTTTTTCTTGCCCAGGATCGCCGCGCCGATTGCGACGAACAGATGCGGGTTCTCCGGGAAAATACACTGCTCGGGCGTCAGCGACAGCGTCTCGGCGAATCGCTTGCGCAGCTCGGAGAGGAAATACAGCGGCCCTCCGAGAAACGCCACGTTGCCCGCGATGCGCCGTCCGCAGGCAAGTCCGCTGATCGTCTGGTTGACCACGGCCTGAAAGATCGACGCCGCGATATCCTCCCGCGCCGCGCCGTCGCCCAGCAGCGGCTGGATGTCCGTCTTAGCGAAGACGCCGCAGCGCGAGGCGATCGGGTAAATCGTGCGGAAATTCTTCGCCAGTTCGTTCAAACCGGAGACGTCCGTACCCATCAGCGCCGCCATCTGGTCGAGAAACGCGCCAGTCCCTCCGGCGCAGGTCTCGTTCATGCGCTGGTCAACGCCACCGCCGTCAAAAAAAGTAAGCTTGGCGTCCTCCCCGCCCAGCTCAATGCACACGTCGGCATGGGGCAGATAGCGCCCGATGCTGGCGCTGCACGCGACCAGCTCTTGGGCGAAGGGTATCTCGATCCCCTCCGCAATCGCGATTCCCCCCGAACCCGCGACCGCCATGGTTATCTTGGAGCCTTTATACTGCTGTCCGATCTCGGACATTAAATCTCCCGCCGCCGCCCGTATGTCGGCAAAGTGCCGCGAGTAACGGCTGTATAAGACGCGGTCATCGGCATCCAGAACAACCGCTTTTGCGGTCGTCGATCCGATATCGAGTCCAACGTGCAACAGAGACATGATGTACGCCTCCTCCGCAAATCGTTGACAGATACGCCATGCGACCGAATTAACGCGGCCGCGAATAAGCTGTGCGTCAGGGAGCGCCGCCCATCGGCGGCAGTTGGCGAATGGATTTGTTCCGGCTCTATTTCCGGGAAACGGTGTTCGGAGGAAACGCGGGCTCGAGCGCGCCTTCTATGACGGGCGCAAGCGCAATCAGACCGACTTGGAGCAACGGCAGCTCCGACAGTGAATATTTTTCGGATACGGGGCCCGCCCCGTCATGCGCGGGGACAAAGAACGCGTCAAAGCGCTTGGCGCCCTCGCGAATGCGGTTCATGCGGAAGTGCATTCCGTCGGTCACCTCACGCAGAGCGCCCGCGATCGACACTATGTTCGTCGGCCGCAGGTCGGAGGGTATTTGATTACGCGCCGTCAGCACAACGGAAAGCTTAAGCGTCAAGAGCGAAAAAACAAGCACGACAGCGCAAAGTTTCTTGTGCAACACGTCGGAGACCAACGCACCCTCCCCCTCTCGTTAATGAATCATATCACAAAACAGGCTCTCTTAGAATGCTGAATGCTAACAAAGATTCCGAGTTTTTTTACTTTTGCGAGTTGCAATACCGCGCATTCGTGATAATCTTCTGGGTACGCGCAATATAAATTTCGGGAGTGTGAACAATTATGAATATATGTGTGGTCGGCACAGGATATGTCGGCCTCGTCACAGGTGCCTGCTTTGCCGAAAAAGGCAACAACGTCCTGTGTGTTGACCAAAACGGCGCGCGCGTCAGCGAGCTGAACCGCGGCGTTATACCGATACACGAAAAAGGCTTGGCCGAGCTGGTGGCGCGTAATCATGCCATGGGTCGGCTCCGTTTCTCAACCGATTTGAGCGAGGGAACGGACGTGTCCGACGTCTGCTTCATCGCCGTCGGAACCCCTCCGCGCGAAGACGGCGGCACGGACATGGCGCAGGTCTGCTCAGCCGCCGACATGATCGGGCGAACAGTGAGTCATCCATGCTTTATCGTAGTCAAGTCGACCGTCCCGGTCGGCACTAACCGAGCGCTGCGGGAGCGAATCGGCTTGATCCTGCGCGAGCGCGGCATGGAGGACAAAGTAGAAATCCTCTCCAATCCGGAATTCTTAAAAGAAGGCATGGCGGTCGGCGACTGCCTCGCGCCCGACAGAGTCGTCATCGGAGCGGAGTCCGAACGCGCCCGCGCCGTCATGAGCGAGCTGTACGCCCCATTCGTGGCGAGCGAGGAACAGATCGTCTTCATGGACCCCGCGTCTGCCGAGATAACCAAATACGCCGCCAACGCGATGCTCGCCTCGCGGATAAGCTTCATGAACGAGATGGCGGCACTATGCGACGCCGTCGGGGCCGACATCCTCCGCGTGAAGCAGGGCATCGCGACCGACCGCCGCATAGGCCCGGCTTTTCTTAACGCGGGCTGCGGCTACGGAGGCTCGTGCTTCCCAAAGGATGTGCTGTCGCTCTGTCGGTTCGGAGAGAGCATCGGCCTTGACATGCCCTTGGTATCCGCCATTGAAAAGGTCAACCGAAATCAGAAACAGCGACTCTTCAACATGCTGCGGAAACGCTTCGGCAATACTCTCGGGCAAGCGGCGATCGCAGTCCTCGGCATTGCCTTCAAGCCTCACACGGACGACACGCGCGAAGCGCCGTCTCTCTCGCTGATACACGGCCTGCTCGAGTTCGGCGTCTCCGTGCGCGCCTGCGACCCGGTCGCCGCAAAGAACGCGAAGAAGATTCTGCCCTCGGGAGTTACCATCGCCGAAAGCGCGCAGGACGCGGCCCGCGGCGCTGACGCGCTCGCGCTCGTCACCGAGTGGCCGGAGTACGTCGCGCTCGACTGGGAAGAGATCGCCCGGCTAATGAAACGGAGAATCGTTTTCGATGGCCGCAACGCGCTTGACCCCGACCGCATGGCCAAGCTCGGTTTCGAATACTACTGCATAGGAAGAGACCGAACGCCGTAGGCAAATTATCACTGCGCTGTATTAATAATAGCCCTCATTAGTGTAAAATATAACACGGTTGATTCAGCCATCGAACCGGGCGGAGGTTTCCGCCCGGGAGTTTGTACTCGTTCTGCCGATCAATCATCCGGGGGGTGTTTATCTATGATAAGAGTATTTTTGACGGGCGCGTCGGGCAACGTGGGCAGGGTCATTGTGAGAACGATTCGCGACAGGCGCGGCTTTGAGCTCGTCGGCGGCTGGTGCGCGGAGGCGGGCAAAGACTTGGGGGCGCTCGCGGGGATAGAACCGATTGGGATTCGCGCCGCGGGCAGCCTCGAAGAGGGGCTGTCGTCGTCACGCCCGGACGTCGTCGTCGATTTTTCCGCGACGCGGCTTCTCGAGGCAAACCTGCGCGCGTATCTGGCATTCGGACTGAACGCGGTAATCGGCACGACAGGCCTCACCGACGAGCAGCTGGAGCCGTTCCGAAAAGAGGTCGCGGCAAAAAAGCTCCGCTGGGCGGTCATCCCCAACTACGGGCTCGGCATCGCGCTTGTCTCGCGCTTCGTTGGCGAGATTAAAAAGTATTATCCATACGCATCGGTCATAGACCGCCATCATGAGAACATGGCGAACGCTCCCAGCGGCACGGCGGCTGCGCTCGCGAAAGCGCTCTCCCCCGATGAAGCGGGCGCGGTGGCAAGCCGAGAGATCTATCCGGGCGTCCTCGGCGCGAAGATCGAAGGCGTCCCGATCCTCTCGCAGCGCCTCCCCTGGCCCGGCCCGTACTCCGAACACGAAATCACTCTCGGGCGCAAGGACGAGATCATCCGCATCTCCGTACAAGACTACACCAGCGACATCTACATGGACGGATTATTCCTCACCGCCGGAAAGATCGCGTCGCTTCCGGAGGGTTCCTTCATCCGCGAACTGGCCGAGATCGTCGGAGAATAAATAAGAGCTCCGCGCTATAAACACGAACGCGGGATACAAGACGCGCTTTCTCCGTCTCGTATCCCGCGTTGTTTTGAATTAACCCAAATGCCCGTCTCCGCCCATAAGAGACGTCAGCTCTTCAATCCGCTCCAACGGGAACGGAGGGCTGCCCAACGGCTTTAACGCGACGGACATAAGCTTTAGAGGGTTGTCGTCGGCCGCGCTGCGGTTGGAGCTCAAATGCCCGCAACGCGCGCAGCGGTGGATTATCGCCCACTCGCCGCCTTTTCTCACCCAAACGCCTATCGCTTCCATGACCCCGCCGCAATCCGCTTCGCGGTCACCCGGTTCGTTATCGAGGTGCAGACTTGAAAGACAATTAGAGCAATGATTCCTGTGTTCGCTTCCGGCGCCGTGCGAAACATTCAGACGCCCGCAGACCTTGCAAGTAAAACTGTCCTTGCACGCGTTGCGGCGATAATACCCCTTCGCGTAACTCTTGATTTTATTTTCCCTGTTCAAACGGATTCCTCCTAAAAGTTGTTATTCAACTTTTTGGGAGGCTATGCGGCGGCTAAGCCATACAAACCTCCCGGCTTGCCGCGGTATCAGTGATTCCGTTGTTTGCCATAGACCTGCATCTCCATTCATATGATTATCGTGCGACCAAAAGTATAGCACGGATTGCCGGGCACGGAGATGTGTCAATACGAACCTTGCTTCGTGTCGCGGCTTGCTGTGCAAATCAGCATAATACACAACAGTATGCTTCATCAGAGCTGAACCAAAATTGATGGCTAAATGCAATAATCCGATTGCTTGTTAAAGCGATACCCGCGAAAACAGGCAAAAACCGTTAGTTTTAAGGGGAGGCGAGATGGTATTTTTGCCGATTTTCTTTCAAATTCACGCATTATGATTGTTACTAACATATAGACATGCGCTTGCGTAAATTACGTATATTGCTTGAATTATGCAACTCGCTCAGGTGTTGTCCGTTTCGCGCCGGTGAGTTGCTCGGTATGTAACTCTCGCTCATATTAATCCTTTTCGCCGCCCTTATTCGCCGCCTTTAGAACGCTTTCGGGTTTTTATCCGGGCGTATATCCAAACTTTCAGAGTCCAAACAACTCAACTTCGCCTCCGAAGCATCGCCGGTGGGTTGCCTTGCGTACTGGCGCGAGGCAAGCGGGAGCGTGTTCCCCTTTGGGGCGCGGCGGGGTGAGTCTGTGGTTGGTGTTGCCGATGCTCGGCTTGTACAACGGAACTTGGGGGTGAGAAAAGCAAACCTGCTCTTGTGATTCACGTACTTGCGCTCTAAATGCGGGCGCGACAGCGTCCAACCGACTAAGAGCCGCCACGAATCACTCAACACGGCGACTCTCTACGTGCCAAAGACCGGAGGAATGCAAATTATGAGTATCAGAAAAAGCAAGAAAACCATTTGGACACTTATGCTCGCAGTGGCTGTCGTACTGCTGAGTTTCGGAAGCGCTTGGGCGGCGACGGCGACCGTTACCGACGCGTGGATATCGGCAAATAACGGTGCAATACTACCCGCCCAAACAACAGCTCCCAACGATACTGCGCAGACAACGGCATATTTTGTGGCTGGCACAACGAGTGGCATAACAACCGTAATAACATTGAACGCTACAGGATGGGCAAGCGATGGGACTGCAAACGTCGCGGTAGCGGGAAGTGGGTCCGACGATGATTGGACCGTAACGACAACAACGCTTGATATTTCGACAAACAATATTACCGCTGGGAAAGTAACACTTACGAGAACCGGTACATCCACATTTGATACAACGGAGACTGTAATCTTCACCATTACGCACAACACAGAATCTGTGACGGTCTACGCAGAAATCACCCCCGAACCTGTCACACTTACGACCTCTCCGATTAGTGTCACCCTTTACAATGGAGCAACATACACTGCTGAAACAATAGTAGTTACTCCAAGCGCAACCGGAACTGGCACCTACAAGTGGACGGATGTCCTTTTTGCAAAAAACGTTGACGGTTCTAATGATGTAGCTACAACAGAGGACATCGGTGACCCGGCAACCGGAATTACCACCACATATGATTCGTCAACCCCTGTAACGATCACGTTAGCAGGAGCAGCAAGTAGCACAATGGCGTTACATACATATCACATCCTTGCCAAATCATTAACGCTTCAGGAAGCCGGTGTAAACAATGATATCCCTGTTGCCGGCATAGTGTCCGATAACAACGGCACTGTGATCGGCAAAGCTGATATCGAGATCGCAGATACATCGATGAAGCTTGGTCAGACAATCAAGGGATTCGTTGTTGGTGCTACTCCTGCTACTGGTACAGATGATATCACGGTTAGTATCGGTGGATTGGGAAGCCGGAATATCGCCAGTCTGTTTATCGCTCCGGTCGGCACCGCTCCAACTACAGACACTGCAACGCTAGGCACTTTGAACATAACAGCGACTAACAATACTTCAAACGGCACGATTAAGTTTTCAGGAACTGCTCCGGCGACAGCTATGTCCGAGCAATACACAATTCAGGCGACGTTAAATGATACTCCCTCCGCAACTGTCGTGACAGGAGTGCTGACGGTCAAGATTGTTGAATCAGACGAAGCAATAGACTCAACCTGGACGATCACCGATCTGAGCGATAACTCGGCAACGTTGCAGATAGGTACACAGTCGAAGATTATCTTGACGTCTCCGTTGAGTTTGACTTTAGGCTCGACTGGTGCGGTTATAGTTAACCTACCGGATGGCACTACAGAAAACTTGGATCCATATGTTGCTGGCTCGGATGGATATCAATACATTCCGAATCCCGACGGCGGAACGATTATTGAAATCTTCTACACACCGACGATGGACGGTGAAATTGGATTAGACATAATATACTCACTAGATGGTGGCAGCACAACTAAAACACAGTCAATCACAGGCGTTGGTTCGACTCCCGGCGGCGGCTCCGGCGGCTCGGGTTCCAGCAGCAGCTGCAGCGTGGGCTTCGGTGTCGCGGGAATACTGGCGCTTGCGGGCTTTGCCTTCGCGAGGAAGCGCGCGCGCTAGAAACACACGCGTAACATCACCGTCAGCATGACCGCGTCCTACAACACGGACGCGCATAACACCGGAGGCCGCGAACACACTCCCCGCGGCCTCCGGTGGTTTTTATTTGCCGGGCGATAACAGCCGAGCGCCGACGAGCCGCGCTTACAGGATAAGCGTCAATGTCCCGAGCGTTATCAGCAGGCCGCCGATGATCGCCTTAGCCGTCACCGTTTCGCGCAGAACGACGAAAGCAAGAATCATCCCGATGACGACGCTGAATTTATCGACGGGAATGACTTTTGACGCCTCGCCCATTTGAAGCGCCTTAAAATAAAACAGCCACGAGGCTCCCGTCGCCAGCCCCGACAGGACGAGAAAGAGCCAGCCCTTGGCGCTTATGCCGCCAAGCTGCGTATGGGCTCCGGTGGAGAAACAGATCAACCACGCCATAATCAGCACGACCACCGTCCTCACCGCGGTCGCGAGGTTCGAGTCGACGCCCGCCATGCCGATTTTGGCCAGAATCGAAGTCAATGCCGCGAAAAAAGCGGACAAGACCGCATACAAAGCCCACATTTCGACACACTCCCCTCAGCCGCCTGTCGGCTGCTCAATAAATGGAAAACAGCGCCGGAATAATCCGCAGCTCGGTTAAAATTTCAAAAAATTCAAGGACTCCGACAATCCACACAAAATACATGGCGTCGAACACCTCTCTGCGGAACACCTTCGGCTTGACGACGTATTCCGCTGGTTCATGGAACAGCGACAGGCGCGGGAAAAAACGCGGAACGCTGTCCGCGTACCGCTGATACACATCACCGAAGCGTTTCAGCAAAAATTTTTCCTCGTTTCGCATCGTAGGCGGATAAATCACGGCGAAGACGGCAATGACCACCGCCGCCAGCGTGACTGACTCCGTGCATAAGCCGACGCCGACTCCGCCGATGAAACTAAAAAAATACAGCGGGTTTCTGCACACGGAATAAGGCCCGTCCATAACCAACACGTCGTCCTTGTAGCCCGCGATATACTGCGCGCACCACAGCCGCCCGACAGTCGCCAGCCCCACCATTGCGCATCCGGTGATAAACATGCCCCCTGTCAAGAGCGGAGAAATAGCCTCAATTTTTTTTTCGGAGAAGATGAAAACAAGAAAATACGCAACGCCCAGCAACTGAGACCCCTTCGTGCGCCACCGCGCAACCACCTCTGCAAACAACCCGCCATCTCCCTTCATAATTTGCCCGTTCGCTTACCATCCGGACGCCGTCGCGGGCAGCGGCCCCCAAGCAACAATATTATCACGGACAATAAGCCAATTTTGGTTTTCGCGTTTTGTTGCGTCAGCCACCCCGAATATGTCCGGCATTGAGAGCGGGCGGAGATACGTCAATACGAACCTTGCTTCGCGCCGCGTCTTGCGGCAAAAATCAGCATAGTACGCAAACATACGCTTCATCAAAGCCGAATCAAAGCCCATGATTAAGTGCAATACTCCATCTGTTTGTTATAAAACTATGCTCGCAAGAACAATTGGAGGTGAGAAAAGCAAACCTGTCCTGACGATTCACGTACTTGCGCTCTGGTGCGGGCGTGGCAACGTCCAAAGACGAGTAGCCGCCACGGGTCACCCAACACGGTGACTCTTTGCGTGCTAAAGAATCCTGGAGGAATGAGAATTATGAGTATTAGAAAAAGCAAGAGCAGAATTTGGACGCTTATGCTCGCAGCGGCTGTCGTGCTGCTGAGTTTCGGAAGCGCGTGGGCGGGTGTTGAGATAGATCCTTCTCAGACTCAACCGACAACCCTGGGTAATAACGGATTATTTACAACTTCAACCGGTTCCGCCGCGGCAGTTGCGTCAACAAACGTTTATATCGTTGATGGTGCAACTAATCCTGTTGTGCGCGTAATTGTGACCGGCAGCGGTTATACCGCAAATGAAACAATCTCGGCGGATGTTACTTCAGCCGGGTGGGGCGTCTCCGTGGACGGAACCAACGTAATACCGAGCAGCGGCGGCTTTGAACCTGATGTCGTGTTTGTATTGACCAGGACGGCGGCCTCGCCTTTCAGCGCTCCCGAGGACATTGTTGTCAAAGTAGAGGGTAGCGCTACGCCTAACACCGGTATTTTCACGATCAAAGCAAACCCGGTACCCATCACGCTTGGTGCCGTGCTTGACCCGGTCACCCTTTTCTTGGGAGTGGATTACGCGACTGCGGCACCGCAGACAACCATCGACGCGACTCCCGCACTGGCCGGCAATGCGACTTTTAATTGGGCAGGCGTACATATCGATAACACCTCGGGCGCCATGGTGCCTGATGACTTGCTTAATGCGGCTGATGCTAACGGGATCAAGGTCGCATATTCCAACACCGGCCCGACGTTTACGATGGTCGGAACCGCTGCCGCCGAGATGGCAAAAACTACGCATAGTATCTATGCAGCGGATCTGACAATCACTGAGCCAACCGGTGGGTTTTCAACGGTGCCAATCGCCGGTTTTGTCGTCACTGATCCGATCGCGAAAGTTGACATCGCGGTTTCCGGCTTTGCGCTCACCCCCGATAGTTTAACCTTCGCGGTTGGTTATCCTGTGCCCGATGACGCGAAAGTGACTGTCGAAAATGCCGCAAATCTGGATGCAATAAAAATCTCCAACGCGGCAAACGGCACTTCAACAGATGATTCGGTGACGTGGAACGGGCTTACCCTGAAACTTGACAGCGCAACGGGTATCATCGGAATCAGCGGTACGCCGAATAATACGTCGCCCCTTACTAATACGGTCACTGTAGCGGCGACGAAGGGGAACGCGACAATCGCCGACCGGACTTTCAGCATTACGCTGAATGAAATCACCGTCGGCGGAAAATCCCTCAGTAATCCGGTGATTAGAAACGCGGCCGGCAATGTGGTTAATAAGCTGATTGTGGACCGCGAGGTGACGATTACGTTCGATGGCGCGGGAACAATCAATAATCCTTACGTTGTCATCACTCTGCCCAACAATACGACAACCCAAGTGCCGGCGACCTCCACCGCTACCGCGTCAGGGACGGATTCGATAGTCTCGTTCCGCTACAAGCCGACAATGTCGGGCAAATACATTTTCACAATTTTCTATGAAAAAGGCGGTAAGTTCTACGCGGAAAGCTTCACCTACTACGCACATCACGCGCACCACAAATCCGGTTCCGGCAGCTGCAGCACGGGCTTCGGCGTTGCGGGGATCCTGGCGTTGGCAGGCTTCGCCCTCGCGAGGAGACGCGCGCGCTAAAATCACACGCTAACACCACCTCAGCATAACCCCGTCCGATAACACGGACACACAGCGCCCCGGAGGCCGCGGACACACTCCCCGCGGCTTCCGGGGGTGTTCTGTCCAAATATTTCTGAAGGTGCAAAACCGGAAGGCAAACGTCACCGCCGGGCAACAGACGAGGAGCAAGGTCCGCTCGCCAGAGTGAATGACCTTGCTCCCCTCCTTACCCTGCTCGTACTGTTTAAGTTGAACAGGTGACAGCAATACAGCTATTTTATCATAAAGGCGCGTCTTTAATGTTTTTCAGGCATTCCGCTGCGATATGCCGTCTGCCTCCTTTATAGCTATAATAGGCTTGTAGTCGCGGAGCTAAACGAGCAGGAGTCGCGGGAGAGCGGTAATCCGATTGATTTGGTGCTTGCGGCCGCCAAACACGCGCTCGCTTTCCCCAAGAATGAGATTCAGAAGTTCCGATATCTCAAGAAAATGGCTCGGCTCCTCTCGGAGCGGAACTGGAACCCGAAAGACACGCGAGACTTGGCTAATTTTCTGGAGCGCGTAACAAAGCTGACGAATCCGGAGCTGAAGGCAAAATGGGTAGAACTACAACAAGATCTGAATGGGGAGGGGAAGGTCATGTACGTCTCTCTGCTGGAACAGCATCTAACACAGAAGATAACGCAAGAGGTAACGGAGCAAGTCACACAACGGGTCACAGAGCAGGTCGCGCAAGAAGCCGAAGCGCGCGGAAAACAGGAAGGAAGGCAAGAAGAACGGCAGGAACTTACACATGATGTAGTGATGAAGCTGTTGGCGCTGAATTATCCCATGTGCGATATCATGGAGATAACGGGGCTTCCCGAAGATGAGATTCGCGCTATGAAACGCTGACGACAGCACCGGAGTAAGCTGCGTTATATATTATTGCGAGGGGTGCGTTTGTACTTGCGCCCCTCGCTTTTGTTTTTCTTCGGCGTCTTCTATGAGGAATAATGTCAATAAAAGACAACTTCCTCAAACTCTTTTTGTGTTTTTTAGCGCGCCGGTTGCCGAAAGATTGGTTGTTTTATGTTATGATCGAACGGTACAAGCAGGGAGGGAGCTTTTTATGAGAGACGAAACAAAATGCATGCACGCCGGGTATACGCCTCGCAACGCCGAGCCGCGCGTGATGCCGATCGTTCAGAGTACAACCTATGTTTATGATTCTACGGAGGAAGTGGCGGCGGTCTTCGACGACCCGACGAAGAGCCTGATATACTCGCGCTTCGCGAATCCGACCGTCATGGCGGTAGAGGAGAAAATCGCGGCGCTGGAGGGCGGCGTGGGCGCGATGTGTACGTCATCGGGGCAGGCGGCGACGCTGCTCTCGATCCTCAACCTCTGCTCGGCGGGAGACAGCTTCATCAGTACGCCGCAGATTTACGGAGGCAGCACTAACCTATTCTCGTTCACCCTGAGGCGCATGGGGATCGAATGCGTATACGTCGACCCGATGATGAGCGACGAGGAAATTCACGCGGCTTTTCGCCCCAACACGAAGGCGGTCTTCGGCGAGACGCTGGCCAACCCGGCGCTGGCCGTGCTGGACATCGAGCGTTTTGCCGGTATCGCGCACGCTCACCGCGTACCGTTGATCGTGGACAACACTTTCGCGACGCCGATTCTCTGCAAACCCTTCTCGTTCGGTGCCGATATCGTCATCCACTCCACCAGCAAGTACATGGACGGGCATGCCCTCCAAGTGGGAGGCGTCATAGTGGACAGCGGCAGCTTCGACTGGACAGACGGCGACTTCCCCGGCGTCACGGAGCCGGACGAATCGTATCACGGGCTATCGTACACACGGGCTTACGGCAAGAGCGCTTACATCATCAAAGCGCGTATGCAGCTCATGAGAGACTTCGGCGTCTACCCCGCCGCGCACTCGGCGTTTCTGCTCAACCTCGGACTTGAGACGCTGGCTCTCCGCATGCAGCGATACTGCGAGAACGCGCTCGCGGCCGCGCGCCGGCTGAGCGCGTCGCCACTGGTGGAAAAGGTCGTCTATCCGGGGCTGGAGAGCGACCCGTCTTATGGGTTGGCGCGGAAATACCTTAAGGGCGCAAGCGGCGTGATATCCTTTGTTATCAAGGGAGGGCGCGAGACGGCGATGCGCTTCATGGACTCGCTCGAGCTTGCCTCAAACCAGGTGCATGTCGCGGATATCCGAACATGTGTGCTGCACCCCGCGAGCGAGACGCACAGGCAACTCTCCGAAGAACAGCTGCGCGCCGCGGGGATCAACCCAGGCATGATCAGGCTCTCCGTCGGGCTGGAGCACATCGACGATATCTTGGAGGATCTCGAGGCGGCTTTCGCCGCGCTTCGCTGACGCCGGCGTAAACGTTTTGACGAAACCGGCCGCGGGACTGCGCTCCTACAGCCGGTTTCTTGGGTTGTCGGAGGAGTTGATTTGTTCTCCGAGAGCCTCAAGATACGCGCGCGCTTCGCCGGGCAGGCGCGCGAGCAGGTTTTTGCGGCAGATCACACCTACCTCCGGCCTCGTCAGTTTGGGATAGTTGAGCTTCTTTTCGGATATCCAGCTGATTTTCTTCTTATCGAAGTATACATCGAAATCCACGATACGCCTGCCGTCCTCGCCATACTCCAGCCCCAGGCAGATTTGCTTCAGCTCTTGAGGGGGGAAGGGCGTGAGCAGACGGATTTGATAGACCTCCGACTTGCGGAGGGCGATGGTGTACTCCGGCTCCCAGCTCTCGCCGGAGACAATGCCGATATCAAGGCCCTGCAGCACGCAGATAAGGCGCTGATAGTGCAGGTTGAACTGGTCCATGGCGTCGAACAGCGAGATATGTATCTCGTTCCAATCCGGGCTCCCCATGGCGATGTTGAGATACTCCTGCGCCTTCGAGCGCAGATAGACGAGAAGGCGTCCGTATGGTTTGTCTATCAGGAGGGCGCGCGGGTGGAAGTCCTTGATATGTACGATACGATTTAATGGAGAACCGGTAAAATTGAGCAGCGCCGCGTCTTCCTCCATATAGTCCAGAAGCTCGTTGGCGGCGGCCTCACGCGCCTTGAAGTCCTTCGCGACGCGGTCGATCGCGCTGTCGATGTGGTCCCCGATCAGCCTCATAAAGATGTTAGGGGGCGTGATCTTGAGGTCGAGGACCTCGTCGCAAAGGCTGCGGCGAATGATGTCCGCCAGGAGCGCCGTCGCGGGCTGGGTCGTCTGATAGGTCTGCGGCGAGGCCCGGTCTTGTGAGAAGAGAAAGATCAGGGTGTCGCCCTCCGTAGCGGCGTCGTAAGACTCCATCGCGACGTCCGTACGATCGACGGAATATCTGCCGATAGCTTCCGCCAGCTTTTGCTGGCTGTGCCGCGCTCGAACCTTGATGATCGTTGGACCGCTCCTTACCAAAGACAACATGTTCTTACCCCCTATCTCGTTTCCATACCGCGTCAGGGCAGCGGAGATCCCCACCATCTGGGGACGCCGAGCTTGATGCCGAATGTCAGCTCGCCGCCGTCGTCGTATATCATCAGGAGTTTGCCGTTCAAGAACTGTCCGGGCACGGAGAGAGCTATGCCCAACTCCCACGCGTCGTTTACCCGCTCCCAGTCATCCATCGCCAGACCGTAGCCGGCGAAGACCTCGCCGCGAAGCGCGCCCCACCACGAGTTGTAAAAATTCTGCCCGAAGCCGATGCGCGCCCACGCGACCTGATCCCCGATCAGCGGGTGAGCCGCCAGAGAATATAGCTCTTCCTGGTCGCCCAAAACCGCACGGTACGCCTGATGCTCTTTCTTTCCGGTCTCAAGCCCCGCGTCAACTACCAAGTGGAGGTTGGGAACGCGCCACGGTATGTAGCCCGTGAGCTTAGTACGCGATACCAAGATGTTTTCACTGTTCCACCACGCCTGTGAGTTGACCGACAACCCCTGCGTGGGGACGATCAGGTTGTCGAGCGTGTCAAGATTGAAATAGAAGTACGGCCCCCATACGAAGCTGTCGAAATGCCCCGGCACGTTGGTGTGTTCGCCCGCGACCCCGAAGCCGACGCGGCTGTCGGCATTCTCGCGATAGTGCATCACCCTGGCGGAGTAGCGTTCGATTTGGTAAGAGCTCATGCCCTCCGGCCCGATGTCGTCTTTGCGCGCGTTTAAGGCAAAGCCCCACTGGCCTCTGTTCAGGAGCGGCGTAAAGTATCTCGTCTGCACGCCCCAGACGTTCTCGCCCCCAACTCGGCCCTCGAAGTTGAACGAGTCTCCCGGCGTGTAAACGTCGCGCGCCGTGAACAGGAGCGCCATCCAACGGTTCGAGTGCAGGTTGCTTGAGTAGCCGTCCAGCTCGAATTCATACGGCGCGCGCCGCTCGAACGAGAAGACAACGTCCACGTCGCCCGGGTCGCCGTCGAGAGCGGGTACCGCGTCGATGTCCACTGTGGCGATATCCTCGCGCCTTGAGAGGTTGTCGGTCGCGGTCTTGACCAGGTCGACGTCGTAAGGCTTGCCCGGCCAGCTACTGTAGTCTCTCACGATATCCTCCGCCGAGCGTTCGGGAAGACCCTCCACTCGCATGTCGCGGACGATGCGCGTCATCGATTCATGCGGTCTGTCGGCGGGAGGCGGAGGCGCGTTAGCCGAGAGGGCGCGCAAGCCCTCAACCTTCGCGAGCGCCGCGTCCAGCCCGCGTTTATACAGGGTGTCATATCCCTTGCCGTCGAGCATGCTGAAATCCGCAACGTTCGGGTGAATGAGCAGGTCGGCCTGCGCCTCGTCGCGGCGGAGGCGGTCAAGCGTCATGATGTCTATTGTCTGGGATAATACGTCGACCATGCTCTTGAAGCGCTCGTTGGACTTGGCGATGCTCGGCCCCGCGAGGTTCACCGCCACGACGGGATAGCCGGGGAAAATATCTTTGGCGACGCCGACCGGGAGGTTGGCCACCAGCCCCCCGTCCACCAGCAGCCTTCCGTCCATCGGCCACGGCTCGAACAAACCGGGGATTGCCACCGAGGCGCGGATTGCGGAAGCCAAGCTGCCGCTGCGCATGACGATCTCGTCGCCGTTGCCGAGATCCGTAGCGACGCAGGCGAACGGAATCGGGAGATAGTTAAAATCCGTGGTCTGCACATGCGCCGTGTACTGTGACAGGAAGTTGAAGAGCGACGTCGCGGGCAGCATGCCGAGAGGACCCGCCACTTTGAAGTCCTTCGTGAAGCTCTTGTGATAGAGCTTGGTGCCCTCGCCCTTAGGGCGATGATCGCCCGCGTTAGGACGCATCCTCGTGCCCGCGTCCGCCACGAGGCCCATGATGTTGGTCTCAAGAACGAGCTCGAGCAGGCGGTCGGCCTCGTAGCCTGTAGCGTAGAGGCCGCCTATGACCGAGCCTATGCTGGTGCCGACGATGCCGACGACGGGGATCCCCTCATTCTCAAGAACCTTGAGCACGCCGATATGGGCAATGCCTTTTGTTCCGCCGCCGGAGAGCACTAGCACGACGCCGCCCCGGCGTTGCTCGTCCGTCAGCTCGTCAAAGACAGCCGCCCGCAGCTCCGTCGCCGGAAGCGCGGCGAATAAAATGAAAAGAAGACAGCCGCAGATCAATTTGGCGTTTCGCATTCACTTCACCTCAGCTATTTAGTCTCGCTCCTCGCGCCTGAAGGGATTGCCCAATGACGCGGGCGCACCCAGCAAAATGCCTCTTCCCTTGCTGATGGAGATCACGGTGAGCACTGCCAGCGTCATGAGATATGGCAGCATCAGCAGCAGCGGCGCGGGGATGCTGGTCCCAGCGGCTTGCATACGCATTTGCAGGGCGTCGATGCCCCCAAAGAGATAGCAGCCCAGCGCGGCGCGAAACGGATGCCAGATACCGAAGATCACCAGGGCCACCGCTATCCAGCCGCGCCCCGCCGTCATACCCTCCACCCACATCTGGGTGTAGACGACGGAGAGATACCCTCCCGCTACGCCAGCGAGACCGCCTCCGATCAATGTATAGAGGGTTCTCGCGCGCGCCACGGACAAGCCCATCGCGTCCGCCGCGCGGGGGTTCTCGCCCACAGCGCGGAGATTCATACCCGCACGGGTACGGAAGATGAACCAGAACAGGAAGGCCGTCAGCGCGTACGACAGATAGACCATTACGTCGTGATTGAAAAAGAGCGGTCCTAGCACGGGGACGTCACCCAACACAGGGACTTTGAACGGCATCATACCGGAGATAGTCTGTCCGATGCGCTCGCGCCCCAAGAGGGCGCTCATACCGCCTCCCGCCATCGAAAGGGCAAGCCCGCTCACAACCTGGTTTGCTCCGAGCCCTATGCAGAGGAACGCGTGCACCGAGGTGAGCAGCATCCCTGCCGCGAACGACGCGGCGATGCCCAGAGCCGGGCTGCCGGTGGCGTGCGTCGCGGCAAAACCCGCGAACGCGCCGACCAGCATAACCCCCTCGAGCCCGAGGTTCATCACGCCCGCGCGCTCGGCGAGAATCTCGCCCATCACCGCGTACAGCACGGGCGTACCGCTGCGGATAGCCGCCGCCAGGATCGGAATCAGGATATCCGGGCTCAGGATGTCCATCAGCTCGCCTCCTTCTCCGACGAAATTTTAACGGGGCGGTATTGCGAAAAAACTTCGCCCCCCAACACGCAGAACAGTATCACGCCCTGCAGAACCTGCACGCTCGAGAGCGGAAGGCGCATTATCACCTGCAGCGTGTCTCCGCCGACAAGCAGCACACCCATCAAAAAGGCGACCAAGGGCACAGCGAGCGGATTTAAGCGAGACAGCCACGCCACGATAATCCCCGTAAAACCATAACCCACGGCAAACCCGCGCGAAAGGCGGCCCTGCAAACCCGCGACCTCCCCCATCCCCGCAAGCCCCGCGATCGCGCCCGAGACGAACATGACGATCAGAATGTTCTTCATAATGCCGATCCCGGCGTAGTGCGCGGCGCGGCGGTTCTCGCCGATAACGCGAATTTCAAAGCCCCACTGCGTACGCGACAGCACCACCCACGAAAGGACCGTCAGCGCCAGTGCCGAGATCAAGCCTCCATGCACGCGCGTACTCCCGAACGACCAAAGACGGGCCGCGTCGTGAAATGGGGCGGTCATGGGGAAGCCCATGCTCATCGGGTCTTTCCATGCTCCGTAGAGCAGAAAATCCATGAAGTTGAGGGCGACATAGTTCAGCATCAACGTCGCGATGATCTCGTTGACGTTCCACCGGCCCCTCAAGAAGCCCGGGATCGCCGCCCACAAACCGCCCGCCGCGGCGGAAGCCGCGAACATGACGCAGAACATCAGCGCCGCGTTCTCGGACGGGAAATAGCGAACCGCCGCGGTCGCCGCGAGCGCGCCCATGACGAGCTGGCCCTCCGCGCCGATGTTCCATATCAGCATCTTAAAGGCGAGCAGGCAGGCGAGCCCCGTCAACGTCAGGGGAATCGCCTTCACAACCGTCTCGCTGAAACCGTAGCCGCTCCCCAGCGATCCCCTGACGATCTCGGCGTACGCCTTAAGAGGGTTTACCCCCAGCGCCGTCATCAGGGCTCCGCCCAGCACGAGCGCCGTCAGCAGCGACGCCAGCGTGATCGCGAGGTTGAACCAACCCGGCTTGCTCTGCCGCGGTTCCAGCCGCCACGCCATCACGCCGCTCCCCTTTTGTCCATGGGCGCGCCGGCCATCATGAGGCCGATCTCTTCCTTGGTCACGGTGCACGGGTCGTCCGCAACGCCCATGATTTCTCCCCGGCAGATGACCATTATGCGGTCGGACAGCTCGAACAACTCGTCCAAGTCCTCGGATATCAGCAAGATGCCCGCGCCGCGCTCGCTCTCTTGAACGAGCCTCTCGTGTACGAACTCCGCGGCACCTACGTCAAGCCCCCATACCGGGTGCATCGCGATGATGGCGGAAGGGTTGCCCGACAGCTCGCGCGCCAGCATCAGCTTTTGGAGATTTCCGCCCGAAAGCACGCGGACGGGCGAGCGGACAGACTGCGCGGCGACGCCGTATTCATCCGCCAGTTCTTGCGTCAGGCGCGCCAAATAGTCCCAGTCGAGGAAGAACTTGCGCACTGCCGCAGGCTTTCGCCAATAGCGCTTGAGCGCGACGTTTTCTGTCAGGCTGAGATTGGGCGCAAGCCCTACGTTCTTGCGGTCCACGGGGATGTAGCTCACTCCGCGGCGTATGAACTCGCGCGGAGAGGAACCCGCGGCGTTTGTCCCGCCGAGGATGATTTCGCCAGCGTCCGCCTTACGCAGGCCGGCGAGTACCTCGCACAGCTCGCCCTGGCCGTTTCCGGCGACGCCGGCGAGCCCCAATATCTCACCGGCGCGGAGGTCGAACGTCACGCCCTTCAGCGCGGGCGCGCCGCGGTCGTTGCGCGCGCATACGCCGCGGCAGGAGAGCGCCGGCTCTCCCGCCGCCGATGCGGTCTTTCCCACACACTTGAGGGCGCGCCCGACCATCATCTCCGCCAGCGTCTTCGCGGAAGCGCCGGACGCGTCGACCGTTCCCATCACGCGACCCTTGCGCAGCACGGTGAGGCGGTTCGCGATCGACAAAACTTCCTCGATCTTGTGCGAGATCAGGACAACTCCGTGTCCGGCGGCGGTCATCACTCGCAGGGTATCGAAGAAAAACCGAACCTCTTGAGGGGTCAACACAGAGGTCGGTTCGTCCAGAATCAATACCTTCGTGCCGCGATAGAGCATTTTTAAAATTTCAACGCGCTGCTGTTCGCCGATCGACAGCTGCCAGATCTTCGCCTCGGGGTCGACGTCCAGCCCATACCGCTCCGAGAGGGCGCGTATGCGCGCGATCGCGCCTTTTTTGTCCAGCGCCATCGGCACGCCGCTCATCCCGAGTATCATGTTCTCCCAGACGGTAAGCACGGGAACCAGCATGAAGTGTTGGTGCACCATGCCGACGCCGCGCGCTATCGCGTCCTTTGGCGAGCGGAAACGCGCTTCCGTTCCCATTATGCGGAGGCGTCCCGCGTCGGGCGCGTAGATACCGGTCAGCACGTTCATCAATGTCGTCTTGCCGGCACCGTTCTCGCCCAGCAGCGCATGCACTTCGCCCGCGTACAGGTTGAAATCGACGCCCTTGTTAGCGTAAGCGCCGAAGAAGATTTTATCTATTCCTTCCATCGAGACGAGCTCGTTCACCATCGCGGCATGACCCCCTAACCAATACGTTACGTACAGTATATACGAACCCTAAACAAGAAAGAAAGCGAAAGGGGCGCGAATTGCGCGCGCCCCTCCGTCATTTTGTGCTGTTCTTTGATTTAATAAGCGATCTCGAGCGTCTCGTCTCCCAAGGGAAGCGTCAACTCCTGTCCGACGCGCAGCAGGTTGGGATTCTCGAGGTCGTTATAGCGCGCGATCGTGGTCCAGGACGCTCCGTCGCCGAAGAGCCTGCGCGCGATGATCCAGAGGCTGTCCCCCTTTGAGACGCGATAGCTACGGTCGATCAAGAGATCCCGCAGATCCACGTTCTCGATGCCGGGGATATCCCACAGAGCTTGTTCTACCAGATAGCGGACGTACAGGCTCGGGATATGCCCGCGCGCCTTGAGCGTCGAACCCTCGCGCTCGACGAAGACCTCGATGCGCCCGATCTCCTTGCCGCTCGACATCTTCCTGCGCGTGAAGCCGAGCTCGAAGACGCCGTCGTCGCCGATCTCCGCGTCCGGTATGTACTGCATGTCCTTCGTGATCGAGTTGTACTCGTAGTGGAAGCGTCCTTCGAGGTTCCGGACGGCGATCGGGCCGTCGGACCAGCGCATCATCGCCTCGAAGCCTCTCACGCCTCCCCAGCCCGCAAGACAGAGCAGAAACGCCAGCGTCGCGCAGCGGAAGATCAGCCCCAGGCGATACGCCAAGAGCGACTTCGCCGGAGACCTCGCGATGCTCTCCATCAGCGTGGCCGTGCGCCTCAGCGCCGGGCTGCCCGGTTGCAGCTCGTGCGCGCGGTGCCAGAGCTCGCGCGCTTTTTCGTATTTTTTCTGTTGAAAGTAAATGCGGGCCAGCAAGTCCATCGCCTGCGCGCTCTGCGAGCCTTCATTAAAGAGCAGGCGCTCGAGAAGCGGTTCGGCTTTATCTATGCCGATGTTCCATGCGGCGAACGACGCGCGCCAGACTATCACCGACTCGACCAACGAGCGGATAGCCTGAACCTTCTGCATTCCCTCGAGCAGCTCGTCTGTGTGCGCTCCTTTGCCGGACTCCGGCCCCCGCTGTGACGCCGCGCCGAAACGGTTGTTGGACCTGTGCGTGTACTCAGCCATTGTCCCGCGCCTCGATACCAATGATAACCTCGCCGCGCTGCACAACCTGCCCTTTCAGCGTGACGGTCGGGCGAATCGCGTCAATCACCTGCCTGCCGTAAAGCCCGGGCACCTCGCGCACCTCCACGACCACAGCCTCGTGCTCAAGCGGCACGGTTCCGATGTGGTCGGTTATCTCGACGCCGCCCTCGGTCATCGAGTCCCACGTACTCTCAAGCGAAAACATCGCGTCTTTCAGCTCCCTGGGCAGGCGCTTCATGCCCGCTATCTTGCGGCGAATGCGCCAGATACCGGTGCCAAGGTCTACGAGAAAACGCGCCATCAGCTCTCTTTCGTCCCTGAACACCGCCTCGGTGCGTGAAAGCGTCGGCTGTATCAGCCCGATCAGTTCCTCAAGGATATCGAGCTGCTCCTGCGTAAACTCCGGTTGTTGCAAGCGGAAAGCCTGAGGATACCAAAGCTGGCCGAGCCGTGTCTTAATCGTCCCTTTCAAAGCGTTCCCTCACCTTGGCGACGGCGTGGACGCATTCAAACTCGCGGCAACGCGTCTTATTTACTTGCAGCCTATAGTTTCAGACATTTATCGATAATATGCAAGAGGTAATAGGATAAAATTCATTGAATTTCACCGTTCTTATGAAACCGTTCCGTTACTTTACCATTACCGCGCATAAAGCCCGAGCGTTCAAGGAGACGGATAAGCGGAATGCCGAGCGCGAAGCACGCCATCGCCTCCCCCGCCGCCACGTAAGCTACCGAGAAAATTAAAGGCGTCGGCAAGCCGACGATCAGCGTCAGATACGAGCCTACTATGACACCGTTCACAATCACCGGCGCCAGAGCCGCCAAGACGACGTTGGGCGACATGTAAGAGAGCCACGCCGCCAGCAGCGTCGCGCCGCTCCCCAAAAAAACATCCCACGGCCCAAGACCGCCGAACATGTTCGCGACCAGGCATCCGACAAAGAGCCCCGGCACCGCTTCGAGCCACAAGAAAGGAAGGAGCGTCAGCGCTTCCGCCACACGAAACTGCACCGCCCCGAAGGAGATCGGCGCAAAGACGAACACAAGCGCGGCGTACAAGGCGGCGATCAGCGCGCCGCGCGTAATCATAGAGATTCTATTGTCCATTTGCAAAATTTTACCCTCCCAAACCCCTGACGATGGTTTATTATAGCGTAGACACTCGGAAAGGGAGCGTTGTGATTATGAAATTGACAATTTTAGGAGCGGGAAGCTTCGGAACCGCGATGGCAAATCACGCGGCGGCGATGGGGCACGAAACGCTCCTCTGGTGCAGAAGGCCCGAGCAAGCCGAGGCTGTCAACACGCGCAAGGAGAACCCCGAATACCTTAAGGGGGTCAAGCTTCATCCGTCGCTTGCGGCGAGCTCGAATTTAGAGAGTTGCCTCGCCTTCTCGAACCGCCTTGTTCTCGCGATTCCCGCGCAATATCAGCGCGGCGTGCTGGAAGCCGTCAGGCTCTCCCCCGCTCACAAGCGCTGGACGCATCTGTTGAACCTCGCGAAGGGGATCGAGATCGGTACAGGTTGCTTTATGCACCAGATCGCGAGCGAGCTGCTGCCGGACGCGAGCTACAGCGTCCTGTCGGGCCCCGGCCACGCCGAGGAGGTCGCGCGCAGGCTGCCGACCGCGCTCGTCGCGGCATCCGCCGAAGAGCGGAGGGCTGTCGCGTGGCAAGAGCTGTTGAACGACAGGCACCTTCGCGTGTATACTTCTGACGATGTGCAAGGCGTGGAAATCGGAGGCGCTATGAAAAACGTCATCGCCATAGCCGTCGGCGTGGCGCGCGCCCTTGAGTTCGGCGACAACTCAGTGGCTGCCATAGCGACGCGCGGCCTCGCGGAGATAATGCGATACGGCGCGTTCACGGGCGCAAACCCGATGACCTTCGCGGGATTAGCGGGCATCGGCGACATGATGGTCACCTGCTACAGCATGTACTCGCGCAACCTGCGCTTCGGCCTGGCGGTCGGACGCGGGCAGAGCCCGGCGGAGGCTGCCGCGGAGATCGGGCAGGTCATCGAAGGAATGCACACCTGCCGCGCCCTGGTGTTGCGGGCGCGTATGGACGAGGTCGAACTGCCGCTGTCGGAGGGCATCTACCGCGTTCTGTACGAAAGCGCTTCCATTACGGAGGTGCTGAGCGAGCTGCTCTTCCGTGATCCCAAACCTGAAAGCTTCGATATTCACACCGCGTAAAAGCGAAAGGGGCGATTTGATTATGACCGGTTCCATCAAGAACATCGGCATCATCACGGCGGGCGGCGACTGCGGAGGGCTGAACGCGGTCGTGCGCGGCGCGGCAAAGATAGCGCTAGCAAACGGCGTTGGAGCGTATATCATCCCCAACGGCTACGCAGGGCTGTACAACTTGGTTGAGATGGATAGAATCACGCGCCTCGACGAAGAACGAGTCGACCACGTCAATTCGACCTTCGCGGGCTCCGAGGCCGGACACTCCCGAGTGAAGATCTCCAAGATCGACAACCCCGATAAATACAAGCGCATCTTGGTCGGCCTGAAGAAATTCGACATCGGCGGCATCGTGATCTCAGGCGGAGACGACACGGGGAGCGTGTTGGTGGACTTGGTTGAAAACGGCATTCCCTGCGTCCACGCCCCCAAGACGATGGACCTCGACCTCCAGACCTACTCTGTCGGCGGCGATTCAGCCGTCAACAAGATTGCCCACATCGTCGAGGAAGTCAAGACCACCGGGCGCACGCACAACCGCATCATGGTTGTCGAAGTGTTCGGGCGCTACACGGGCCACACCGCCTTCCGCGGAGGAATCGCGGCGGACGCGGACTGCATCCTGATTCCCGAGATCCCTGTCGACTTCGACGAAGTCTACAGCCACATGAAGCGCTACTACATGCGCCGCATCCTGCGCAGCGACGTCAACGCCGGCACCTATACCATCGTCGTGGCGGAGGGCATCACAGACGAACAGGGGCAGCTGATCACCGACGACGGCGGCAAGGACGCCTTCGGGCATATTAAGCTCTCCGGCGCGGCGAAGTACGTGCGCCACGCCCTGGAGAAGCGCATGAAGGGCGACGGCGAGATCAAAGAGTTTATGAAATCCTGCGGCATGTACGTGCAGGGCGTGCTTGAGACGCCGGAGATACGCGAAGTGTCGCCGGGGCATCTGGTGCGCTCGGGTTCGACGGGCGCGTATGACGTCAACTTCGGCAAAGAGGTCGGCGCGGCGGCGGTGATGCTGTTGCTGGCCGGCATCTCGGGCGTCACGGTATATCAGGTGATGGACGGCGAGATTCGCCACATGCCCACGAGAGAAGCGATTGTCAACCGTCCGGTGGATAAAAAGATGGTCTCGTTCTACGAACAAATGGACGTCTGTTTCGGGCGCAAACCCGTCCCCTGCGAGCCCGTCTTCGTATCCAACGACGGCGCGCACGTGGAGCGCTTCTTGTAGTGGAATCCGTTTCCATCAGAGGGTTGCTCGAACGCGTTACATACGCCAGCGCGGAGAACGGTTACTCCGTCTGGCGCGTCCGCGTCGCCGGAATGCCCGACTTGGTCACCGCTGTGGGATACAGCGTCAGCCGAACGCCCGGCGAAGAACTGGAGCTGACCGGCGATTGGTCGACGCACCCGAAATACGGGCGGCAGTTCCGCTTCAACGAGTGCAAATCGCTGCTGCCCTCCTCCGTTGAGGGAATTAAGCGCTACCTCGGCTCGGGCCTCGTGAAAGGCGTCGGCCCTAAGATGGCCGGGCGCATCGCCGAGAGGTTCGGCGAACGCACGTTCGATGTACTCGACGAACATCCCGAGCTGCTGCGCGAGATCAAGGGCATCAGCGGCAGGTTGCTGGACTCGATCGTGCAGGCATGGGAGGCGCAGAAGGAAGTGCGCACAGTTATGTACTTCCTCCAATCAAACGGCGTCAGCCCCAACTTCGCCGCCAAAATATACGCCGAATACGGAAACGACGCGGTCGAAACAGTCCGCGAGAACCCTTATCGCCTCGCGGCGGACATCTTCGGCATAGGCTTTCTTACCGCGGACAAGGTCGCCATGACAATGGGCGTTGAGTCCGATTCCCCCATGCGCCTCGACGCGGGTGTGCTGCACGTCCTCTCCGAGCTGACGAACGACGGGCACGTGTACGCGCCGCGCGACCTCTTGCGCAGCAAAGCCTCCGAGTTGCTGCACTCCGATTCAGGCCCGGTCGACGAGGCGATCACCCGCTCGATTCAGAGCGGAAACACTGTATGCGACAGGCTTCGTTCACCCGACGACGGCCCGGCGTTTGACGCGATTTACCTCCCGCCCTACCACACCGCCGAGAGAAAGAGCGCCGAGCGCTTGGCCGAGCTGCTCGAAGCCGAGCTGATATTCCCCGACGGACGAGGCACCCCTGACCCCGAGCAGGTCAGCTCGTGGGTGCGCGGCAGCATGGCAATCGAACTCGCGCCAAACCAGAAGAAGGCTCTTGAGATGACCCTGTCGTCGAAAGTCTCGATAATCACGGGAGGCCCCGGCACGGGGAAGACGACGCTGATACGGGCGATTGTGGGCCTTTATGAGATGCGCGGGCTGCGCGTGCTGCTAGCCGCGCCGACGGGCCGCGCCGCCAAGCGCATGGCGGAGGCGACCGGGCACGAGGCGAAGACAATTCATCGAATGCTGGAGTACAACGGCAAGATGGGCGGCTTCGCGCACAACGCGGAAAACCCCCTCGCCTGCGATCTGCTGATCGTGGACGAAGCGTCGATGATCGACACGCTTTTGCTGTACCACCTGCTGCGCGCCGTCCCGCGGAGCGCGATGCTGATTTTCGTAGGGGACATTCATCAGCTCCCCTCCGTCGGCCCCGGCAACGTGCTGAAAGACCTGATTACTTCGGGTAAGCTGCCGGTCGCCGAGCTTAACAAGATATTCCGCCAAGCGCAGCAGAGCAGCATCGTACTCAACGCGCACCGCGTGAACAAAGGCGTCGTCCCCGTCGAAGGCGGAGGCGGAGGCAGCCTTCGGGATTTCTTCATCATCGAGCAAGACGACCCCGACAAGTGCGTGGACGCGATTCTGACCTTGGTAAAAGAACGCATCCCCACCCGCTTCGGCCTCGACCCCGTCTCGGATATTCAAGTCCTATGCCCGATGAACAAAGGCTCGCTCGGCGTTGGAAACCTCAACATCGCCTTACAGCGTGAACTCAATCCCAACCCCCTGCCCAAGATAGAGCGCGGCAGCCGCTCCTTCAAAGCGGGCGACAAGATTATGCAGACGCGCAACAACTATGACAAGGATATCTTCAACGGCGACATCGGCTTTGTCAAATACGTCGACCGCGAAGCGGGCCTTGTCACGGCAGACATCGACGGACGCGAGATCACCTTCCAATCCGAAGAGCTCGACGAACTCACGCACGCCTACGCCGTATCGATTCACAAATCCCAAGGCTCGGAGTACCCCGCCGTCGTCATTCCAATCCACACACAGCACTACATGCTGCTCCAGAGAAACCTTCTCTATACGGGCATCACACGCGGCAAAGAACTCGTCGTCCTGGTCGGCTCCCCCAAAGCCCTCTACATCGCGGTAAAAAATGACCGCACAAAACTTCGCTACACCTACCTCGGCGAAAGGCTGAAGGATTATTTGCGCGGGTAGGGACGCCCCGTGTTACAGACCGGCAGCATGGTTTACAGACAGCCGGGGAGCGGAACGATCACTGTTCGCCCCTGCATTTGGCGCGATCTCGCGTTCGTCATGAGAAAAAGGCCGCGGTAATTGTACCCGCGGCCTTCGGTGTTACGCGTCTGTTTGAACGGCTCGTGTCGCGTCAATTGGCCGTATTACGCGGCGTTTCTAACCCCTCTTGCGCCTCCACGCGAGTGCAAGGCCGACCAAGGGCAGGATTCCGGCGATGCCAAAACCCGCGCTGCAGCCGCCGCCGCCGGAGCTGCTTCCCGTAATGTCAATAGGGCCGCTTGTGCCGTCAATACCTTCGATTGTCTGTACGTACTTCTGCCCATTCTTTGTGTAAATGATTTCGAATCCATACACGCCAAGCATCGTGGGTGTGTAGTAGATATCGATGATCGTTCCTTCGCCGAGCCTTACATTCCATATGAAGCCGTCAGGGCCGTCAGCATTCTCCGGTTCTTCCGAGAGCAACGGCAAGCTGACATCCGCGCCATTGGGCGGCTTGACGGTGACGCTGTCGACCATGTCCAAAACCGCAGGAGTCATGAAGGATATTCTGGCTTGTTCGTTCACTTTCATCGTGGTCGGGACTCCGGTACCCGGTTCAGTGATTATCGGCTTCGTCTCAATATCATCGCCCGCTTCGGCAATAAAAACGCTCAGGTCCGTCTCCATAGAGGTGTTATCGCTTAACAGCGCTTTAACGGTATACAGCCCGGACGCGACCGCGGAAGCCGTTCCGCCGAACGCGACCGTGCCGCCTGTCCCATCATTATTCCTGCTCACAGATATCTTTAAATTATCCAGCGTCGCAACGCTTGAGAACGAGTTGCCTCCCTTGGAGCCTATTTCCAGGCTGTTGATCGTGCGGTTGAGCAATCCTTTAACCTCGAGGTTTATGTCATCCAAAGGAGACAAAGGGGTATCCCCAACCACAAACCCTTTGACCGCCTGACTGAGCGCCATGGACGGACCGGCGATTTCGATTTCGAATTGACCGATCAGTGTGCCTTTAGTAACGCCGGCCACCGGGATCTTCTTAACTCTGTCCGTCTCGGAAACCGCGAGGCGATCCGCGAAAAAATAATACTTCCGGGATGGCATACTCCCCTGAATGGGGGTTTTGCTGCTGAATTTGATTTTTTCCTCTTTGTCCGAATACGTTGCCAAAACACCGCTGTTTCCCTTAATATCGCCGCCTCTTTTCACGTTGACCGTTCTACTCCGGTCTACTGTGAAATTCGCGCCGGACCATTCCGCAAAGCTTATCCCCGAAAGCATAGTGAAAAGCGGCTTCGCTATTCCTTTACTCCCCGAATATGTTTCTCCTCTGTACAGCTTTACTTTCGGCAACATATCATCGCCTGTGTTATGAAGCGTAATCGGAACCGGGACGACCACAAGCTTAAAACTTTGGGCGTAACCTCCGGAATCTCGGTCCTTTACGTTGACTGTCAGCTCCTCGGGAGCAACAAAACCGTCAGCATTCGGCCTGGTCAGAATCACGACCTCTCCGCTGAAACCACCTCCCGCAACCAAACCGCCGCTTGTAACGGACTGCCGCTCCCAAGCGGCAGTCCAGCCTGAACCGTCCGGTGACGATAATTCAATAGAAAGATTTAGGTCGCTTCCAAAATCAAGACATCCTGACGATACAGTGACCCTCGCCTCTATATTTTCTGTCGTGCCTTTAACAAAATAAATGTTTGTAACGCCTTCGCTTCTGCCAAGAGGCAGCGGCCACCACTCACTTAACGAGTTGGATTCCAGAAGCCCTCCGTTGTTGCCAACGCCTTTTTGAATTGCATCGTACGTGATAAACGCCCAGGCCGGCCCAAAACTCAGCATGACGACCGCCGCCGCCAGCGCCAACATCAAAATATTTTTTTTGCATCTTTTAAAGCACATATCCGCATACCTCCAGTTCCTTACACAGGGACCTCCGATTACGACGAAACGGCGGCTCCTTGTCACCGGCTCTCACACACACGCCATTATGCGGGGCCTGTATTCGACCCCATAGCTCTCACCCCCAAGATCCATCCCGCAAGGCGCGCATCCGCAAAAAGGCAAAGAAACATTAGCGGCGCTTCGGCGCGCGCCTTACAGGTTAAGATTGCCGCTTGTTTTAGGACGAAGGAATATGCCCGGATTAGGTACGCCGCGCATATAAAATTAGTTTGAAGCGGACAACAACACCGGAGTGCAATCCGACATATAACGAGTAACCACAAACCAAGTGAAATGCGTTCCGCAGATTAAACCACATACGTAGATTATGTAATTTATAATTCGCTTATGGACCGCTATTTACTATTATCTATTATCATTTTTATTCAAAAATAAAAATCACTCATTTTGCCTACATTGCGATTCGCAAATAGCCTTCCTCGGGCTCGGTATAAACACCTTGCGGAAACGCTTGCTTTTCGCCTTATTTGACACTGTCGTTATTTCCGTGATAGAATTCTGCATTATCCGTGAGAGGAGAGCGCATGGTTATGATGATGTTTAAGAACGTTTCGCCGGTCAACTCGGTCATTATTATCAGCAACGCGGCTCCCCCTCGCGGGATCGGCGTTTAGCGCCGTTTCTTTTTGAGCGAGAGGTCGGAGCCCTTCTGTGAGGGGCTCCGATTTTTTTGTGCGCAGATTTGAGCTTATCGCGTAAAAGGAGGAAGAACGATGGTAGATACGTTGAACGGAACAATCGAAGTACGGTGGCATGGACGAGGCGGACAAGGGGCCAAGAGCGCGTCGGCGATTTTGGCCGAGGTCTTGTTCGAGGCCGGGAAATTCGCGCAGGCGTTTCCCGAGTATGGGGCGGAAAGGCAGGGCGCGCCGATCAAGGCTTATAACCGCGTATCGGACAAGCCCATCAGGCGGCGTTGCGGCGTGCAGAACCCGCACATCGTCGTGGTCGTCGATCCGACAATGCTCGGCACGGCGAACATATGCGAGGGGTGTGGGGAGGACGCTGTTTATCTCGTCAACACCCCGTCGGACTCCGCCGCTGTCCGAGAAAAGCTCAAGCTGTCGGGCGCGGCGCGGATACTGGCCATCGACGCTACAAAGATCACTCTGGAGGAGCTTGGGCAGAACAGGCCGAACGCGCCGCTGCTGGGCGCTCTCTCACATGTCTTCCCGGACGTACCGGTCGAGGCGTTCGCCGATCATTTCATCCGCAAAATGAGCAGGCTCTCGCCCGCGCTCCTTGAGGCAAACCGCCGCGCGATTCTGCGCGGGCGGCAAGAGGCGGTTGTGGCATGAGCTCCTCAGCGAAACCCAAATGCTGGCGGGATACGCCGCACGCGACGATCACATGGGGCGGCGGGGCGCGTGAGGTTCGTACGGGGCTGTGGCGCAGCATGAGGCCGACGCTTGACGCGGACAAGTGCGTCTCATGCCTGCGCTGCTGGCTGCAGTGCCCGGACGACTCGATCCTCACCGACGAGGACGCGAAGGTGCGCGGCATCGACCTGTTTTTCTGCAAGGGCTGCGGCGTCTGCGAGAGGCTCTGCCCGACGCGCGCGATCTCCATGCACCCGGAGGCGGACTTTGAGGACATATCCGCCGAGGGGCGGAACCCGGGGGAAGCAGGTGATTACATTGGCTCCTGAGGCGGGCAAACACAAGGTGATGACCTCCGGCAACCTCGCGTTCGCGGAGGCCATGCGCCAAATCAACCCCGACGTCGCCGCGGCTTATCCCATCACGCCATCGACCGAGATACCCGTCCGTTTCGCGGAGTTCGTCGCAAACGGAGAGGTCGATACCGAGTACGTCGCGGTCGAGAGCGAGCACTCGGCAATCACTGCCTGCGTCGGCGCTTCCGTCGCGGGCGCGCGCGTCATGACGGCTTCGTCCGCCAACGGCGTGGCGCTGATGCACGAGATATTCCCAATCGCGGCCGCCTTCCGCGCGCCGATCGTCTTCGGGCTGGTTAACCGCAGCCTCGGCGCGCCCGTCAATATCCACTGCGATCACTCGGACAGCATGCCCGAGCGCGACTCGGGCTGGGTGCAGATCTACTGCGAGGACGCGCAGGAGGTTTACGACACGGCGCTCCTGGCGGTGAGGCTGGCTGAGCATGAAGATGTCCTCACGCCCGTCTTCGTCTGTCAGGACGGATTTATCACCAGCCACTGCCACGAGGCGGTCGAGTTTCTCGGCGACAGCGCGGCAAAGGCTTTTGTAGGCGAGCGCGCGGCGCGATATCCGCTGCTCGACGTGGAGAACCCCGTCAGCTACGGCTCGTTCGTACCGTCGGAATATTATTTCGAGATCAAGCGCAACCAACTCGAAGGCATGAACAACGTGCCGCGCGTCTATGAAGCGCTCTCACGTGAGTTGAGCGCGCTCACGGGGCGCGAGTATCCGATGCTCGAAAGCTACCGCGCGGACGACGCGGAGTATTTGATCGTGGTCATGTCTTCCGCCGCGGGCGTGGTCAAGGACGTGACGGACGAGCTACGCGAGCGCGGCGTGAAGGCGGGCTGCCTTCGCGTGAGATGCTTCCGCCCCTTCCCTGCGGACGCGTTGCGCCTGGCGTCTCGCGGCAAAAAAGCCGTAGCCGTGCTCGACCGTAGCGCCGGGATCGGCGGAACCGCGCCGCTCGCCGCGGAGGTCAAGTCCGCGCTCTACGACATGGACGAACGGCCTGCCGTGCGCGAATATATTTTCGGGCTGGGCGGAAGGGATTTCTACCCCTCGGACGCGAGAGGCGTGTTTGAGCGCCTGATGAGCGACCGCGACAAACCCGGCGCGCGCTTTATCGGATTGATCGAAGGAGAGAACGAAGATGACGGGCGTTAATATAAATATAAAAGAGCTGACGAGGAAAAAAAGCCCCCTGACGGCGGGACACCGCATGTGCCCGGGGTGCGGCGCGCCGAGCGCCTTCCGCCAGGCGTTCATGGGCGTGGACGACCCAGTGGTGATCGTGGGCGCGACGGGTTGCTTCGAGGTCTCGACGACCGTATATCCGTTCAGCGCGTGGAACGCGCCCTTCATGCACACTGCCTTTGAAAACGCAGGCGCGGCGGTATCGGGCTTGTGCGCGGCATACAAGGCGCTGCGGCGCAAGGGGTTGGCCAACGAACGGATCAAGTTCGCAGCGTTCGGCGGCGACGGGGGAACCTACGATATCGGCTTGCAGGCCCTCTCCGGAGCGCTTGAGCGCGGGCACGACTTCACATATATCTGCTACAACAACCAGGGCTATATGAACACCGGCGCTCAGCGCAGCGGCGCGACGCCGCGCCACGCGAGCGCGACCACCTCCCCTGCCGGCAGCGTCATTCCGGGTAAGCTCGAGCGGCCCAAGAACCTGACGGAGATCGCGGCGGCCCACAACATCCCTTACGTCGCGCAGACGACGCTGCATGACCCCATGGACTTAATACGCAAGGTGAAGCGCGCGGTCGAGACGCCGGGGAGCGCGTTCGTCAACATTTTGACCCCCTGCCCGCTATTCTGGAAGATCGACCCCGCCGACCAGGTAACGATCTGCAAGCTGGCGGCGGACAGTAAATTTTGGCCTGTATATGAGGTTTGCGACGGAAAATATTCGATATCGTACACGCCGAAGAACCCCGTCCCCGTGGAAGCGTTTCTGAGGGCGCAGGGGCGCTACGCGCATCTGTTTCAAAACAACGGCGAACATGAAGCCTTGATCGCCCAAGCTCAGAGCGAAGCGGAAGAAGAATGGGAGAAACTCAGGCGGCGCGAACGCGAGACGGCTTGAACTCAGGAATCCCCCATGTCCTTCATCTTCGAGAACGACTCCTCCAGAGCGGCGGAGAAGACGTTGTAATCCATTGGGGGATTTCCGTTGAAGAAGTACAGGCCGCCCTTTACCACCGGGCGAACAGCGTCGCGGACGTCCTCGTCGAATACCTCCTGCGGAATGGCGAGCAACCGTCCGAGCAGCGTCTTCGCGCCGGCCTGCGGCGTCTCGGGCAGCAGCACCTGCACTCGCTTGTTCGCCATCAAGAAGCCGCAGTCCATCGAACGCAGAGACGCCTTCACCTTTTGCGCAAACGCGTTCTGCAGCATCTCACGATGCTGCTCGGAGAGCCCGGCGCGCTCGGCGCCCTCATAGGTCAGCTCGAGCATCAGCCCGGAGAGCCATCGCCTGTACCGCTGCGCGCGCTGGACCTCTTCCGGGCCTCTTATTTTGCGGTATTCATCGGTGTAAAGCCCCGTCGCGAGATCCTGAATCGACAGGCCGACCGGCGCGGACACGGACATTTTGACAGGCTTGCAGTCAGGCGTCGGCAGGAGTGAAAAATAATGCCGCGAGCCCTCCTTGGCCTGCTGTATCCACCACGTGCCCGACTCGAACGTGATCTCCTCGCGCCCCGGCGGCAGCAAATCACCGATAACGCAGCCATCGACGTCGCCCGGCTCCTTGCCTATCGCGTCCGCGAAGCGTGGCGTCGCGCCCAGCACGACGCCCTTAGCGTCGGTGATGGCAACCGGCAGGGCAAGCTTGCCGAGCACGCTCTCCGTCCGTTCGCGCTCGAGCGCGTTCTGATGCGCCGCGTTACGCTCGTCCTCACCCGCGTCTTGAAGCGTGCGGTTTCCGCCCGTCGCGTGGAAGAACACCAGTATCAACCCCACGAGCAGCATCACCAACCCGAGCCACGCGAAGAACGTCGAGCCTATGTGGAGCGACATAGCGGTTAACAGCACGCCCTGCGCAAGACAGCAGACGCTCCACAGATACGCGTTCTCTCTCCGCGATATGTAAAACCCCGAAACGGCGCACAAACAAAGATACGCCGCGATCACAGCCCCCAGCAGAACGGAGGGCAGCGAATACGCCGCTTCGCGGTTGTGAAAGAGAGCAGCCAGTATCAAAAGAATCAGGGAAAGCACCGGTGGGAAATAAAACCATCTTAGCATAAAGTAACACCTGCCTTTTTCGGAAAAGACCCCATAGGTTATCCTACGCAAATTGCATTATACACGATCTGCACATTATTCGGGTATAATGTGAAAGAGAGTTGCCGCGCTGCGGGCGCGGCGGCGTTCAAATACGCATATAACGCTAAGGAGTTTTCGATCATGCTGCACTGTGGAATCGTAGGCCTTCCCCTCAGCGGGAAGAGCACCGTCTTCAACGTGATTACCAAAGCGGGCGCGGAGGTCAAGCCCTACGCGGGGGGCAAGACCGATCCCAACCGCGCGGTCGTCGAAGTGCCCGATGCGAGGTTCGACAGGCTTGTGGCGATACACGCGCCGAAGAAAGAGACGCCGGCGCAGGTGGAGTTCGTCGACCTCGCGGGGCTGTCGCGCGGTGCCGGCAAGGGCGAGGGGCTTGGCAACAGCTTCCTGTCCTTCGCCTCGGACGCGGACGCGCTTATCCACGTCATCCGCTGCTTCGAGAACGCGGCTGTCGAACACCCTGAGGGGAGCGTCGATCCCGTTCGCGACCGGGAAATTCTCGAGATGGAGCTGATCTTTCGGGATCTCGCGGTCGTCGAGAACCGCCTGAACAAGCTCTCGGGCAAGAAAAAGCTCTCGCCGGAGGAAGCCGCCGAGAAACCGCTTCTCGAGCGCTGCCGCGACTGCCTGATGGACGAGCGCCCGTTGAATGCGCTTGACCTCTCTCGTGAGGACGCGCGCGCCCTGCGCGGTTTTGCGTTCGTCACCGCCAAACCGCAGATCATCGTACTCAACATGGACGAGTCGCAGGCGGACATCGCGGAGCTCCCGAACGGCGAGGCATTTCTCAAACGAGCGCAAGACAGCGGCTCGCACGTGATTCGCCTATATGGGCGGCTTGAGATGGATCTGAACGACCTCTCTCCAGAGGAAGCCGCCGAGTTCACCGAAGGACTGCCGATCGAAGAGCCGGGGCGCGACCGCCTCATCGCCGAAGCCTACCGAACGCTGGGCTTGATCAGCTTCTTCACCTGCGGCCCCGACGAGGTGCGCGCATGGACGCTGCGCGACGGCGACAGCGCCCTTGACGCGGCGGGCGCGATTCACTCCGACCTCGCGAGAGGCTTCATCCGCGCCCAGGTCGTCGCCTACGACGACTACACGGCGCACGCCGACTCGTTCGCCAAGTGCCGCGAAGCGGGGCTTCTGCGCCTCGAGGGCAAAGAGTACAAGGTCAAAGACGGAGACATTATCGAAATTCGCTTCAATGTGTAATTAAATTTTTTACCCGGGCAAAAAGGAGGGGGACGCAGTGTCTTATTCTTACTCCGATCCGCTTGAAATCCGTGGCATCCGGCTCGCGAACCGGATCGTGGCGGCTCCTGTCGCCACGCGCTCGTTTACGCGCGAAGGGATTCCCTCGGATAGGACAATGTCGATCTATCGCAATTACGCTTCATCAGGCGCGGGCATGGTGGTCGTCGAGCACCACGCCGTGCATCCGTGGGGACGCAACCGCGCCGAACAGCCGCGGCTCTACGGCGATAATCACGCTGAGGCGCTGAAACCACTGGTCGGACTCTTCAAGGCATCGGGCACGCCTGTGATTGCGCAGATTAACTTCGCGGGCAGCATGACAGCGGACGAGACACTGCTCGACGAAGACGATTTCGAGTACGTCTCACCCTCTGGGCTCAAAACGCCAAGGGATGCCGTAACCCGCACGCCGCGCCGACTCGATCGAAAGGAAACCGGCATGATCGCAGAAGCTTTCGTGGAAGCCGCCCACCGAGCGGTTGAAATCGCGGGCTACGACGGCGTGATGATTCACGCGGCGCACGGCTACCTGCTGGGGCAGTTCCTCAGCCCGCTCACCAACCACAGGGAAGACGCGTACGGCGGGTCGGTGATGAAGCGCGCGCGGCTCTTGTTTGAGATCACGGACGCCGTTCGCTCGTCGTTGGCGTCGGCAAAGCCCGAGGCGCTGGTCTCCGTGCGCCTCGGCGCGGCGGACCACATGCCCGAAGATCCCATACGCGGACTCACGGCGGACGAGGCGGCGCAGATCGCCCGCGAGCTGGCGGAGCTCGGCGCGGACTGGATTGCGGTATCGGGCAACCACTGCGGCTTCGGCGACTCGCGAACCGAGGATTATCCGTACTTTGCGCCGTACGCGGCTCTGATACGCCGCGCATTGGACGGGCGCGCGCCTCTCGACTGCGCGGGCGGCGTCCGCAGCGCGAAGACCGCGAACAAGATGCTGAGCGACGGCGTATGCGACCTGGTGGGCATCGGCCGGCTTTTCCTCAGCGCCCCCGCCTTTCTGAAGGAGTGGGCGCAATGAGGCGCATCGGCATCGACCTGGGCGGGCACACCGTCGCGGCCGCCCTGGTAACGGACGAAAACAACGGGCTTCCGCCGCGCATTGAGCGCAAGATGACGGGTGCGACGCCCTCCGGGCGTCACGTGCGCGACGTGATGGAGATGATGGCGGACATCTCCGCGACGCTCGCGGAGACCGGCGCGGAGGGCATAGGCGTAGCCGTGCCGGGCATGATCGACGCGGACCGCAGACACGCGCGCCGTATGCCGAACTTCCCCGCCGAAGAGTGGGACGACCTCGACATACCCGCCGCGTTCGAGACCGCGCTGCGCTCCCGCGGGCTTCACATACCCGTCAAAATCGAAAACGACGCCAACTGCTACGCCTACGGCGAAGGCAGCGCGGGCGAAGCCGTCGGTTCGCCGGACTACGTCGTCTTCACCCTCGGCACGGGCATCGGCGGCGGCGTCGTGTTGGGAGGAAAATTGATCTCCGGGTTTCACGGCATGGCCGGCGAGATCGGACACATCGTCGTCTGCGGCAACGCGCCCTGCGGCTGCGGCGGCGCTGGTCACGTTGAAACGCTCGCCGCCGCCGACGGCACGAGCAAACGCGCCGCGGCAAAAGGCCTGCCGGAGGATTTTCGCGATCTTTGGGCCCTGCGAGGAGAAGCGTCGGCGGACGCAGCGCTCGAACCGGGCCTCGACGCCCTCGCGCGAGCCGTCGCTACCGTCTGCCACATGCTCGACCCTGAGATGGTGATCCTGGGCGGCGGCATGTCCCAAGCCCCCGGCATCCGCGAGGCCGTACACGAGCGCGCGCTCATCTACCTATCGCGTCCGTTCAGGGACAAGCTCGACCTGCGCGTCTCCAAGCTGGGCAACGAAGCTGCCGTCTACGGCGCGGCGCGCATTTAACCCACGCCCCGCCGCCGTCCAAAAAACGCGCCTCCCGCAAGCAGCAGACGGGAGGCGCGAATCGTTTATAACCGGCGTCGGAAATTAACCCTTGATGAACTTATCCACGTAGCCCATGATGAAAACGATCATCATGATGATCGGGATGACATAAGTGATATAGCCGCGCAGAGCCAGCGGGAACTTGATCCCCTCGCCCGCGTCCGCCTCTTTGATAAAATTGTCCCATCCCCAGCCGTAGCGCGTGCAGCAGAAGAGCATATACGTAATAGAACCCAGCGGCAGCAAGTTGTTGCTGACGATGAAGTCCTCGAGGTCGAGGATAATCGTGCCCTCGCCCAGCGGCGCGATGTGTCCCCAAATGTTGAAGCCCAGCGCGCAGGGAATCGCGAGGAAGAATATCGCGAAGAAATTAATTATCGTCGCCTTCCTGCGCTCCGTGCCGAAGATGTCCATAGTGCTCGCGATCAAGTGCTCGAAGACCGCGACGACCGTCGTCATTGCAGCGAAGGACATGAAGAGGAAGAAAAGCGCGCTCCACATCCGCCCGCCCGGCATATTGTTGAACATATTGGGCAGCGTGACGAAGATGAGCCCCGGCCCCGCGCCGACGTCAACATTGTAAGCGAAGCACGCCGGGAAGATGATCAGCCCCGCCGTCAGCGCCACAAACGTGTCAAGCAGCGTAACAACGATTGACTCGCCCATGAGCGATCGGTCGCGGCTGATGTAGCTGCCGAAGATCGCCATGCTGCCGATGCCGAGGCTGAGCGTGAAAAACGCCTGCCCCATCGCCGCGTAGATGGTGTTCCACAACCCATGCTGCATCAGTTTTTCGAGGTTAGGCTTGAGATAGAACTCGAGCCCTTTCTCCGAACCCGGCAGCGTGACCGAACGAATGGCCAGCAACACCATGATGGCGAGCAAGCCGCCCATCATGATCTTCGTCACCCGCTCGACGCCCGCTTGAAGCCCGATGCCGCAGATGAGCGAGCCCATCAGCACGACGACGAAGAGCCATGCTACCAGCGCTGTGGGATTCCCCACAAAGCCGCCGAAAAACGCGCCCACTCCGTCGGGGTCAAGCCCGGCGAGCTGTCCGGAAGCCGTGAACCAAATATACGCCAGCATCCATCCGCTGATAACGGTATAGAACATCATCAGGATGTAGTTGCCCGCGAGCATAAAATACCCCGCTATGCCCCACTTTGTCCCCTGCGGCTGGAGCGCATAGAAAGACCCGACGACGCTCTGCCTCGACGCGCGCCCTACGCTGAACTCCATCACCATGACCGGCAAGGCGAAGAAAAACAGGAATACGAGATAAATTAAAACAAACGCCGCGCCGCCGTACTGCCCCGTGATAAACGGGAAACGCCAAACGTTCCCCAGACCAATTGCGCAACCCGCCGAAAGAAAAATAAAACCAAGACGACTGCCCAGTGACTCTCTAGTTTTTTCTGCCACTCCCAACACCTCCTGTGATGTACATTCGGGTATTCCCCAACAGAATTAGTCTTGCCGAGTAGCATTATATCACTTGGGCCCGCCATTGCCAGCTCAACGAATTATTATCAACCGCACAAGAAATAAACCTCCGCAAACGCTGCAAATTCATTGCAACAGCAAATTTTCATATCATATCAAAATCATTCTAAATGTGGCCGTTGCCGCGGGC
>Ga0153940_1000178_pt1 | contig 37931 bp, 38 predicted proteins | sample TSNJ024MetaG_FD_104736 | JGI IMG/M metagenome (GOLD analysis project Ga0153940, IMG submission 104736) | Attine ant fungus gardens microbial communities from New Jersey, USA - TSNJ024 MetaG | ecosystem: Host-associated > Fungi > Mycelium > Unclassified | place: USA: New Jersey, Brendan T. Byrne... | reverse complement strand
TATCAGACACTCTATTACTGTTTTGTTTTTGGGATATATCTATTTTCAATTTTTATTTTCTTTATTAGATGCACGTTTGAAAAGATCCTATTTTGTTTATGCATATTATTTTCATCTTATTGTGTGTAATATTTTTTATGACCACATCCTTGATTTATACTTACATCAATACCGCTGGTATGTCCCTTTAGGAAATGCATTTCACCTTATTTATTTGATTTTTTCTGTGTGGCTGGGTTATAAGGTTTTTTCCGGGAGTTTTGTCAAAATACAAATAGCTATCATGATAACCGAATCTCTTTCAGTATCCCTTTGTACCGGTTCTGTCGCAATTTTTCGGTTTTTATTTAATATGCCGCCTTATATGAATCTTTTTGCCGGAGAGGGAATCGTATTTCCTTTGACACTGCTGTCTATGTTTGCCGCCTTTAAATTGGTGATGTTCTTTGGCAAAGACTATTATAACATGTACCGACAAAAAGAACCCCACCACAAGCAGATACTAATGTGCATATTTATCTTACAGGTAGCTATTGGACAGGTAAGCTATTGGATTATGCGGTTTAGAGCTTCTTCTCTTCTCCCTTTAATTTTTTCTATAGTATTTGTCAGCTTTATTATTTTATTCTATGGCCAGAATAAATCCCTTCATATGCAAAAGCATTATCTTATGCAGCAGCAAGCACTAACCGAAGCACACACCACCGCCCTGCAGAATCATATTGAGATTACCAAAGTGTTCCGCGATGACATTTCACGTTACATAGATGATTTGCAGCATCTGCCGGATGTAAAGAAAGCATCTCCTGCCGTTCAAAAATATATGGAAGATTTACTGGATACGTGGAACAACCTTTCCTATACGGAATATTGTTCCGATATGATGATCAACTATTTTTTACATCATATTCCGCAGTCAAATGCGGCGAAACAGCTTGCCATTCAAATAGATTTTCAACAATTTGAAGCCGGGAATATCTCTTCTTTTGATATCTTGGGGGTACTGCACCATCTATACAATTACGCATATGAGAACTGTTGCCAGACCTCAGATTCGCTTCAGGAAATATCCATTCAAAGCAACACGGATAACAATTACTTTGTACTGCGAATCATCGCTCCTGCTTCACTTGAGTTTGACAGAAATATTCAGAATTCCTACCACGCAATCGGACTGATCAAGAGTATTATCAGAAAATACCGGGGGACTTTAGAAATGGACGTACAGCTCAATAGCTTTTGTATTACGGCACGGTTACAACACAATTTATGATGTTCTGCCTTATATATTAAAATATGTAAAGCAATACTATAATTCACCAATATCTTAGGCACCAATATCTTTGTTTAAATACCTATGGTGTTTTTATGTGAGTATGTGTATAATATAAGTACGAAATAAAATAACTTCTTATTGTTATTGATGCAAATGTAGCCGCTTGTTGATGGTGCGGGGTATAAATAACTCAGTTCGCAAATGTTAACCGCTTGCTGATGGTGCGGGGTATAAATAACTCAGTTCGCAAATAAGTCCCTATATTATTGTAGGGACTTATTTGTTTCAGTGGGTTTACAAGCCCTCACTAAAATAACAGCCAAACAACATCAAGACTTTGTCGATTCATCGCACCGCCAAAGTGGCGGGGGTATTCTCGGCAATCATCGGATAAATCGTAATAATTTATACGAGATACAAAAAGTGCCCTAAACCGCTAAAATACAATAATATCAACGATTTTGGGCACTTGATAAATTACTAGAAATTTTACTTCGCGTAGTCGATAACACGGCTCTCACGTATTACATTCACTTTAATCTGTCCTGGATATTCTAATTCAGCTTCAATCTGTTTCGAAATATCTCTTGCCAGTAATACCATATCGGAATCTGTTACATGATCCGGTATTACCATAATACGAACTTCTCTACCTGCCTGAATAGCAAAAGATTTATCAACTCCCTTAAATGAGTTGGTGATATCTTCAAGTTGTTTTAATCTGTTTGTATATGTTTCCAATGTTTCTCTTCTTGCACCTGGTCTTGCTGCTGAAATTGCATCGGCAGCCTGTACAATACATGCCACTAAAGATTCCGGTTCTACATCGCCGTGATGTGCTTCCACCGCATTGATAATAACCGGAGATTCTTTGTATTTTCTACATAAATCAACACCAATTTGAATGTGGGATCCTTCCACTTCATGGTCGATAGATTTTCCGATGTCATGTAATAAACCTGCACGTTTTGCAGTACGTACGTCTACTCCAATCTCTGCTGCCAATAAACCTGACAACTGAGCAACTTCTAAGGAATGCTTTAATGCGTTTTGTCCATAACTTGAACGGAAACGCATCCTTCCCAGTAAACGTACCAGTTCCGGGTGGACACCATGAACACCAATCTCTAGAGTTGCTGCTTCACCTTCCTCCCGAATCATTGTTTCTACTTCTTTGCGAGCTTTTTCTACCATCTCTTCAATTCTAGCGGGATGGATTCTTCCGTCTACAATTAGTTTTTCCAGCGCAATCCGCGCTACCTCTCTTCTGATAGGATCAAATCCTGATAGAACAACTGCTTCCGGGGTATCATCAATGATCAGATCAATTCCCGTCAGAGTTTCTAATGTGCGGATATTACGTCCTTCACGACCGATAATTCTTCCTTTCATCTCATCGCTTGGAAGCTGTACAACAGAAATTGTGGTTTCGGATACATGATCCACTGCACACTTTTGGATAGCAGTAATAACATATTCTTTGGCCTTTCTATTGGCATCTTCCTTGGCTTTGCTTTCTAATTCCTTATAAAGCTTTGCAGTATCAATTTTCACTTCGTCTTCAACAGATTTTAACAAATAATCTTTTGCCTGTTCGGAGGTAAGACCAGAAATTCTTTCTAGTTCCTGTACTCCTTGTGCATGTAATTCATTGACTTTCTTTTCTTTCTTTGATAATTCTGCTTCCTTGTTTGCATATTCGGTTTCACGCCGTTCAATAGCATCCGCCTTTCTATCAATTGATTCTTCTCTTAACAGAACGCGTTTTTCATACTTTTGCAGTTCAGCTCGTCTCTCTTTCGTTTCTTTGTCCAATTCATTTTTGGTCTTTAGAGATTCTTCTTTGGCTTCCAAAAGAGCTTCTCGCTTTTTGGTTTCTGCCGTTTTTAATGCCTCATCTATTATGCTTCTTGCTTTTTCTTCTGCTGTTCCAATTTTTTCAGCGTCTTGTTTGACTTTATTGGAAACAGCAACTTTGCAAGTAATAGGAACCGCAATAAGTAGCGTGATTACTATAGCAACAATAACACTAATTATAGTTGTTGCCACAGGAGCACCTCCTTATTTTATTTTCATTGTACAATACAACACTACAATTTTATATGATTTTCATAATTATGTCAAGCTTTCCACAAACCTTTTTGTTACAAGTGTGAACTGAAAAAGTAAATTCCACTTTGAATTTACTTTTTCAGTTCAGCCTTTTTGTTACAGTTGGTTACAGTTTAGGCATGCAATTTAGAATGATATATGCAAATGAAATATACAAAGGTGTAAGTTTTATAAGGAAACATCATTATCATCACTTTGATAATGTCGCAATGCATCCCAGATATCATTACCCTCAAAACCTCTGCGATACAGATAATCTGCCAGTTTTTTAAGTTCTTTATTCGTTAAACCGGTCTGGTTTTTTGTCTTTTTAGAGATATATTTCTGAATTAATGCAGACTCATCTGTTTGCTTTATTTCCTCACAAACCGAATCAATAGTCTGGCTATCAATTCCTTTCCCCAGTAGTTTCCAACATATCTGCTTCTTACTTAGTTTTCCCTCATAAGCCTGCATATAATTTATGGCATATTGTTTGTCATTCAGGTAACCATAGGATTCTACATAAGCAATGGCCGCATTGACCGCCTGTTCCGGATAGCCGTTTCTTTTTAGTTTTTCTTCCAGTTCCTTTTTGGTCCGATCCATCTTGGTCAGTAAATGCATCACATATTTTTTCGCTCGTTTGGTCAATACTACATATACAATTTCATGGTAGTGCTCATCGGTTAACTCCTGTTCTAACCGGATACAATAACGAGCCAGCTCGCCCTTGTATAACACAAAGGCTGGCCGGCCGTCTAATTCTACTTTATATTTTTGCTTTGTAACTGGTGCTATTCCAGTGACTATCATTTTTTCCCAGGTTCCTTTTTTACTTTATCTTCTTTTTGGGGCGTCTCTGCTTCCGAAACCAGTCCATAATGAGTCCGTACTTTCTGCTCAACTTCATTTAAGATTTCAGGATTTTCTCTTAAATATGTTTTAGCATTTTCACGTCCCTGACCAATTTTACTATCATTGTATGCAAACCATGATCCGCTTTTTTGAACAATTCCCAGACTAGATGCCAAATCAAGAACATCACCTTCCCGGGAAATACCCTGACCAAACATAATATCAAATTCAGCTTCCTTAAATGGCGGTGCAATTTTATTCTTAACTACTTTAATCCTGGTTCGGTTACCAACGATTTCACCGCTCTGCTTCAGTGACTCAATTCTGCGGACATCCAAACGAATGGAAGAATAAAACTTCAATGCCCGTCCTCCGGTAGTTGTCTCCGGACTCCCGAACATAACACCCACTTTTTCGCGAAGTTGGTTAATAAAGATCACCACACAATTGGACTTGCTGATAACTGCGGTCAGCTTACGAAGAGCCTGAGACATCAGTCTTGCCTGCAATCCCACATGAGCATCACCCATATCGCCATCAATTTCAGCTTTCGGTACCAGCGCTGCCACAGAGTCTACGATTACAACATCTACTGCACCTGAGCGTACCATAGTTTCAGTAATCTCAAGAGCCTGCTCGCCGTTATCCGGCTGAGATATGTACAGATTATCAATATCCACGCCAATGTTCTTGGCATAAGCAGGATCCAATGCGTGCTCTGCATCAATAAATCCGGCAATTCCACCCTGCTTCTGTACTTCTGCTACCATATGTAACGCCACCGTTGTCTTACCACTGGACTCCGGTCCATAAACCTCAATGATACGTCCCTTAGGAACACCACCCAATCCTAATGCAATATCAAGACTTAATGCACCGGTAGGAATGGTCTCTACATTCATATTGACACCGGAATCACCCAGTTTCATAACCGATCCTTTACCAAATTGTCTTTCTATTTGTCCAAGTGCCGCTTCTAACGCTTTTAATTTATCTTCTTTAATCATTGTCTACTCCTTTTCCGAACTTATGTTCGCTTCTGTTTTATATACTAGTCTATTTTGATATTTTTGTCAAGCACAAAATATCTCTTGCAAATCTCTTGCAGGATAGGTCGGGATTTAGATAGTATGGTATCTTTGGGAGGAATTTTAGCCGAATTCGGCGAAGAATTTTACAGATATCTTTACTTTATCATCAAATGCAGCATGAAACAAGTAATTTCTGCCTTTCCTTTAGATTTTAGTTATCAATCTTAAGATTTTCTTTATGACACAGACACAAAATAAACACATTCTTTTATTATACTAGTACTTGGATAGTTGATTAACCACTCACTATCTCCCCCCTCATTAAACACAAAAACAAGAGAGCCGTCTCATACGGCTCTTTTGTTTTGCATTCATAAAGCTAAAATCCAATCTGCATCAAATGTATATATTTTAAACTTCCTCTGAAAGCCAATTATACATTTCTTCATACTGCTTTGCTGAACTGTTCCATGAAAAATCTGCTGCCATGGCCCGGTCAACAATTTTATTCCACTCACGTTTTTTATCATAATATATCTGCTGCGCATAACGAATCGTATTGAGCATCTCATGAGCATTATAATTAACAAAGCTAAAGCCCGTACCAGTGCTCTCATATTCATTATATGGCAATACAGTATCTTTCAACCCGCCCGTTTCTCTGACAATCGGCACAGTACCATATCGCAGGCTCATTAACTGACTTAAACCACATGGTTCAAACAGTGAGGGCATCATAAAAGCATCACAGGAAGCATAAATCTTATGAGACATTGCTTCTGAATAATAAATGTTAGCCGATACCTTATGACCATATTTCCAGGCAAAATGCCGGAACATATTTTCATATTTTGCATCTCCGGTTCCCAAAACCACAAACTGAATATTATCCTGGCACATCTCATCCATCACATAGGCGATTAAATCCAGCCCCTTTTGATCGGTCAGCCTGGACACTACTCCAATCATCATAACTTTCGGATTCACGTCCAGTCCCAGCTCTTCCTGCAGTGCTGTTTTGTTCTTTATTTTTTCTTTTCTAAAGTTCTTCGCGCTATAGTTACGCACAATATAGGAATCCGTTTCCGGATTATACTCATCGTAATCAATCCCATTCACAATGCCGCGCAGGCTATTGGAACGGGCACACATTAGTCCATCCAGACCCTCTCCATAAAAGGATGTCTTAATTTCTTCGGCATAGGTTTTACTTACTGTGGTAATCGCATCTGCATATACAAGACCACCTTTTAGGTAATTTGCATTATGATTTGACTCCAGTTTATCTGGTGTAAAGTAATAACTGGACAATCCTGTAATACTTTGAATCGTCTTAATATCCCATACTCCTTGGAATTTAAGATTATGTATTGTCATAATCGATTTTATTCCATGGTAAAACTCATTTCCCTGAAAGCGTTCCCGTAGATATACAGGAATTAAACCAGTCTGCCAATCATGGCAATGAATAATATCTGGCTTAAAATCAATTACCGGTAGTATCGAAAGTGCTGCTTTTGAGAAAAATGCAAATTTCTCCAAGTCTTGAGGCATACCAAAATATGGGCGGTCTCCTCCGAAGTGCTCCTCATTATCTACAAAATAGAATTTAATTCCTTCATATTCCCTTTCAAATATCCCTATATACTGGCGTCGCCAATTCATATCTAAGTAAAAGCTGGTTTTATATGTTAATGAATTTTCGAATTCTGATTTCATACAGGCATACTTCGGAATTATAACCCTTACGTCAAAATACTCTTTTAGAAAACATTTCGGCAATGATCCAACCACATCGGCCAATCCTCCCGTTTTAATAAACGGTATCGCTTCTGATGCAACAAATAATACTTTCTTCATCCGGTAACCTCCCTAATATCAAACCAATATATTGTATATATTATAGCTTAATTTTAATATTATGGAAAGCATAATATGCAAACACTATTAAATATTTTTATATTCTAACCGAATTTTATCTGCGATAAGTGCAATAAATTCTGAATTCGTCGGCTTCCCTTTACCCGTGCTTACAGTATATCCAAATAATTCATCAATGGTATCCATTTTTCCCCGGCTCCATGCCACTTCAATAGCATGCCGGATTGCCCGTTCTACGCGGCTTGGGGTAGTCTGGTGTTTTTTCGCAATTGTTGGATATAAGATCTTGGTAATAGAATTCAACATCTCCATATCTTCTACTGACATTATAATAGAATCCCTTAGATATTGATAACCTTTAATATGAGCCGGAACACCAATCTCATGGATAATATTTGTTACATCCAATTCCAAGTTCTTTTCCATATAATCATTCTTCATATCAAAACTGCTGATTTTACGGATTTCTCTATTTCTACCGACATTCTTGTTCTTGAGATGCTTGATTCTATTAAGTACCATATCATTATCAAATGGCTTTAAAATGTAATAATAAGCACCTAAATTAAATGCATCCTCGGTAATCTGTTCCTGTCCAACTGCAGATACTATAATAAATGCAGGGTGCTTCTTTATGGTATTATCTCTGTTTACTTTTTCCATAACGGTTAAACCATCAAATTTTGGCATGATGATATCTAATAATACAATATCCGGCTCTTTTTCCTTAATTATATCATAAATATCTTTTCCATTATCTGCCTGACCCACCAATTCCAAATCACTGTCTTCTTTGATAATCGATTCCAAAAGATTAATCATTCGTTCGTTATCATCAGCAATGGCAACATTTAATTTTTCCATTCCGCTCCTCCTGGCTTTTGTTTAGATAATTGAAACTTGGCGGGGCGCCCCTTTCAGATATCTGTGTTATTAATTATAGAGATGTTGCCAATTCAAATCAAGTTAAACCGCGTTAAAATCCTGTAATTCGTTCGACGCATTTATTCACCTTGCGACCAAATACCGCAAAAAGTGAGAGATTTCAACTTAAAGCTCCATCATATTTTCTATGAAAATACCGTAACCTCTTGACGCATCTTGAATTAAAACGTGTGTTACTGCTCCAATCAGTTTGCCGTTTTGAATAATTGGGCTTCCGCTCATACCTTGTACTATTCCGCCTGTCGCTGCAAGCAAATCCGGATCGGTTACCTGTATACTGAAGCTTTTATTAGTATCTTTCTGATTCCAGTCAATATCAGTAATCTCAATCTGATACTCTTTCACTGCGCCATCAATATTGCATAAGATAACAGCCGGACCAATCTGGATTTCCTGTTTTAAGCCAATCGGAAATGTCACCGCGTTGATTTTTTCTTTTCCTTTCTCGCTGAGAACGCCGCGAATGCCATTGCTTTGATTCACTTCGATATCACCAAGTAGTTTTGAATTCTGATAATTGATCACACCACGTAATTCTCCGGGGCTGCCCTGTTCCCCTTTTGTAATTGCCAGGATATCTGCCTGATACAATTCTCCCTTTTTCAGGCTCAAAAGCCCCCCTGTGTCCATATCACTGATTCCGTGGCCTAATGCCCCGAAGGTTCCGTTACTGTCCACATAAGTCAGGGTTCCAATCCCCTGGATATTATCCCTTACCCAGACTCCCAGCTTATAAGTATCATCCTGGGTCAGTACCGGATCAAGTGATATTTTAATATTCTCGTCATGGCGTATAACATCTAATTCCATGGTGCTGCCATCACTATGATTCACAAAATCCACTAATTCCTGTTTCGAATTCAAAGCTGTCCCATTGACTGCCATAATATAATCTCCCGGCCTTACTATATTTTCTGCCGGTCTGGTGTTAATGCCATCCATTGCTGCCACCTCACCCGTATCGATGATCAAAACACCATTTGTCTCCATATAAATCCCAACCGTATCACCACTTACTTGTACACTCTGCAGATTAATATTTTGTACTTTTATGGTCTTGAGAGGAATGATATTGAACAATTTGCATTCAAGCAGATAACTGTTGTTGCCAGTAACGGTTAACGCATCATCATATGTGATTAATTTGGATGAAAAAATATTTTCCAGCTGATCCTCATCACCGGCATAGACATTGATTTCATCTGGAATGGAATTGTACATCGTATAATATGCATAAACGCCCGTCCCCATCATGCTTACTATCAGCAATACCCATAAAAATCTTCTATATTTCTGCCTACGTATCAAATCATCACATCCTTTTCTATAGAAGTCAAAGCAGAATCGGCTTTGCTGCCCATTTGAAATTTCCGCATAACGCAAAAAGAATATACAATTGTTTGTATATCCTTTTCTAGTATGTGATGATTTTATTTTTTCACTCTTGTATTTTTATGAACCTGTGCCAAATCTTTCATTTCTTTTGCATTAGTCCGGACACTATCAGTAATCTGTGCACCGCCCAGAATGCGGGCAATTTCGTCGATTGACTCACTTTCATTCAAACGATAGATTTGTGTTGTGGCAACATTTTCACCAATATTTTTTCTAATTTCATAATGAGCATCAGACATGGCGGCAATCTGCGGTAAATGCGTAATACAAAGAATCTGACGTTTTCTGCCGATAAATTCCAGCTTTTGTGCAACCTTTTGCGCCGTCCTGCCGCTGATTCCGGTATCAATTTCGTCAAAAATCTGGGTTTCGGTATCTTCCATATCCGCAATTAAAGTTTTTACAGCCAGCATAATACGGGAAAGTTCACCGCCGGAAACCACTTTTCCAAGCGGTCTTTTGTTTTCACCGGGATTAGTTGAAATCAGAAACTCAATGGTATCTTTTCCGTTTTTCGTAAATTTATGCAGGGAAGAAAAAACAATTTCAAAATCTATATTGGCAAAATTCAAATCCGAAAGTGCTGCTTTTAATTGTTCTTCAAACCGTTTTGCACTCTCTTTCCGAATATCTGTTAACTGCCCGCACACTTGTTTTAGCTTTGCCTCGTAAATCGCCAGCTCTTGTGTGAGCTTATTTTTTCGTTCTTCAAAGTGTACTAGTTTTTCCTGCTCTTTCTGCTGCTTGGCCTGATAATGATAAATCTCATCAATAGAAGAACCATATTTTGACTTCAGGCCATTGATAAAATTCAACCGCTGGTCAATCTCCTGAAATTCTTTTTCCGAAAAAGACAGATTTGAAAGATAGGATGATAATTCCCTGTTGCAATCATTCAGCATGCTTTCAATATCTAAAAGCATCCTGTGAACGCTGTCAATCTGCTCATCGTATTCCTGTACCGCCGCGACTTCCCGAATAGCCATACTCACCTGTTCTCCGGCCTGGTTTCGATTTTCGTAGCCAATGTAATCATGAGCATGCGTCAAAGCCTCCACAATTTTCCTTCCATTGAGAAGCTTCCGATACTTTTTTTCCAACTTTAGATCTTCGTCTGGTTTCAAATCAGCCTTTTCAATTTCATCGATTTCAAACGCCAGAAAAGAAAGTTCTCTTCTGCGCTGTTCTTCATCCAGCTGATAAGCTGCCAGTTCATCCTGAAGCGCTTTATACTTTTTATGCACCGACTCGGTTTCTGCTTTTATCCGTTCCAGTGCCGGTCCGGAAAATTCATCCAGAATAGCCAGCTGATGTTCTTGTGACAATAATTTCTGATGTTCGTGCTGTCCATGAATATCCAACAGCAGCGAAGCTACTTCCTTCATTCGGCCGGTAGTGCATGTTTCCGAATTGATTTTACAAATGCTTCGACCATCCATCACTTTACGGCTGAGAATGATCTGATCATCTTCAAGGACAATGTCTTTCTCTTCCAATATTTTGCGAATACCCGGATTATCCACGCTGAAAATCAGTTCTACCAAAGCATGATCACCAAATTTACCAATAATGCCGCTGGTCATCTTTTTCCCCAGTGCCAGATTTACTGCTCCCATCAGAATGGACTTTCCCGCCCCGGTTTCACCGGTAAGAATATTCAGTCCTTTGGTAAATTCCACATCAATTTCATCAATCAACGCAATATTTTTTACATGTAAGTTTATCAGCATATAACCTTTTCCTCTTGATTTGTTACGATTCACAGACATAATCTGCGAACAATAATACGTGATGCACTTTGATCTTCCTCTTAGGGAATACTGTCCAACATTTTTCTTAGTTTATCCATAACCAGCAGTGCATCATCAGCACTTCGAATAACACACATAATGGTATTATCCCCGGCTATACAGCCGACAATTTCACTCCACTGCATGTCATCCAAAGCCGCGGCGGCGGCCATTGCCATCCCGGGAGCTGTTTTGATCACCAAAATATTCTGTGCCATGTCCATGGAAACAAACGCTGCTTTTAAAACTCTTATGTACTTTGTTCCCAGTTCCTGATCATCGTTTTGCAGTACCGCATATTTGGAACGCCCGTCTGCCTTTGTGATTTTAGTGAGCTTCAGTTCCCGTATATCCCGGGAGACGGTTGCCTGTGTTACACGAAATCCACTTTCATTCAATCTTGCCGCCAAATCTTCCTGGGTCTCAATATCGTACTGATTGATCAATTGTATGATTTTGGAATGCCTTTCGACTTTCATATACTATACCCTCACGAGTGTACTGTTTTGCTAAATATGAATGGTACAGTACACTAATTATTCATCTTGTTCCTTAGTGTTTCCAAAAAGCTGATGTTACTGATCTTTACAATTCCGGTATCTTTTTTTGACTTTCTAATGACAATTTTATCACCGGTTACCATATGGGCTATGGTTGCTCCGTCAAAAGATGCCACACCCTTCTCAATCGCCCCATCCCGGCCTTGCCCCACTTCTACTGTAATACAGTCCTGGTCGGAGAAAACAATACTTCTGGTGTTCAGCGTATGGGGTGCCAGAGGTGTCATCAGCAGCATCGAAGCATTGGGCGATATGATCGGTCCGCCTGCTGACAAGCTGTATCCGGTGGATCCGGTTGGAGTGGAGATAATGATTCCATCCGCATTATAAGAATTCAGGAAGGCATCATTAACATAATTATGGAAATGAACCACACGAAGGGGTCCTTCACGGCTAATAACAATGTCATTCAGGGCAATGTCTTGTTCAATTAATTGCTCGCGATGATAAACACTTCCCGTGAGCATCATCCGTTTCTCAATCTCATATTCGTCGTTCATCAGATGATCCAGCGCGGGGTAAACAGATGGTACATCAATTTCTGCCAAATACCCCAGTGTCCCCAGGTTAACCCCAAATAAAGGGATTTCCTTATCCACTACATCCCGGGCTGCCCGCAGAAGAGTTCCATCTCCGCCCAGCACAATAACACATTCCACCTCATCAGGAATCTGACCGGCATCCGTATACTGATTTTTCTTTGCATCGCTCCGTTCATCTTTGACCTGAATAAAACAAGTCTTATGATGCGCGTTAAGATATTCAGAAATCTGGTTCGTAACTTTTAAATCTTTATCCTTAATGCTGTTTGTAATTATGTAAAAACAATTCATCCGTTTCTACCTCTATCTAGTCAAGTTGGTTATGAGCTGCGGTTACTGTCTGATGGATACTTGCAGAAAATTCAATTCCTTCATTCTCATCCTGATTCTTTTTCAGATGCATGAGATATTCAATATTTCCTTCCGGCCCTTTTATGGGGGAAAACTCCAGATTACAGATGCAAAAGCCGATACTTTTAGCGTAGTCTCCTACCATCTGAATAACCTCTTCATGCACCTTAGCATCTCTGACGACGCCTTTCTTCCCCACTTTCTCACGCCCGGCCTCAAACTGGGGCTTAATAAGACAGACTGCTTCTCCCTTTAATGTCATTAACTCCCGCACCGGAAGCAACACTTTCGTCAGCGATATAAATGATACATCAATCGAAGAAAAATCAGCCGGTTCTTCTAAATCAGACGGACTAACATATCGGATGTTGGTCCGTTCCATACACACAACCCGCTCATCCTGCCGTAGTTTCCAGTCCAGCTGTCCATGTCCCACATCGATGGCATATACCTTTTTGGCGCCATTTTGCAGCATACAGTCGGTAAATCCACCGGTTGAAGACCCCACATCCATACATATCTTATCCTGCAATGTCACATCAAAATGCTGCATCGCCTTTTTAAGCTTTAATCCTCCCCGACTTACATATGGCAAGGCATTCCCTTTGACTGTAATTGCCGCCGTATCCGGAAACATCGAACCGGCTTTATCTTCCCGCTGTCCGTCAACCAGAACATTGCCCGTCATGATAATTGCTTTGGCTTTTTCACGGGATGGTGCCAGCTGTCTGTTAACCAGCAGTACGTCCAAACGCTCTTTCATTTTCTCCTCCAATAGTACATCCTGTAACATATTGTTACTATTCACAGTCCTGCAGGCTGCGGATAGTAACAATATGTTACCATCGATATTCTTTAATTCTGGCCGCCACCGACTTGGCATCGAGGCCAACATGTTTCATTAAATAGTCTGCATTACCATGGGTTACGAAAGTATCGTCGATAGCAATCGGCAGTACTGATACCGATTCTCTGTTATTATAATACCCCATAACCTGCTGTCCAAACCCGCCTGTTTTCACATTCTCTTCCATAGTGACGATCAGCTTATGAGTTTTCGCCAGTTTATCCAGCATCTTTGTATCCAGTGGCTTTACAAATCTGGCATTGATCAGAGTAATCTTTTGTCCGTCTTCTTTTAGTATATCCCGGACACGCTCTGCTTCTTTTACCATACTTCCCACTGCCAGCAGGGCAATTTCAGATTCTTCCTCTATGATTTCAAAAGTACCGTGTTTGATCGGTGCCCGGTGCTCCTCAAGCCCGGTATAAGCTTCTCCGCGGGGATAGCGCACAGCAATGGGGCCATCATATGCCACGGCAAACTTCAGCATATCGGAAAGTTCCCATTTGTTCTTCGGTGCCATCACTGTCATATTCGGCATCATAGATAAATAAGACAGATCAAAGCATCCGTGATGAGTTTCGCCGTCACTTCCCACCAGGCCGGCACGGTCAATGGCAAAGACGACATGCAGGTTTTGCATACAGACATCATGCATTAGCTGGTCATAAGCGCGCTGAAGAAATGATGAATATATTGCAACTACCGGTATCAATCCGCCAAGAGATAAGCCGGCTGCAAATGTCACTGCATGTTCTTCAGCAATCCCAACATCAAAAAAGCGTTCCGGAAACATATTAGCAAAACGACGCAGACCTGTTCCGAAAGGCATCGCAGCAGTTACGGCAACAACCTTCTTATTCCGGTCGCCAAACTTACGCATGACCGTTGAAAAAATATCGGTGTAATTAGCCAGGCCGGTTCGCTTTTTAGGCAGTCCGGTTTCTATCTCAAAGGGTGCCGTACCATGGAATCTGGCCGGATGCCGGACGGCCGGGTCATATCCCCGCCCTTTCTGTGTCAGCACATGTACCAGAACTGCTCCTTCCAAACGTTTGGCCCGCTTTAATATCCCCACCATCTGCTTGATATTATGCCCATCAACCGGACCAAGATACGTAATTCCCATATTTTCAAACAGCATTCCGGGAATTACCAGCTGCTTAATGCTCCCTTTAGCTTTGCGGATGCTTCCAACAAGCTTTTCTCCTACGCGGGGAATCTTATTCAAAGTATTGGATACCTTCATTTTCAAATCCGTGTATTGGGCAGCAGTGCGAATACTATCCAGATAGGCCGACATCCCACCTACATTATCAGAAATAGACATGTTATTATCATTTAATATAATTGTAAAGTTTTTTTCCAACTCAGCTGCATTGTTAAGTGCTTCATATGCCATACCGCCAGTCAGCGCACCATCACCGATAATTGATACTACATTATAATCTTGATTATTCAGATCACGTGCTTTTACATAACCCAGACCGGCGGAAATGGATGTGGAGCTATGTCCTGTGTCAAAAGAGTCACAACTGCTTTCCAACCTTTTCGGAAAGCCACTCATCCCTTTCGCTTTACGCAGATTATCAAAACCTTCTTTTCTGCCGGTCAGAATCTTATGAGTATAACATTGGTGTCCGACATCCCATATTAATTTATCCTGGGGCAGCTGAAATACCCGGTGAAGTGCAATTGTCAATTCCACCACGCCCATATTGGAAGCCAGATGTCCTCCTGTATCACTTAAGTTCTGAACAAGAAACGCTCTGATTTCCTGAGCCAAAAGTGGTAATTCTTCCTCTGAAATCTGTCGCACATCATTTGGTTGGTTAATTTTATCTAAAATCATATCTTATATCCTTCTATTTTTCTCGTTTCATCAAAAATGCAATTATTTTGTATAAAAACTCATTCTTTTGCGGCAGCGTATCCAATAATCCCAATGCTTCTCCAGTCATCTGCACTACTTCTTCCTGCGCTTCTTTCAATCCTTTTATAGTAACATATGTTGTTTTATGGTTTTTTTCATCACTTCGTATTGGCTTGCCCAGCACCTGATTGGTACTGGTCACATCCAGAATATCATCCTGAATCTGGAAGGCCATACCGGTATAGTAACCCACTTTTTCCATTGTGTCCACTGCCTCTTCCCGGGCTCCCGCAAGTATGGCACCAATCATCAGAGACGCTTCTATTAAAGCGGAAGTTTTTTTCTGATAAATATAATCCAGTTCACCGCAGGACAACTGCTTATCTTCATTCATTACATCTACGCTCTGCCCGCCCAGCATCCCATAGATTCCTGTCTTCGCCGCCAGAACTTGCAGGGCTTTGCCGATACTTTGGGCATTGGCACCTAATGAGAAGGTCAAAAGAGCTGTCTCATATGCATAATTCAAAAGAGCATCGCCGCTTAGAATGCCTGCGGCCTCGCCAAACACTACATGTGTCGTCTTTTTGCCGCGTCTGAACTGATCGTTATCTATAGCCGGCAGATCATCATGTATCAGCGAATGGGTATGAATCATCTCAATTGCTGCCATAAACGGCTCAACAATCTCTTCTTTCCCGCCAAACAGCCAATAGGCTTCCTGCATCAGCATTGGACGCAGACGTTTACCACCTGCTTTCATACTGTAATTCATAGCCTGGGCAAGGGGTCCGGCAAAGCCAGTCTCCGTCGGTAAAAACCGATATATGATTTTTTCCACCGCCGCTGTACGGTCCATCATCTGCTCTTTAAAATTCACTTAACTCACCATTTTCATTCAACTGCATCATTTTCTTTTCCACTGTGTCTATTTTACTATTACAATACTTTAAAAGTTTTATTCCCTGTTGGTAAACTGTAAAAGACTCCTCCAGGGAAAGTTCATCATTTTCCAATTTTTGTACAATTTCATCTAATTGTGCAAAGGATTCTTCTAATGTAAGTTCTTCCTGCTTATTTTTTTCATCCATCGACCCTGTCCATCCTTCCCCGTGGCTTAGTGTACTGTCTCGCTGACATTTAGCATAACCGCTCTGAATGTCAACGAGCCAGCTCACTAGTACGTTTCACTTCCGCTTCTATGCAGCCGTCACTGACATGTATTAAAAGCATATCCGCTTTTGCAACCTGCTCAATTCGCTTAACGGCCTTTCCGTCTTTTCCTTCTACATATGAAAATCCTTGATTCAGCTTATTAAGCGGCGACAATCCCTTAAAGCGTTCGATATACACATCGAACATATGGCGGTTCGTAATAACCCTGCGGTCCATCGATTGCCGCATCCGTTCCCCCGCATCCACCAAGAATTGCTGCCTATCCCGAATCCGGTTCTCCGGGCTTAAATACCCCATCTTAGTCTGCAGGTTATTAAGCCGATACCGGCTTACCTGCATCCGTTCCCGCATCTTTTGCTCCATCCGCCTTCCTGCTTCAAAAAAATGATCGGTAATTGAACGGTAATCATCCACCGCCAGCTCTGCTGCTGCAGACGGTGTGGGAGCCCGCAGATCTGCTGCAAAATCTGCAATCGTGGTGTCGGTCTCGTGGCCTACAGCCGAGATGATCGGCGTACTGCACTCAAAGATTGCCCGGGCTACGATTTCTTCGTTAAATGCCCATAAGTCTTCAATGGAACCGCCGCCACGCCCTACAATAATCGTATCTACCCCTAAACGATCCAGCATCCGAATGCCTTTTACGATACTGTTCTTTGCCTCTTCTCCCTGCACCAAAGCAGGATACAATATAATCTGAAGATAAGGATTGCGCCGATAGGCAATGTTGCGGATATCCTGGATCGCCGCTCCCGTAGGTGCCGTAACAACCCCCAGTTTTTTAATATATCTGGGAATTGGCTGCTTATAATCAGCAGAAAACATTCCCATATCTTCCAGTTCCTGTTTTAAAGCCAGGAACTGCTCATATAGAAGCCCCGCTCCTTCCAGCGTGATTTCTTTTGCATACAACTGATACTTTCCATCACGTTCATACACATTGACACTTCCACCCACAACAACTTTGTCCCCATTTTTCATGGAAAAGGCCAGGCCTTTGCGCTGGCCGGCAAACATAACACAGGCAATCCCTCCCGAATTATCTTTCAAAGAAAAATAGATGTGCCCAGATGTATGATATTTGCAGTTGCTGACTTCTCCCTTAATATAAATATCTGAAAGAAGAATGTCCTGGGTGAACATGTGTTTAATATAAGTATTAACCTGCTTTACCGAATAAATGCTCGTTCCCATATATGCTCCTACACAATTGCGCCAAGGATGCCGTTAATAAACGCCGAGGAATCATCCCCACCGAATCGTTTTGCCAATTCTACTGCCTCGTTGATCGCTACTGAATTCGGAACATCTTCATCAAACTTAATCTCATAGGCGGCCAGGCGTAAAATAGCCAAATCCACTTTACTCATCCTGCTTGTCTTCCACCCGCTTGAACTCTGGTTGATCATCTCGTCAATCTGTCTCAGATATTCCTTTACCATGGCATATTTTTCTTCCATATACTTCTGATCATTATCTTTTAGCTCCGGTATGGAATCAAAAAACAACTGCAGCTGCTGAGGCATCTCATCTTCCTTATTAAATGTGCTTAAAAACAGCAGCTTAAATATATTTTCCCGTAATTTACTTCTACCCATCATATCCTCCATCAGAAAAAGGGGTCTTAAACCAGACTCCCTTTTCATCTTACTTACTTTGTATTTTCAAGGTTCACGCCTGCAATTTCAATATTTACATCGGCAACGGTCAATCCCGTCATATTTTCAATTGCTGCCTTTACTTTTTCCTGAACGGTCTGGCAAATAGCCGGAATAGCATAGCCATACTTTAGATTCAGATTCAAATCGACGCTGACTACATCATCTATCACTTCTACTTTGACCCCCTTGGAAAGATTCTTCATCCCCAGCTTTCCCACCAGTTCATTGGTAATATTACCAGCCATGGCTGCCACACCATCTACTTCCGTCGCTGCCAGTCCGGCAATGATTGCCACTACTTCATCGGCTATCTGCACCTTTCCAATGGAATTATCATCCGAAATTGTGTAACTGTCTCTATTTTTATTCACATTATTCTCTGCCATGTGCAAACCTCCTGCGGTTCATCTTTTTTGTTATTATAACAAAGTAGCCGGCTTTATACAAGCATCCCACTTAATTTCGTCCAAATTCTGCTAAGCGCAATCCTTCATTCCGATCCAGAGTCATGCCCACACTCCATGCATTGATAAATAGTAACAGCGGATTCCCTTTTAAGTCCTTAACCTTTTTCATATCCGATGTTCCGATCAAGCGCATCACATCAATCTCCTGCGGATTCTCAATCCAGCGGATGTGTTCATAAGGAAGCTGTTCCAGGCGGATATCTACTTTATATTCATTTTCCAAACGGTATTTGAGCACATCAAACTGCAGTACACCGACCACACCGACCACAATTTCTTCCATCCCCGTATTAAATTCCTGGAAAATCTGAATCGCACCTTCCTGGGCGATCTGATTGATTCCTTTTATAAACTGTTTGCGCTTCATCGTGTCCAACTGCCGTACCCGTGCAAAATGCTCCGGTGCAAAAGTTGGAATACCCTCATATTCAAATTTACTACTTGGTGCACAAACGGTATCACCTATGGCAAAGATACCAGGATCAAACACTCCGATAATATCACCGGCATAAGCTTCTTCCACAATGCGGCGATCCTGGGCCATCATCTGCTGTGGCTGGGATAAACGCATTTTCTTATCCCCCTGTACATGATACACTTCCTTTCCGGCATCAAATTTACCGGAACAAATCCGCATAAATGCAATCCGGTCACGGTGGGCCTTATTCATATTAGCCTGTATTTTAAATACAAACGCAGAGAAATCTTCTTTCATCGGATCGATCAACCCCTGCTCTGCCTTTCTTGGCAGTGGAGACGAAGTCATCGCCAAAAAGTGCTTTAAAAAGGTCTCTACCCCAAAGTTAGTCAACGCCGAACCAAAGAATACCGGTGACAATTCTCCTCGGCTCACCTTATCAAGATCAAATTCCGCACTGGCACCATCCAAAAGTTCAATCTCTTCCATCAGCAAAGCCCGCTGCTCAGCATCTACAATATCCGCCAAATGGGGATCATCAACAGCAATTTCTTCTTCTATCCCTTCCCTGGTTCCTTTCATCGTATCCGAGAAGGTCAGCACTTTTTTAGAATTTCGGTCGTATACTCCCTTAAAAGCCTTTCCCGATCCAATCGGCCAGTTTATCGGGCAGGTGGCAATCCCCAGCTCCTTTTCAATCTCATCTAACAAGTCAAAAGTATCATTAGCATCCCGATCCATCTTATTAATAAAAGTAAAAATAGGAATATGACGCATCACACATACCTTAAATAGCTTTCTGGTCTGGGCTTCCACACCTTTGGATCCATCAATCACCATCACCGCAGAATCCGCCGCCATCAGTGTACGGTATGTATCCTCTGAAAAGTCCTGATGTCCCGGAGTATCCAGAATATTAATGCAATATCCTCCATAATTAAACTGCAGCACCGATGAAGTAACCGAGATACCTCTTTCCTTTTCAATCTCCATCCAGTCGGATACCGCATGGCGTGATGTTGCTTTTCCCTTTACTGACCCGGCCAGATTGATCGCTCCGCCATAAAGCAAAAATTTCTCAGTCAATGTAGTCTTCCCGGCATCCGGATGGGAAATAATAGCAAATGTACGCCGTTTCTTTATTTCATTCGTATAACTACTCACAAAAAGCCTCCTAATTTATCACATTTTCACATGACTACCATTTTATTATAAGGTTCGGATGCTGTCAAGGTTACTATTCACCTTGTGTCAAATGAAGAATCCACACAAAACTTATATACTACCAAAACCCAGCCGCTGTGTACGAGGAGAGGTGCGGTGCTGTTTGCAAAACCATAGCATGAGCTGCTAAAGATACTTACGTCAATGGGGCCGGAATTTGCGGGCAAATCCTTGCTTCCGAAGCAAGGATTTGTACCCACCTGAGATGCGTTTTCATCAGAAAACGAATCGAATGTGGGTAGTCCCGCAAATTCCGGCTCCATTGACGTTAGCATCTTGCAGCGAAATGCTCTGGTTTTGCAAACAGCACCGCACCTCTCCTCGTACACAGCGGCGTCCTGGCTGCCAACATAGTCAAAGCAGATACTCATATATCATATCCAAAGTCAAAAAAGAACCCATTAAAATAGCGTCTCCCCAAAAGACCGAGACGCTATTTTTCATACAAATTCTATCCGTTCCCTATTCCTGTGTTTCATTCATCGGTGTAATCACAATATTTTTAGGCTCAATACCAGCTTTTCGTTTTACCGCATCTTCAATCTGCGCCCGCTGAGCATCATCCAGTTCTGACGATGGTACCATAACATCTGCAGCTTCACCAGTAATGCTGACAACAATATTCTGAAACCCTTTAGCTTCCAAGAGCGCTTCTGCTGCCGCTTCTTTTTCAATAGAATCTGTCATAGTAACCATGCTTTCAACTGCACTTTGACGTTCTTCTTCCGACAGCTCCGAATTATTGATCACTTCTAATAAGGTTTCTTTATTCTGAGAACGAATTTGTTCCCTGCTTAATTTAGCCTGCGCCACGTATGTAGATGCACCGGTGAGAACAGCTTCACCCGGGGCTTCGGCGGAGGCATCTGCAGCATTCTTATCAGTTCCCTGTTCTGTGGTCTCAGTATTATTATCGGCTGTTTCTGCAATCTCATCTGTCAGATCATAGTCCAGGCTTTCGATATCCTCAATTACATTGTTGATGTCAACCGTCTCCTGACTATCCTGATTGTTGTCCGAACTCACCGTATCAGTTGTATTTAACTTGGAGTCCGAATAATTAATATATCCGGCCACCGCGATCATCACTGCCAGTGCTGTAATAATGATTTGATTCTTTTTAAAAACTTTTTTCAATGACCTTCTCCTTTATTTCATTTTCATCACTTTTATTTTATGTGCCTCAACATGAAATAATGCCATAACTGCTTCCTGAATCTGTTGGGCAATAATGGGATTGTTTCCGCCTTTGGCAACTACAATAACCCCTCTTATCTCAGGTGCTGTCTCTGAAATCACATATGGCGTCTGATTTCCCTGGCTGTCCTTGGTATATACGGTGCTTTCATCATCTGATCGTACTATCGATTCTTGCTTCCCTCCCTGGCTGTCTTCCTGATTTGTCTTGGAACTATTCGAAGGTACATCTTTTTCCACTATTTTTTCTCCTGTAGATTCCATTGTGATCGCAACCGCCACCTCTCCCACACCTTCTACTTTCTGCAATGTATTTTTTAGCATTTCTTCCAGCTGCTGCACAGTGGAATCACTTTCATTGCCCTCCTGCACTTTTGTTATGGAAGTGTCATTTTCCACGCTATTATCATTATCATTGTTCTCCTTTTTTACTGGAATTGAGATGACTATCACAATACCAAACAGAAGTAAAAAAATAATCATCTGTTCCCTTTTCATGGTTTTGATTCGGGCAAATATTTTTTCTTTCATAGTTTACTCCTGTATATTGATTATTATATTAACAGGATTCATTTGATAGACTTCCTGCAATTCATTTTTTATATTTATTACTTCCTCGGATTCTTCCTCCTGACTGATAACTACTTCCCCTACCCGGTATTCTTCCCGGTCCAATGCTCTTCCGGCTAAGATATAGATTTTTTTTATTAAAAAGGATTCTTCCCCATCAAGGGTAATCTGCATGTCCCACACATATAATTCGTATTTTTGCAGCAACTGTGTAATCTGATCTTCGATTTCTTTTTTATAGGCATACTGCTGATAATCATGATTCTTTTCTTCCACCACCAGCGAACTGTCTACTGCTGTTTTATATTCTTCTTCCATTCGGGCCAATGCCACTTTGGCAGTTAACTGATGATCCATCTTGAAAAAGCTCAAAATTGGTGAGAGCAGCAGGATAATAAGCAGAACCCCCATAAAATCTTTGATGTATGCCCGGTATTGATTATCCGGCAGAATGTTCATGATGACTGAATAGAATAGATAAAAGTACGCCAGATTGCGCATCCAGCTGTAGATGGCTTCTGTCATCGGTTACCTCCCCACTGCGATACATCATTGTGCAATGATCAAGTCATAAAACAATGATGTAACGGCATCACTGCAACGTATTGGCTAAAATAATAATGGTCAGCATAAATAAAACCTGGGTGGTAAAGAGCAGCTTTAAAAGCAGCCCGCAGCTTTCTCCTACCGCATGCAGGCACCCGACGATGCGGCTGTCCGCGATAGGCTGGATTACGGCTCCCAAAAACTTATATAAGAATCCGGCCAGAGTCAGCTTAATAATTGGTGCAATACTCACTAATATTAATACAATAAGTGCAGTTACTCCCAGGCAATTCCGGACCAGCACTGCCGATGCCAGAACAATCTCCGTAACCGCATTCAGGGCGTTGCCGACGCCGGGAATAGCGCTGGCCGTTTTTCCCAAAAGCGATCGTTTTAATGTATCAATCGCCGGTGCAACAAGTCCCTGGATTACCTGCAGCCCCACAATTACTGCCAGCATGCTTCGCATCGCCCATATCAGTACTGATTTTAGCAGCTCCGAAATGCGGGTCAGCGCATCTTCTTTAGTAAGCAGATTGATTAATTCCATCAGAATATAGATATTGATACCAGGGAGGATAACGGTCAGCAAAATATATTCTACACAGAAAATAATAATCAAAATCACCTGATAGAACAGTGTTGCCGTTGTGCTCCCGCCGGCTGCCGTAATGGCAATATAATAAGCCGGTGCCAGTGCCCGCATAAAACTAACTACAGTTTGTAATGTCCCGCTTAATTCAGCGCTGAGCGTCCCGAAGTTTTTAATGAGCAGGGCAAACAGCATAAGATATACCATATAAAAACAGATTTCACTGATTTGGCTGTTAGCAAAAACATTGGTAAAGTTTGCTAAAATGGCACTGATAAGTACCAGGATCAGGATGTTTGCAAACCGTCCCTTTTGATTCTCCAGTTCACTATCGATAACATTCAGGATAAGGTTCATAACTGTTTCTCTGGTTATGGGCTCGTCCCCTTTTATCATCAGCTTTATTGTTTCCATAAATGAAAAGCTGCTGTCCTTTAACATGTCATCCATAATGCTTTGCACTTCATTCAGTTCCATATCCTGAATCAGCGATTCTTCATATGAGTCAGATATATTTTCTTCCTCTTGCTCCTTCTCAGACGCCAGAATACTCCCAGCCTGTATTTCTTCACTCTTGTCCTCTTCTTGGGCGGCTGACACACTCACGGTATTCCAGAATAACCAAAAACAAAAAAAGCATAACAGCCACCCTGTCCTGCACCAATTCATGACAGGAATTCCTGGATGGTAGAAAGCAGCCCCAAAAGCACCGGCATGGAGAGTACCATGATCGAGAGCTTGCTGAACACTTCAATCTGAGTTGCTATTGCACCATATCCGGCATCCTTGCACATATTTGCGGAAAACTGACCAATATAGGTAACGCCGATCATTTTCAGCAATATCTCTATATGTGAAGCATCCACCGGAATACTGCTTTGTATCTTTTTTACCGAATCTATCAGATATGTAACTTTCGAAGCCGCTAACAGTAAAATGCAGATGCCGGCGGCAAAACTAATATAAAAGGAATACTCCGGCTTCACCTCTTTTAACATCGTCCCCAGAATAATTCCGGCAAATCCCAAAACAGAAATTTTAATAATATCCATGCAAAACCTCTTTCAGAAAGAAAACAATTGTTTTACACTTTCGAATAATTCATTGATGTAGGGAAGAATCCAAAATAATACCAGAATCAAACCGGCAAGACTGGCTAAGAATGCCTGCTCTTCTCTTCCGCTGTGTTTCAAAACCTGACTCAATACAGATACCAGAATCCCCACCGCCCCAATCTTAAATATTATACCAACTTCCAAATGCCTCCCTCCTTCATATCAATAGAATGCCCAGTAAAAGTCCCCCCATAATTCCAAGGCTCTGGTAAAGCTTCTTTTGTTCCGGCAAAACATCATGGAGATCCTGCATTGTAAGTTCTAAGCTCTTTAGGTATGTTTCTATGGCCTGAATCTGCATACTCTTGTCCAGATACCCAAGCATCTCTCCTGCTTCCCTTAACTCCTTCTTATCCTCTTGGGTCATACAACATCCTTTCAGCTCCTCATCAATACAAGCAGTAAACACATGGGCAAATGTATTTCCGGAATATGAATTCAGCTTTTGGGCTGCTTTCATCAGAAAATTCGCAAATGGTTCATTTGTTTTTTCACCGATATCGACAAGCGATTCCGGAAGTGTTTCACCCCCAAATTCAATCTTACCCTTAAGCAGCAGGAATATCCGATGGAGCTGTTTTAGCTCTTTCATCCTTCTGCTTAACTGAAAGCTTTTTAAAAACCCCATCCCGGCACAAGAGAGACACACACATAGGATTCCAATCATTTTCAGCATGTTGCCACATCTCCCCGATACAGGCAAGTCCCACGCTCATCAAAGATGGACTTTATTTCCCCGATTTCATTTTCGTTGTGCAGAATAATATATCGTTCAAATACCCTTTCATTGACCAGCCGATCAAGTAATGGCTTTTTGCGGATGTCCTCCATTGAATTTCCATGCACCGTTGCCAATAGTTTGCAGCCGCAGTGGATGACCGACTCAATAGCATAGATATCTTCATAATTTCCGATTTCATCCACAGCAATCACCGCCGGTGACATGGAACGGACCAACATCATCATGCCTTCGGCTTTCGGACAGCAGTCCAGTATATCGGTGCGGATTCCCACATCATTTTGAGGGATTCCCAGATAGCATCCGCCTATTTCCGAACGCTCGTCCACAACGCCCACAGTATAGCCCCTGCTTTCCTTACTTCCATCCGAAAGCTGCCGGATCAGATCCCGCAATAGTGTGGTTTTCCCGCAACGTGGGGAGGATATGATCAATGTATGATGAATTCCTTTCTCTCCCCGTACATAGGACAGCACTTTGTCTGCACATCCTTTTACCTGATGGCTGAAACGGATATTAACAAATGAAATATACTTCATTCCTTTCACCCGGTTCCCGTCAATTACCGCTTTTCCGGTAATTCCTACACGGTGTCCGCCCTGGATCGTGATATAACCCTGACGGATTTCTTCCTCATATGCATATAATGAATAATTAGAGACATATTCCATAGTCCCTTTTACGGCTTTGGAAGTTACGTAATGGGCACTTGATTGCTCAGAGCAGAGTATACCATTTCCTTTTACAAAGTATTCCTCGCCCTGATAAATTATCATAAGAGGTCCATTGATTCTCAGCCGTATCTCCTGCAGTTGTGCAAAATCAATATCCATTTTGCTTAGTATGTCCCGTATTTCACTTGAAAATAATTTTAAAACTTCATCTTTTTGCATTGCATCACCTCACCTCTTAAGACCAATATATGTATGGATTGTGGTTTTAGAACTTGGACATGGAATGCGAAATAACCAGACTGATCATCGGTCTGGTTATTATGGTTTAGCCATATGATTAAAAATGAGCTTTAGCTTGAAATAATTTTCCAATAAACTAACTTTTCCCTGCTTTAAAGTTATATATAGGTCTAATTACCTTCTCAATCTCTGCCGTATCACCAATATAATCCACAATATCCGCCATCCCCTTATAAGCCATCGGGCATTCATCTAATGTTTCGGCATTTACTGAAGTTGTATAGATTCCCTTCATCTGTTTCTTGAATTCTGATACCGTATATGTGTTTTTGGCCTGATTTCTTGACATCAGACGACCTGCACCATGAGGGGCGGAGCAGTTCCAGTCTTCATTTCCTTTTCCGGTGCAGATCAAAGAACCGTCCCGCATATTGATAGGAATTAACAGTTTTTCGCCCTTTTGTGCTGAAACTGCACCTTTTCTTAATATCATGCTCATGGTATCAATGTAGTTATGGATAGTCGTAAACTGGTCTACTACTTTTATTTTCATTCCTTTGATAATTTCATCCAGCATTGCTTTGCGGTTTAGCTCGGCGAATTTCTGGACTAGTCTCATATCATGAATATAGTCATCCATTAATGCTCCCGAAACATATGCCAGTACCTTGGGAATCTGTGTTTTTATCTGCTGCTTTACACTTTCTACCACTGCTTGTATTTCTTTTTCTCTTCCAGTATTCCTATATTCTTCGATTAATTTCTGTATATCAGTTCTGGTATTTCCGTTAAGAGCTTTATACGCCTGTTCCTGATAATAACCAGCCACTTCAAGTCCTAAGTGCCTGGAGCCGGAATGCACAACAATATAGATGTTGCCATCATCATCCTTGTTAGCTTCAATAAAGTGATTTCCCCCACCTAATGTTCCTAGTGAGTGCACTGCTCTTGCCACATTAATTCTTCCTGTGTCTTTACATCTAAGCTGTTCCAAATCAATCATATTATTGTACTTGTGAGCTTTATCCCTGATATTAAATCCAGAAGGAATCTGCTGATAAATCAGCCTATCTAATTTCTGTAATTCAATATGAGTGTTTTTGATCTGAATCGTCTCCATCCCACAACCGATATCTACTCCTACTAGATTTGGCACAACCTTATCTTTGATCGTCATTGTGGTTCCAATCGTACATCCGGCGCCTGCATGTACATCTGGCATAATTCTAATTTTACTATCCTTTGTATATTCCTGGTCACACAGGGTTTTAATCTGTGCCAAGGCTACATCTTCTACGAGGTCAGTATATATTTTAGCAGTATTAAACTGCCCTTCTACTATTTTCATACTATTCAAACCCTTCTCTTTTCTTAATTTCATCTATGATACCTGGGTGAAATATCCATGATATTGCTCTATCCTATCATAGCCACCACACTCACTGCAAGTCCATATGAAGTCAATTACCAACCTTATTAAGAAATTACTAAGAATACTTCCAAAACCTTTAAGACCTACTTCATATATCCTTTTGTTGGTTATGCTATACTTGAGTAGGTTCGGAAACCAATATTTTTCAAGCGTCATTCTGAGCGCAGCGAAGAATCTTATACACTAAAAGTTTACGAAATTCCAGAGGTGAGATTCTTCGCTTACGCTCAGAATGACAGTAATAATGCGGCTTCGGAGTTTCCGAACCTACTCTACTTGAGTAGGTTCGGAAACCAATATTTGCCAAGCGTCATTCTGAGCGCAGCGAAGAATCCTATACACTAAAAGTTTACGAAATTCCAGAGGTGAGATTCTTCGCTTACGCTCAGAATGACAGTGATAATGCGGCTTCGGAGTTTCCGAACCTACTCTACTTGTAAAAGGAGGTGGCAAAAAGATGATCACAAAAAAACAGTACAATATTACTACAGCTCTATCTGCAATTTATTTATTAGCAGTAATATGGATTATTTTATTTAAGATGGGATTTTCATTGCATAGTATCGGTTCACACAGATCAATTAATCTTATTCCTTTTGGTGCTATGGCGCAAAGAAATGGTTCTGATAATTTCAACGAAGTTATCAATAATATCATTATTTTTATGCCTTTCGGGATTTATCTGTGTATGTTAAAACAAGAATGGTCTTTTATTAAAAAAGTGGCCCCCCTTTTTCTCACCAGCCTGGCTTTAGAATTTTTTCAATATATTTTCGCTATTGGTGCAACAGATATCACCGATCTTCTGGCAAATACTTTAGGTGGAATCATCGGAATTGGTATTTTTACCATCTTTATGATAATTTTCAGAGATACTACTTATAAGATTGTGCTTTTTCTAGCCCTATTAGCAACCGTAGTTATGGTTGTGTTTCTTTCCTTTTTGCTTTGGGCAAATAACAATAGACAATCCCCTCCAAGAATTGCTGCCAGCCAAAAAACAACCTGCGGAAGCTTTGAAATATAACGCTAAAATGTAACCTGATTTAAATTTGCTTCTATTAACCGATATGGTAAATTGCTTTTTGTACATAAAGTACAGCTGTACTCTATATCGACAGGGATGTGCGTTAAGACTTTATCTATGGTTAGACTTCGCATATCCGAGCGGATTCCTTCGCCGGTATATTTTAGGTAGCTTTCTTTTTCGCTCCAGCGGTCATAGAAGAATTGAACGTTGTCAAAGGAGGTCAGGAAGTCTTGCCATTCTTCTGGGGTTAGCGTTCGCTTGGCCAGACGTTCTATGCCGCTGCTTTTATGATGTTGAATATCAATACCCAGTTCTTCCGGGCCGATGGCACATACTACATAGGCATGTGAGTGGCTGATGTTGAAATGAAAAGGGCTGTTTTTTAGATATGGTTTGCCTTGGGCGTGTGTTTCAATTTCTTCCGGCAGGACGGTATTCGGGGTAAGCTCTGTTAATGCCTGGTGAAGAAGGGTTCTTCCCCACTTTGTGTGCCATTTCTTTTCCTTTGGGAAGGGAAGTTTGGATTTTGCTATGTAAATTCTGATTTCGTTCATATTGCTGGATCTCCTGTTAATTCTGCGAGGAAGCGAGATGGCTTTAGCGGCTTGTCAAAACGTTTTTTTATATAATATAGATGCAGATTCTCCTTAGCCCTGGTTATTCCTACATAGAACAAGCGGCGTTCTTCTTCCAGATTTTCATCCAGAACCGCCTTTTGATAAGGGATCATGCCCTCATTCACGTCTGGAATGAATACTTTTTTATACTCTAATCCTTTGGCACTGTGGAGGGTAGAAATGGTTATACCGCCTTTTCTTTGACTTGGTTCCTTGGCCTGCTGTATCAGATTTTCTTTGTAATCATTGATGTAGTCAAACCATTGCTGAAATGTATGAAAGGGTTTTGCGCTTTCTTGAATTTCATTTAATATCTCGTACAGTTCTTCCTGATTGATTTTACGAAAGGAAGCATACTCCTTGATATAAGTATGATACCCCATGCCATATCTTATGTAATTAATTGCTGCATATGGCGTCATCCGAGCCATTTCCTGCAGGTTTTTCTCCAGCTCTTCAATCCGGTCACACATCCAGCTTTTATCTTCGTAAAACTGATAGAGTGACTCGAAGGAAATATTTTTCTCATACAAGGCTTCCCGGGAGATATAACGATTGGGGCGATTCATGATCATTAGAAAATCTTTACGTTCCCGGCTGTCGGCTGCCATACGCATATAGGCAGCTATATTTTTTGCTATCCAGTGTTCGTAAAGGTTGGGCAGCGTATCCCGCAGAATAAATGGTATCTGATACTCCAGCAGGCAGTTAACCGCTGTTCTGCTGCCCGTATTGGTCCGAAACAGGATCGCCATATCATCCGGACTATATCCCTGTTTCTGGTATTCCTGAATTTTAGTCAGCAAATACAACACTTCCTCCTGTCCGGTTTCAAAGCCCTGTATCTCCACTCCATCGCCTGGCCGGCATACAGCTTCCAGCTGCTTTTCATATCTGGATTTATTCTTTCGAATTACCTGCTGAGCGCCTTTTAGAATCTCTGGGCTGCAACGGTAGTTCTGATTCAGCACCACCTTCCCCGCTCCTTTATAGTCTTTGGGAAAATGAAGCATAATCTCCGGTCTGGCTCCCCGGAAACGGTAAATAGACTGATCATCGTCACCCACAACAAAAAGATTATCCTCCGGTTTTGCCAGCATCTTAATAATCTCATATTGAATCTGGTTAATATCCTGAAATTCATCAATCAGAATGTAGCGATACTTGCCCTGCCATTTTCTTAAGATATCCGGTCTCTGGGAAAATAATTCATAGCAGTATACCATCATATCATCAAAATCCATTTTTCTTCGGCTCTTCAGCGTGTGGTGATACTGCTGATACAGCTCACGAAACAGCTCATCCGGGCAACTGGCGGAATAGTAATGGTCAAGAACAATCCGGTTGGTTTTTACCATGCTGATTTCCCGGTTCAATGAAGAGATAAAGTCCCCTTCATCCTCAATCTCCAGATCGGTATTTAAAAGCAAGCCATGTATAATCTGGGCTTTTTCCTCTTCACTTAGGATGTTCTGCCGGCCGATTCCATAGGCCTGGCGCAAAATGCTGAAGAAAACACCATGGAATGTACCAAAGGTGACCTCTGTATGTTCCTGTTTTATAACACGTAAAAAACGCTCCTTCATCTCACTTGCGGCAGCCCTGGTAAAGGTAACCACAAGTATGGAAGAAGGAGTGACTTTATATTGCGTTATTAAATATAGCGTCCTGGCTGTGATCACAGCTGTCTTGCCGGAACCGGGTCCCGCCAGGACCAACATTGCACCATCCTTGTGCAATGCTGCTTTTTTCTGATTTTCATTTAATGTCATGAATTTAACTTCTCTATTGCTGCTCGTATACGCTTAACGGATTCTTCTTTACCGATTACTTCCAGGATCTCAGTTGCACCTGCCGGAGTCATCTGTCTGCCGGATGCCGCAGTACGAATCGGCCACATCACATAGCCATTCTTATATCCTTTTTCTGCTACATATTCGGAAAGCATTCCATACAGTGCATCGTTACTGTAATCGTCCTGTGCCTCTAACAGAGGAAGCACTTCTTTTAATACTTTCAGCGATGTTTCTTCATTGGTCTTCATCTTCTTATGGGTGTACATCGCTTTATCATATTCGGGAACTTCCTCAAAGAAATCAATCAACTCGGGAATCTCCGGAAATGTTTCGATTCTTGTCTTCACCATGGAAGCAATTTTCTTCAAATCACATTCTTTGGTGATCACCTGCCGGATGTACGGTAATGCCATTCCCAGAAATTGCTCATCATCCATCTTCTTGATATATTCACCGTTCATCCACTTTAACTTCACCATGTCAAAAACGGCTGGTGACTTGCTCATATGATGGTAATCAAATTCCCGAACCAATTCTTCTAAGCTGAAAATCTCCTGATTGCTCTGAGGGCTCCAGCCAAGTAATGCGACATAATTTACTATCGCTTCATTCAAGAATCCCTGTTCGATCAGGTCTTCATAAGAGGAATGTCCACTTCGTTTGCTCAGCTTCTGGTGCTCTTCATTGGTAATCAACGGGCAATGCACATATACCGGAATCTCCCAGCCAAAAGCCTCATATAAGCGGTTGTACTTAGGCGCTGAGGAAAGGTATTCATTTCCGCGTACTACATGGGTAATCTCCATCAAGTGATCATCCACTACATTGGCAAAATTATATGTAGGGAAACCATCTGACTTAATCAGAATCATATCGTCCAGTTCTGCATTGGGGACGGTAATATTTCCATAGATGTCGTCGTGGAAGGTGGTAGTTCCTTCTGTCGGCATATTCACACGGATAACATATGGCATACCGGCTGTTAGGTTTTCTTCCACTTCTGCTTTGCTCAAATGCAGGCAATGCTTATCATAAACCACAATTTCTTTATCCGAAGCACTGGTGCGAAGAGATTCCAGCCTTTCTTTGTCACAAAAACAGTAATAAGCATCTCCCTGCTCTACCAACTGCTTCGCATACTTCATGTAGATTCCCTGAGCATTCCGTTCACTTTGAACATAAGGCCCAACACCGCCGTCTTTATCCGGTCCTTCATCGTGGATCAGCTGTGTTTTATCTAAGGTACGGTAAATAATATCCAGCGCACCCTCCTGGAAGCGCTCCTGATCGGTATCTTCAATCCGAAGCATAAAAACTCCGTTCTCATGCTTTGCGATCAGATATGCATATAATGCCGTACGAAGATTACCAACATGCATCTTACCAGTGGGACTGGGCGCAAATCTGGTTTTAACTTTAGCCATTATTCTTCTACGCCTTTTGCCTTCAAGTATTCCACTACATCCCCAACAGTAGCCAGTTCAGCTAATTCTTCGGAAGGGATTTCGATGGAGTACTCTTCTTCCAATGCCATAACAAGCTCAAAAAGATCTAAGGAATCTGCTCCCAAGTCATCTTTAAAAGATGTCTCCATGAAAATACTATTTGCTTCGCAGTTTAGCTGTTCTGAAATAATTTCTCTCATTTTCTCTAACATACACGAACTCTCCTTTAAGAATTGTATTACTTTTGATTCAAAGCATATCTATATTTTTAATATTTGTCAACCCATTTCTATAATTTACTTACCTTCAGCCGATTGAAATTTTATCCGGCGGGAAACAGATAGCGCAATTCCCATTTCCGTCATTAAAAATAGTATCGACGTACCCCCATAACTGATGAATGGCAAGGTGATACCAGTTGTTGGTATCAGATTGATCACAACGCAGATATTCAGAATAACCTGAAGGGCAATATGAGCAAAAATGCCGGTCACCATAAGCGAACCATATAAGTCCGGAGCATTCTGCGCAATAAAGAAAAGCCGGTATAGCAGATAGGCAAATAAAAGCAACAGCATCACACCGCCGAATACGCCTAATTCTTCACAGACAATGGAAAAAATCATATCGTTTTGGGCTTCCGGAATGGTCCCCAGTTTTTGGGTACTATTACCCAACCCTTTTCCAAAAAATCCACCGGAACCAATGGCATAAAGCGCCTGCATTACCTGATATCCGCCATCAGCTTTGAATTCTTCCGGACGCAGCCATGCTAACACCCTTCGAATACGGAAACTGGAACTGGTATCAATATTGGCAGCCAGCATGCTGATACCAACGGCTGCGACAGCGGCTAATGCTCCCAGAGAGATCAGGAATGGTGCCGTTTTGGGATGGGATACAAAAATTATCACTACAGTGATGCCGCCGATGATCAGACCGGTACTTAAGTTCTGGGTCAATATGAATGCACCTCCAGCCTGCACAGCACCTAATACCAGAAGGAATGCAACACCCCGCAGCGTCTTTACTGTTCTTCCCATCGATATGATCACCACAGGCAAGTAGACAATAATAGCAATTTTGGCAATTTCCGAAGGCTGGAACTTAATCCCCAGATCCAGCCATCGCCTTGCTCCATTATACTCAACACCAAGCGGCGACTTAACAAGTCCCATTAAGATAAAAGCCGCTACATAGATTAATCCGGCAATTGAAATTAATCTCCGATAATTAATGCGCGAAATCAGAACTGCAAATATAATCGCACCAAGACTGATCAGCCCCTGCCTTTGAAAATAATACATATCATTACCAAACTTTACATCCGATTCATAAGCACTGGTGCTGTAAAGCATAACCAGACCAAAGCAAATCAATAAGATAACTACTGCAAGCAGATTATAATCATAAAAATCCGTTTTTTCCCGGATTTCTTTGAAAAAATCGGCAATTTTTTTACTCATAGTGCTCCCCATTTCTATCATTATCCGATCACTAACCAGTTCTCTCATGGTAGTATACCACTTTTTATGCAAGAAAAAAACTTTTATTTTAATGTATAGCGAATTAAGTCGGTAAACCCGGTTTCGCTCTTGGCATCACCTAAGTACACCTGGTGGACCAATCCCGGATTATCGGTTATAATATTATCCACACCGCAGGAAATCATTCGCTTGATATCCCCAGGATAGTTTACTGTCCAGGCGTGCACCTCTTTACCAAAGGCATGAGCATCTTCCACCAGGCTTTTATTGATATATGTATTCTTTACGCTGATAAAGTCAGCTGCTTCCATTTTCTGTACACTGCCATATGCCATAGTCATCGTATATCCTGTCCGGATATCTGGATCCAGGGCTTTTACCTGCTGTAGGAATGTGTAGTTCATAGAGGTCACAACACAACTCTCCTGAAAGTTATACTGATGTATCAGCTGCACCACTTTACTGACAATGTTGTCATTATGCCCATTCGCTTTAACTTCAATATTCAGCTTGATTTTTCCCGCCGCATATTCAATTACTTCTTCCAGGGTAGGAATCTGTTCTCCCAAAAAACGGCTGTTGAATTTGACCCCCGCATCCAGCTGTGAAACTTCCTGATAGGTTAGTTCCCATATGTTTTTATTCAGACCGGTCACTCGCTTTAAGTTCGTATCATGAAGAAGTACAATTACATGGTCTTTTGTTTCCTGGACATCGATTTCTGCAAAATCCGACAGCGATTCAACAGAGTACCAGATAGCTGACATGGTATTTTCCGGCGTCTTCAGAGCTCCCCCCCGATGTGCCGTAACCGCCGGTGTGTTCACAGAGAGGTCAGAAATGCTGCTGTAAGTTCTCGATACGTATACCAGATATCCAACCTCACCTACTAAGATGAACAAGGTTAAAAGGGCTGATATATATCTACGCTTCCGATGGGAAAACCATCGTTTTCCACTTCCGGCTTCACGCATTGCCTTAATGGAATTTTTTTCTTTTGAGATGTAAAAGATTCCGATGTAATGAATTCCCAAAACAATACCAAAGGAACCTGCCAGGATGCCCAGTGCATTCTTAAGCCATGTGCCGTAATATAGTATACCACTGACCCGGTAAGCCGGTTTTAGGGTAAGCATGATAACAGTTACCATTAAAACCGCGCTAAGCAAATAGAGCAATACCGCAGCCACTATCACAGAAAGCTGTATCGCGATGATACCTTTAATATTCCTGCCTTTTTGCTTATACAAAAGCTTACCGGCACGCTTTAGGCTGCGGAGAATACGTTCTTTTTCCAGAATACAATATGGAAGGGAAAACGCAAATATAGTGGATGCGATGCAAATGATGACTCCCAGCAAAGTAAGAATTCCTTTTGAGGGAATAAATTTATAAATCTGAATAACTGTATACTCCAGAAACTTGATGGTGGAAGCCTCACGTATCAAAAAATGAATGCATAGGAACGGCAGGGTGCCAAGAATATAAATTCCCCATGCGAGGGGATGATCTTTTATGAACAGACCTGCATTCTTTATCCCTTTTACAAACATTTCTGCAGTATACAGTTTTTGATTGCGCATACCATATCGAAAATACGAGAAAACAGCCTCTACTTCTATCAAAGTGATAAATGCCATCAGAATGATCAATATCAGGCCAAGCAGGATGGTATATGGATTTTTAATAAATTTCATATAATTTTCTGCTGTCAGATAACTGTAATTCTGCCTTTTTAATGATATTTCAATAAATGCATTGGCCAATGAAACAAGAAAGACACTGGCGGCAATCCGATATAACGTTTCGAACGCTAACAAGCTGAACCAGTTCCTTCTGGAAACCCGGTATATGTTTTTCAAGAATCTTTTCATTTTGGATAATAGTGTTCCTTTTCAAAGTTATTATGATAGTATAACACATTTTGTTTCTTTTTCATAAAATATTAGAGAACAAATAAATTCGAAAGGAAACTTATGGAAAACTGTAGAATGAATCCCCATTACCCAAACCAGCAAGCAAGTATGTTTGCCGGTGTAGATAGACTGCCTCTTGCTATGGTTTATTGTCCAATGCAGAAATTCAACACTACGCTTGAATTAGGCAAGGCTTTAGAATGCGGCACTATTTTTCCGGAACTGGTGAAACCCTTCTTAGGAAAGCGAGGTGCCGGCAGATGATGAAGAACCAACTTTCTAAAGCTCAGCTGCTGCGTTATATTGATGAAGTGAGCTTTTGCGTTGTGGATATGACCTTGTACTGCGACACTCATCCGGATGATGAGGAAGCAATTGCTTTTTGTCAAGAGAATATCCGCCTGCGAAAGGAAGCTTTGGATGAATACGCAAGACTTTATGGGCCGTTAACTGTTGACTATGCTGACCGCAGTTCCAGCGGCTCCTGGGACTGGGTTAACCAGCCATGGCCGTGGGAGCCTACATCCAGGAGAGGGGGACGTTGTTAGTTTATGTGGAATTATGAAAAAAGATTGCAGCATCCAGTAAATATCACAACACCAAATGCAAAAATTGCGCAGATTGTTATGAGTCAGTACGGTGGTCTTTATTGCTGTAACTTATAATATAAAATTCAGATATACAATTGAACCCCTATTATCTCTGATCAAATAAAAGGTATTTGGATTTAGATGTCCATGCCACCTCTGGTGTTTTAAACAAATTTATGACTTCACTCTAACTATTTTTCGTTCATACTCTTGATTTACTAAATCAATTTTTGCATATATCAATTTCTCATCATGAAGTTCTGTTTGCCCTGTCTGAATGCAAGTGGTGTGAAGTATCTGATTTATCCACTTCCCTTTTTGTGTATCTGGGCTCTCATGAATATGTCCATGTAAAGATAATAGCGGTTGTTTTTCTTTCAAAAACTCATAAATATCTACTGAACCAATATCTAAATCTTGATAACGTAATTGACCTAGTCGCAATCCTGCTGGTGGCATATGGGTAATGTAAATGGCTTTATCTGGATTTGCTGGTATTGGCAATTCATTTAATATATCGCACATATGCGGTAATTTTGTTGTGGAATACTCTATCCAGTTGTAAATCCTGTCATAGTCTGTTTCATTTGAAATTCCAGCTACAGGACTTAATTGTCGCTGATGTACATAATATTTTTCCATCACAACTCTGTCCTTACAGCCAAATGGGTGGTCTAAAATAGAATCCATGCCGATAAACTCATAACCCTCTATATCTACCTTACTACCTGCAATATCATAGACATTATCAAATTCACTGCAAATAGCAGAGAACAATTCATTTACAGCTAGCAAATCATCATTTCCCAATATTGCAAGATAAGTAATGCCATGCTCCTGCAATCTTTGAAAATAATCTCTTAGATATTCATTAATAAAGGTTGGCTGTTCTTTGTGTCTATCACCTTGCTTTGGGAGCATATCACCGCCATTCACAATAAGTCTTATATCACTTTCAACAGCAAGCTCTAATACCTTTTCATATTTGTTCTTATCACCATGCAAATCTGTTGCATACAATAACTTCATTAAATATCCCGCTCCTTTTCTTCCATATTATCAGCCAGTCCAAAAACCTCACTCACTTATGATATAGCTGTCCATAACCATTCTTAGAAACAAAAATAGGTTCTGGTACTGTATGACACATTTCAGAAACTTCGGAAGTATTTTTTAATGCTTTAATTGGAATGATCTGTGGCATATCATCAACTCCTTTCCGCGCTCAATTATAGCATACATTTTTTATAATATAACATCTAAATTTCATTTCGCCAATTTTATCTTTTGTGAATGAAAAGTTCTTTCTTAACTCTGAGTACCTACCACCAAAACCCAGCCGCTGTGTACGAGGAGAGATGCGGTGCTGTTTGCAAAACCATAGCATGAGCTGCTAAAGATACTTACAGAAATAGAGCCCAAATCCACGGCAAAAACTCGCTTCCCAAGCGAGTTTTTGTATCCACCTGAAATGCGTTTTCACCAGAAAACGGATTGAATGTGGATAGTCCGGGGATTTGGGCTCTATTTCTGTTAGTATCTTGCAGCGAGTGCTCTGGTTT
>Ga0153940_1000176_pt1 | contig 38026 bp, 35 predicted proteins | sample TSNJ024MetaG_FD_104736 | JGI IMG/M metagenome (GOLD analysis project Ga0153940, IMG submission 104736) | Attine ant fungus gardens microbial communities from New Jersey, USA - TSNJ024 MetaG | ecosystem: Host-associated > Fungi > Mycelium > Unclassified | place: USA: New Jersey, Brendan T. Byrne... | reverse complement strand
CTAAGACTCATCCTCAACGCTTTTGGAATTGATCCTGATCTGCGTTTGCCCACGACAAAGGACTTACACCGCTTAAAATACAGCCTCGATAAAACCGCTTTTATGTGACGAAAATTCTATCCCTGGCCGGATGCCTGTAAAACCTTGCAGTAACCCGCTCAGTACAACTTTTGAATGCCCCCTGCTGTTAAAGTCGGGTTATACCATGCCGGGAGAATTTGACAAGCTTCACTGTATTTTTCGTCACAGCGAATAAAACCCCATCAACGCCATCACTGTCGTCCTCGCGAGGAGCTAAAGCCAAGCATTTGCCCCCGTCACCACGGACAAACCCTCACACCGTACCCCCCCGTCTTCGCGAGCGAAGCGTGGCGACCCGGGGATAACAACGACGGACACATCCGGACCACGCGACCCGCGCCGAAGTCACAAACGCCCGCAGGGTTTCATCCGTCCCCGCGGGCGTGCGTGTTTCGCTTATCGTGTTCGGTTACGGTTAGCGGTTACAACCCGCGCTCTCTGCGCCTCTTGCGCCGCGCGAGAGCAAGGCCCGCCGCGGCAAGCACGCCAAATACGCCGAATCCTCCGCCAAAAACCCCGCAGATGTGGGAATCCGAGTTGCCGGCAGTGGAGTCGGTAACGGGGTCGGCGTATGCACCGACAGTTACCTTGACCGGGGCGCTGTCGATAATTTTACTCGATGCGTCGCCTATTGCCCGAACAAAATAATCGCCCGGCGTGAGGCTCGTGACTGCCGTGTCAGCACAGGTCATCCAGCTTTGACCGCCGTCTTTCCTGTACTCCATATTTGTGGTCGTTCCGGTGATTTGGCCGTCGTCATTGGCGGGGGTTGTGCAGGCGATGCCAACGAGGCCGATTGGCTCCGGCTGCGCGGTAAAACCCGTCAGTTTGGTCGGTTCACCGGCGAAATCTGTTTTATTGCCGTCATTAATTTCCTCCACGAATATTCGCAGTTCGTCGGCAGCTGCGAAATCGTCCGGCACGGTGACGTCGGCGTTGCCCTGGTCGGTGGTAAGAACAACCAGCCTGCCGTAATACTTCACCTTTCCGCTGCTCTCCCGCACGATTGCGGAGAGCGTTTTGCTCGTTGTCGCTCCCGCGTAATCAAATGTAATCGTTCTGCCGGTTACAGAGTCCGCCTCCGCCTTCGTCAAATCAAGGGCGGCGTCTTTCACCGTCAATTTTACAACGCCGGTCGTCGGCGCTGTCGCGCCGACGAGGACGCGCCCTGCGGGCGCGTCCGATTTGCCGCCTGCGGCGGCAGATGTAAAGATGACAGATGACAGATTTAGATTAAAAGCGGGGCGGACGGCGAGCTAACCTGGGACAATGAAGAAGACATTGTAACCATCCTCAAGGACACCACACGCGTAATCAGAGCCGCAAGGAGAGCGCAGCCACCAACGCGCGCTGTACTCAAGTACATTCCGATTTATACTAGGAACACGCGAATATTCTCCACCACTCAACGGCCAAACATACTGATCGGCAAGCGTACCATCGGCGTTGAAAGCCCCCCCATCCCAAATCTCGTCCAGCGTCCTGCTTTTCACTAAAGCCTTTTCTTTTGGATTTGTGAATTTGCCGGTATAAACCCCTTTCATCGCGGTATGCAAGTAACTGCCGTCATAAACACTATTATTCATGTTAAATATGCTATCGCCAAAATCATAGTCCTTTGCCAATAATGTCATCGTACCCGACTCTCTGACAGCTCCGCTCTCATTATGGCCAATAACATACCATTCGTATCCGCCGAAACCGACAACCGTTCCGTACAGCGCAACCGACGGCGGCCCGGCCTGTATTTGTATTTCAGCCGCGTAAGCCGCCGACGCGCCCGTTACGCACACGACCGACGCCAACATCACCGCCAGCGCAACGCATAATGTTCTATTTCTCACTCTGTTCATTTGTTTCCCTCCCCCATCTTTGGTTACCCATCGACGCCCGTACACCGATTACCCGCAAGCCGCCGCTTCTTTTTTGCGTCATACACCTTTGCCTTTGCGATATGTTGCGATAATAAACTAAAGATAACGCAATACACAAGGCTTGTCAACGACACGAGAGGTGTCGGCGTGTTTGCCGCGGGCGCGCGCCGCCTCCGCCGGCTATCTGTAAATATAGGGCGCGCTTTGCGGTTTGCTTAATATTCTGTGATAGCGTTATAATGATCAAGCGAAGCAAAGGTACGAGAGGGGTTGCGGCTAGGAAGGTCGGGCGCGCGTTTGATATCGGCAAATCGTTGATAAAGGCGGTGGAAAAATGACAAGGCGTTTTCCCATTCTGCATACGGGCGAATTCTTGCTGCGCGAGTTGATCGAGTGCGACCTCGATTCAATCAGCTCGATATGGGGCAGCCCGAAGGTGACCGAGAAGCTCAGCAGCGGGCCGCTCTCGCGCGAGGACTCTGTGCAGATGCTCTACGTGCTGCGCTCGCTCTGGGACAACGACGCCGGCATCCGATGGGGCGTGGAACGCGAGGGGCGCTTGATCGGCACTTGCGGATTCCACAATCTCAATAAGGGCTGCCGCCGCGCCGAGCTGGGATACGAGCTGGATTACGAGCTCTGGGGGCGCGGATACATGGCGATCGCCCTGCGCCCTGTGATCGAATACGGTTTTACGCACATGAAATTCGAGCGCATCGAGGCGTTTATAAACGTGGACAACGAGCGCTCGGCCGGATTATTGGGCAAGCTGGGCTTTCAGCGCGAGGGCGTGCTGCGCGACTATGCGAGAACGCCGCGCGGCTTGATCGACCAGCTCTGTTTCTCGCTTTTGCGCAGGGAGTGGAGTAAGTAGCGCAACTGTGATATTATGTGATATTAAAGGAGGTCGTTGTCGATGGAGTATGGGCTGCCATGCGAAAAAATGCGCGACATAACCTACGGCGGCGGGATTCGCGAGATCCTTGCCCGGGCCGACGAGCTCGCCGCGGCGGGGCGCAGCGTTCTGCACCTGGAGATTGGGCGTCCGGACTTCGACTCGCCCGACAAGGCTAAACGCGCCGTAATCGCGGCGCTCGGAGCGGGAGACGTACACTACACCGACATGGCCGGCACGCCGGAGCTGCGGCGCGAGCTGGCGGCGAAGTTCAAGCGTGACGCGGGCATGGACGTCGATCCCAAGAGCGAAATCGTGGTCACCGCCGGTGCGGTCGAAGCGCTGATGACAGTCTTCATGACCATTTTAAACCCCGGAGACGAGGTGATCGTCCCCGCGCCGTACTTCCCCGTCTACGACGACCAGATCAGGATGGCAGGCGGCGCGCTGGTTCCCGTGCCCGGCACGATTGAGAACGGTTTTCGCCCCCAGCCCGCGGACATCGGGCGCGCGGTAAGCGCGAACACCCGCGCGATTCTGATCAACAGCCCCAACAACCCGACAGGCGCGACGTCAACGCGTGAAGAGTTGGAAGGCATTGCGGAAATCGCAAAAAAACATAATCTGTTCGTAGTTTCCGACGAATGCTATGAAAAATTCGCCTACGATGCCAAAACCCCGCACATCAGCATCGCGTCGCTGCCCGGCATGAAGGAGCGCACATTCACTCTGTCCGCCGCGTCGAAGACCTTCTCGATGACCGGCTGGCGCGTGGGCTGGCTGATCATCCCTCCCGAGACGCGGAAATACGTCATGAAGTGCCACCAGGGCTTGGCGACCTGCGCAAACTCGTTCGCTCAGGCGGGCGTGGCGGAGGCGATTCGCTCCTGCGGGGACGACGTGAAGCGCATGATCGTAGAGTACAAGCAACGCCGCGACCTGATGGTGAGCATGCTGCAAAATATCAAGGGATTCGACGTTCCGACGCCGCGCGGCGCGTTTTATGTCTTCCCGTCGATCAAGGCGCTGGGGATTTCCTCGCCCGATTTCTGCGCGCGCCTGCTGGAGGAAGAAGGAGTCGCCACGGTCCCCGGACAGCCCTTCGGCGCGCCGGACGGCTTCCTGCGAATGACCTATTGCCGCCCCGAGAACGAGATTCGCGAGGCTTTGACGCGCGTCGGCCACTTCACCGCGAGCCTTAAAAAATAACCGCGCGATGGTAAACTTCGGACAAATATTGCAAAGCGCGCGCGATTCCCAAGATTGGCTGACCAAGATTCGCCGCGAAATACACCGCCGCCCGGAGTTGGGCTTCCGCGAGGAGCGGACCGCGAGGCTGATCGAGGCTCGGCTGGGCGAGCTGGGGATTCCGTCCGTCCGCATGGCGGGTACGGGCGTGGTCGGATTGATCAAAGGCGGGCGTTCGGGCGGAGGCGTGTGCGCCGCGTTGCGCGCCGACATGGACGCGCTGCCGATCACGGACGCGAAGCAAGGCGAGCTGCGCTCGGAGACTGACGGCGTCATGCACGCGTGCGGGCACGACGCGCATACAACTTGCCTTTTGGGCGCGGCGCGGTTGCTGACAGGACTTGCGGACGGCTTTTCGGGGTCGGTGAAGCTGATCTTCCAGCCCGCGGAGGAGACCGACAGCGGCGGCGCTCTGCCGATGATCGGCGAGGGCGTGCTGGACAGCCCGCGCGTGGACGCGGCGTTCGGCCTTCACGCCGACCCCGGGATCCCCGCGGGGAAGATCGGCGTCGCGAGCGGCTTCACGCAGGCGGCTTCGGATATGTTCGACGTGACGATATACGGCGGCGGCGGACACGGCGCGTACCCGCACACAGCGACCGACGTCCTGTACGCGGCGTGTCAGTGCGTGAGCGCCCTCCAGTCAGTGGTCGCGCGCAATGTCGCGCCGTTGGACGCGGCGGTCGTTACGGTCGGCAAGCTGCGCTCGGGCACGGCTCGCAATATTATCCCCGCGCGCGCGGAGTTCTCCGGCATCATCCGGACGCTCGACCCGGCAGTGCGCGCTCTCGTCCGCGAGCGCGTCGAGCGCACAATACGCGGCGTCTGCGGCGCACTGGGCGCTGAGGTGACGTATACATCCCGCGCGGGCTTCCCTATGCTCAAAAATAACGAAGCCATGACCTCTCTTGTGCGCGAGGCCGCCGCAAACATGCTGGGCGCGGAGAGCGTCCAAGACGCCGCCCCATCCATGGGCGTGGAAGACTTCGCTTATTTCGCGGAACGCTGCCCGGCCTGTTTCTTCAACCTGGGCGTCCGCAACGAAGCTAAAGGCATAACCCACCCTCTGCACTCTGACCTGTTCAACATCGACGAAACCGCCCTCCCCATCGGCGCAGCCCTCTTGAGCGCCGCTGCCGTCTCTTTTATGAGTCATCATGAAAAATGATATGCGTACAAAACGGGAAACCCGTTTTTGAGAGGAGATGTAGAGATGCCGAGGATATCAAACATTGAGGTTTTGCGGAAAAACGAACAACCCACGTTATCAATACGCACCAGAACACCGGTAGAAAAATTGCCTGTGTTAATTGGCGAAAGCTATGGAAAGATGTCCGCTTACCTGAAAGAACTGGGCGAATATTTGGAGGATATTCCCTTTGCCGCTTATTATAATATGGATATGCAAGATCTTGATGTGGAAATAGGTTTTCGCGTATCTAAAGCATTACCGGGGAAAGGTGAGATTAAATCAGGATTCATCCCGGCGGGAAAAATCATTTTCTGCATGTATCGCGGAGCTTACAGTGAAGTGGGACCAACATATAATGAAATGTTCAAATGGATAAATGATAACGGATTTAAGTTTGTCGGCCCATGTTATGAATATTATTATAACGGGCCGGGATTTCCCGAGAGTGAAATGCTGACTATGATTGTTATGCCGATAGCATAAGCCGCACTTTCGTACTTGTTGTCGCAAGCATAATTTGACGCATGTTCTCGTAACAGGGCGGGGGGATCAACAACAGCCACTCGCCCTGTTTTCATATAAAACTGATGGTTGCGGCATTATGGTTAATCTCGGTAGCTCAAATACTCCAAATAAAGTTCCTCTATCCGGCTGAGATCACGCAACGTAAGTTCCGCATCGCTAATAACATCGCATGATATTTCCAGTCCTTCATCTTCGTGTGTTTTTTGTGTCTTTTCACATATCGTTTTGATTTTCTCTTGATATTCTTCCGCTATCTCTTTCGCATCGACACGATCAACCGAATAAACAATGTAAAATATAAAATCTCCGGGATCCGGTTCTTGCTTATCATAGCGCATGAAAACGCCCAAGATCGCCTCCACCCTGCCGTTCTTATGCCCCTCATTAACGAACGCGTTCAGTACCGGATTCAGCTTATGCGCAACATTATCCGGCAGGGCAACTCTCCGGTATCGCGCCGCGAGCCACGCTTGGAGTTTGCGCAGGTTGAGCTCTCCGATCTTGAGATTGGGATCTTTGTCGTAACGATTGAGGTCTTGTTTGGGTATCATCTTGCGATCATGAATGGACAGGCTCAAGCAGCGTCCATCGCTCAACGTTAGAACCAGTTTTCTGATGCCTCTCCCCGCGCGGTCGTTTGTTGACATATTCGGCGGAGGGGCGTTGGTTATGATACAGGGCAAGAGCTCGGCGAAGGGTTCTTTCTCGTCGCCAGCCGCAAGATCGCAGCTATGCGAGATAACTACCGCGCATTCATGAGCTGTTCCCGAGACGAGAGCATCAAAGCCTTCCCCGGCTAAAATATCTCCCTGCATCCACTCCTTGTCGCAGGGACGGTCTCCCGGAAGCATCTATTCTTCCTCCGACAAAGACAGCGGCATTGCCGAGGCGTCCAAAGCCTCTCTTGTTGTCCGCATTGGCGCGCCGAGCTTTGCGATGCTGCCTCTTGCAAGCGCCTCATGATCAGCCGCATTTTTCATTTCAACAAGCACTTTCTCGATGTTCGCGCCGCTATCCCTAAGGAAATCAAAAAAAGACTTTCCCCCCTGAAACATAGGGCGAAACAACAGCAAATCAAGCCGTTCGATTTTCAATTCTTGTATCCGGAGCGAGATTTCGTTTATGCGCTCGATTTCAAGGTGACGCTCAGCCAAGTCGCTCTCTCCACGGAGCCACTTGTACGCGGTCGGGCGGGAAATGTCGAATAGGCGCGCCAACTCCGTCATATTGAGACGCAACCTTTCTTTCACTCCGGCCAACATCTCCGGCGTCGAAAGCATAACTTCTTTTTTCTCCATACGCGGATCGAAGCTTGAGACATTGGTTGCCGGTTTATCAAGCTTAAGTCCGTATATACCATAGGTAACCAAGTATTCTTTCCGGATGCACCCAAGCAATTGCTGCCCTACCGGATTAGGCGGTGAATTATATATTCCGCGTTCGAGCGAATGCCAGGCATCACTGCACTGTACTAAGCCGAGTACCGGCGGGAACGCGCTGCGAGAGGAAGTCAAGCCACTGCTAGGCATTGGCACCCTCACCCCACTCTCTCAATGCTTCGCTGGTTACGCTTTTTAAAAACGCCTCTTTGCAATGCCCGTGAAGGATGCTCAGTTTTTCGGTAATGTCGTCAACGCCGAACGGGCAAGATTCCTCAATATAACAAGACAAATCGAGCGTTATCGTTCTTTTTTGCTTGGCACACTCAATGAATTGCGGATTATTGCCCAAAAAGCCCGGATCAATATCCCCCGGAACCAGCGGTCCGCGGGCACTGTAGCATCCTTTGCGGGATATATTGATATTATCTCGCTCACGCGTATGTACATCAAAAGTATAGGTTTCCACGCTTCCCTCTCCAACACCCTTCAGCAAAGCGCAAACCTCCGGAGCAAGGAAATGCCGCAGTCCCATTGTTTCTCGTACGGCGAAAATATTCAGGAAACGGAGACCGACGCTTGCCGTAACATTGAGGCCGGCCATGTCGTTGACTTTCTTCAGTCCATCCAATATCAGATCCTGAAAGGTTTGAAAATTATCGTACGCCACGGTCTCAAAACACAAAGAACCGCACTCCAGAAAATATCGGCTGTCGCCTTTCATTGTGCCATAGCGCCATCTCGTTATTTCCTCGGCCTGCGGTATACCCCACACCTGAGGAAACCGCAGCACCTCGGGAGAATAATCCAAAAAATCTCCTTCCTTTCGGAAGAACCCTTGAATGTCGCCTGCCCATTTCGCCATCTGTGCGATCTGATTGAATTGCACTTTACCAATGACGTATATCAAAGGCGGGTTTTGGAGTTTCCCACTCATGCTCTCAGCCTCCGGAGGCGGCTTTAATTGGACTCCTCGAACATGTGCGCCTCAGAGTTAAGTTTACACTTTATTTTACAGTCCGCAAGCCCTCAAAGCCAAGCTCTCGCCTACTCCTTTCCCATCTCCAAAACCAACACATGCGCTTCGTCTTTGGGGTTGATCGTGATATCTTCTTCAACGATTTCCAGCGCGTCCCTTGCTTGCAGCGCGTTCCCGGAAATTTCGGCTTCGCCCTCTATCAAGACCAGATAGGCTTGGCGGCCGCGGTTTACCTTGAATTCCGCCGGCCTGCCGCCTGAGAGGTGTGTCGCGTAGATATTCACATCAGCATGGATGCGTATAGGGGCATTTTCATCAGCGGCGTGTCCGCCGCTCACCATGTGAAGCCATTTCCCTTCGCGAGCCTCCCAGGGAAACAGCACGTCGCCATACACCGGCGCGTAACCGTTCTTGTCCGGCAAAATCCAGATCTGCAAAAGCCTCAGGACGTTATCACCCAGGTTATGCTCGCTGTGAGTAAGGCCTGTACCCGCGCTCATATACTGCACCTGTCCGCGCGTCAGCGTCCGCCGGTTTCGCATGCTGTCCGCGTGGGTCAACTCGCCGTCCACCACATATGTAACAATTTCCATATTTTTATGCGGATGCGTGTCAAATCCCGTATGCGCGTCAACCAAATCATCATTGATAACGCGCAGGACGCCAAACCGCAAATTGTCCGGGTTATAATATTCCGCGAACGAAAAATGAAAATGGCTGTCCAGCCAGCCCAAGCGGCTTCTCCCCATTTTCTTATGATCGACAAATCTGATCATCACAATCCCCTCCTGTGATTTTCATCCATGTACCCGCCAAATTGGCACGAGGCCGCCGCAATCGCCTTAACAGGCTATAAAATACTCTAAACATAATCGGCGAATTGGTAACTGCATATTGGCGGTTACAAGCAATTTTTTAGTAATTAGTGAGGCGGGCGGTTCGTGAGAAAATACGACGCAACACAAATATCACCATGCAAATGGGGTTTTTACTCATTTAGGTGTTGTTATATGCATTTCTGTGTATAATAGATACTAAGCTGATGCAAAGGAGCGTGGCCGGCGTGCTCTTACAATTCAATTTCAAGAATTTCAAGTCCTTCCGAGACGACACAACTTTGGATTTGACAGCGACAAAGATCACCGAGTACAACAATCATGTGGTCTCGGTTGGACACGAAAAAGTGTTGCCCGTTGCCGTAATTTTTGGCGCGAACGCGAGCGGAAAATCCAACGTATATGACGCGTTCCGTTATATGTCGACTTATGTCGTAAGTTCTTTTGCTTATGGCGGTGAAGAGATGGGCAAGAAGGATAAAACGGATTTCATCGAGCCAACCCCGTTCCTGTTTGACGCGGACAGTCATGATTCTGAGTCATCCTTCGAGGTTTATTTTGTTGATTTAGAAAAAAATGGCGCGAAATCCTACCATTATGGCTTCACGGTAAATAAAAACGGCATCGGTGAAGAGTGGTTAAATGTTAGACCAAAGTCTTCTCGCAGAGATTTCAAGAGAATTTTCTACAGAAACGGCGATGATTTGGATTTAACCGGAATCGCACGCAAGAATCAAGATAACATTAGAGTCGCGCTCGAAAAAGAAACGCTCGTTGTATCTTTGGGCGCAAAATTGAAAATCGCCAAGTTGAAATTTATCCGTGATTGGTTTATGGGCAATGAATTCGCCAACTTCGGCAACCCCGCTGAGGATTACTTCTTATCCACGTTGTTGCCGAGCGGCTTTGTCACCGATAAAGAAGTTCAGGAGAGGGTAGTGCGTTATCTTGCAGCTTTTGATCCATCGATTGTTGGCTTTAAGGTCGAGACCATTGAGCGGGAAGACGATAAAAAATCTCTGAAAGTACACATCGACGCTCTTCATAAAATGGTGAACACAGACGAACCCGCGGCAATTCCGTTGAAAAAAGAATCCGCCGGGACACTCAAAATGTTCGCTCTTTATCCATTGCTGCAATACGTGTTGGGCGCGGGCGGCGTACTCTTTGTCGACGAACTGAGCGCGCGCTTGCACCCGTTGCTGACACGCGCTTTTGTGACAGCCTTTCTCAACCCGGAGATCAACACAAACCACGCGCAGCTAATCTTTACATCTCACGATCCGTGGTTGCTCAACAGCAACCTATTGAGGCGCGACGAAGTATGGTTTGCTGAAAAATCAAAAGAAGGAGTATCAACACTCTATTCTTTGGCTGATATCAGTGATGAAGACGGCGTGAAAATCCGCAAAGATGAAAATTACGAGAGAAACTATCTTTTAGGCAAATATGGCGCTATCCCGGCATTAAAATATTTTGACATGCTCGGAGATGACTGAGCATGAATGAACGGATTGGCAGAAGAAAAAAACGGGAGCAGACAGCGAGACGCCGGGTTCCGGAGCTTGGCTACTATTTTATCGTAACTGATACAAATGAAACGGAGCGTAATTATATGCTCGGTTTGCGCGAATCAATACCGGAAGAATTGCAAGGTAAACTTGTGATAAAAGTGAGCAGGGCGAAAACCGAAGAACTAATTGACGAGGCCCAAAAAATGGCCTCTTTGCATCCACAGTTCGGGGAGATATGGATTGTCTTTGACCGAGACGAGGTCGGAGATTTCGACAAAATCATCGCCAAAGCCCAAGAAAGAAACATTAACGTGGGTTGGTCAAACCCATGTATTGAAATATGGTTCAGCGCATATTTTGGCGTCATGCCCGCGTGTCTTGATTCTGTTTCCTGTTGCGAAGACTTTAAAAAACAATACAATAAGACGACAAAGCAGCGATATGAGAAATCCGACCCCTCGATATACACAAAATTGTGTCATTATGGCAACGAGGAAAGAGCGATAGAAATTGCAGAAAAAAAACACAACTATCACATACGGAACGATCGCACAAAACCCGCTATCATGCGCCCTTGCACCACGATGTATATGTTAATCAGAGAAATTAAGGGAAAAATAGAACGAAACAGGAAAGCCTAGCTACGCGCTAAGGCGGCGCTACGACAAGGCTCGCCGCAAAAGCGCAGAACCGGGAAAGAAGCCTCCCCGGCTCTGCGGTTATACGGTGAACGGCGAGCTGTATGTCTGATGGGTGAATTTTTGCGCCGCGCTTATTTTGTCTTTTTCGCGGGGTCGCCGGAGATGTAGAGTTTCTTGATGACGACGTCGGTAACCGGCTTGTCGCCGGGGCCGGTTTTGACCTTGCCGATGGCTTCGACTACATCCATGCCGCTTGAGACTCTGCCGAAAATGGCGTGTTTACCGTCAAGCCAGGGGGTGGGGACCAGCGTCACGAAGAACTGGGAGCCGCCCGTGCCCGGACCGGCGTTGGCCATGGAGAGTATGCCGGGCTTGTCGTGCTTGAGGCCCTCGCCGAACTCGTCGGGGATCGTGTAGCCGGGGCCGCCGCGGCCCGTTCCGGTCGGGTCGCCGCCCTGAATCATAAATCCGTCGATCACACGGTGGAATATGATGCCGTCGAAATACTTGCGCTCGGCGAGATCCATGAAGTTGCGGCAGGTCTTCGGCGCGAGATCCGTGAAGAGCTCGACCTTGAAGGTTCCCATCGACGTCTCGAAGGTCGCCGTCGGGCGCTTTGGTTTGCCCGCCGCCGAGGCTTCCGCGGCCACGAGGCAGACAAACAAGGTACACAGGGCAACGAGCGTGATTATGGACATTTTCATCATTAATCTAATCATCCTTTCTTGCCGGTTCGTTCCGCGAAAACGCGAAAATCCGCCGCCCATTATAACAGAATTCCGCGCGGGGTCATTGGGGTTTAGCTCGCGCGCGAGAACACGTCCAGGTCGGGGCCGTGGGGGCCGTTCCAGTTCTTGATGGCGGTTTGGAAGCGGTCGAACGGGAGAGGCTTGCTCACGATATATCCCTGGATCTGATCAATGAACATCCTGCTGTTTTGCATCAGGGAAACGGCGTTCCATTGCTGGAGAGTCTCCACCCCTTCGAATACCACGCCCATGCCCATCGTGCGCGCGATCTCGCGGCTGGCGTCTATGATGGCAATGCAGCCGCGCTCGGCGGGCAGGCCGTCTATAAAAGTCTTGTCGATCTTTATCCAGTCAAATGGCATTTTGCGGAGATACTGCAGCGACGAATAGCCCGTTCCGAAGTCGTCGATCGAGATCAGCACGCCAAGGCGCCGCAGCTCGTTCATGATTTGACAGCTTCTTTCCGCGTCCTCGATCAAGACGTCTTCCGTCAGCTCGATGTTAAGAAACTTCCCCTCGAGCGCGTATTTGTCCAGCGTCCCCATCACGCGCTGGAGGAACTCGCTGTTGTGCAGCACCTGGGAGGATATGTTCACCGCGACGCTGAAATCAGGCACGCCGTCGTTGTGCAATTTTCGCGTGTAGAAGCAGGATTTATCCATAACCGCCCAGGTCAACGGAACGATGAGGCCGCTCGTCTCCGCCATGGGGATAAACTTGCCGGGCGAGATGACGCCTTCGTGGGTAATCCAGCGGACCAGAGCCTCCGCGCCGTGGACGGAGTTGGTCGCGAGATCCAGCTTGGGCTGGAGGTAAACGTCGAACTCGCCGCGCGAGAGGCCCTTGGCGAGGTCGTTTTCGAGATACAGCTGGTCGACAATGCGCTCGTACAGCTTCGGACGGAAGAAGTGATAGCGGGATGCGGGTTTTTTCTTCTGGGCCTCGTTTAAAGCCAGGTCGAGAAACTGCTCCAGCTTGGTGGTGTCGTTGGTGTCCTCCGGATAAATCGCGATCCCGACGCTGACGGAGGGGTGCAGCTCGCGGTTGCCGATCATCACTGGCTGCTTGCAGCAGGTGATCATTTGCAGAGCCTCGACGATCAGCGCGCCGTGCGACAGATAGTCGTCCAGAATCAGGCTGAACTCGCATCCGCCCGTTCGGAACGGACCGGTTCGATCGCCGAAAATCGTGCGCAGGCGCGCGGCGAAGTAGACGAGTATCTCGTCGCCCACGGTGTGCCCCAGCGTCTCATTGACTTGGCGGAAATCGTTGATCGAAAGCGCCATCACAGCGAAACGGCCGTTATTTTCGTCCGCTTTCGCCGCCGAATCGCGCATCTTGATGCGGAACAGCTCGGTGTTGCCGAGGCCCGTCAGGGTGTCGTGACGGGACGCGTAGATCAGAGCGTGGTTCTGCTCCTCCACGATCTCCTGGCCGGACGCGACCCGCTGCAGCAGCGCGCCGAGCGCGCCGACCAGAGACGAAAGCTCGTAGGAGATGAAGGTTGGAAGCTCGATCGAAGCGGTGGGGTCCTCGATGTTCTCAACGCAGCTCGCCAGCTCTTGGAGCCTGCGAAGCAGCATTTTGTCCGCCGCCACCACGAAAACCGCCATCGCCGAGGCGAACGCTATGAAGATGATGACGGACGCCTGAGTGATGACGAAAATCGTCTCCTCGGTGAACCATCTGTCGCGCCGCACTTTCAAGAGAAGATCCTTGCCCGAAAGCGACTGAATCACCTGATAACCGTAGATTATGCTGTCGTCGGCGTCATATGTGTACGCGCGCCCAAAGCGGGATATCTCGAGCTTTATCATGTCCTCCGGAGTACCATCCTCTATGGTGATCAACGAGAATCTGCCGCTGCCCTGCGCGTCCACAAGCGGAATCAGCTCGTCCCGAGTGAGCGCCTTGCCCATGACAAGTATGCCGCTTTCGGCCTCGCGGCCGTCCATCGGCGCAACCGGAACGACCGAGACGAAAAACCAGATGCCGGATATCTGCATGAATCCGCTTATGCCGGGATCGTTTGAGTAGCTATAGCCGCTTTGCGGCGTACCTCTTCGGAAGATATTGCTGCGCGCGGCAACTCGCTCGACGACGGGCCTGAGCTCGTCCGCGATGTCAAAGTCCGTGTCCGCCGCCGCCGCCGCGTCGTGAAAATAAAATCGCTCAAGTTTTTTGTCCGCGTCTAAGCCGTAGAGCGAGAAGAGGTTGATGCCATAACCGCGGAAGAAATCGCGCCGCATGACTTCCTCCTCGTAATGAGGAAAGCCGCCCCGCAGATATCGCCGCGTGGCCTCGAGCGAGCCCCAGACCTTCGCGATATTGAGGCGCGACTCCATTGTGTTCGCGATCAGGCTCTTTGTGAGCTCGGTGTCATCGCACACGCTCCGCTGTTCGCGTTCGAGCGCCAGGTTCTTCGTATAGGCATAAAAACCGACCGCCGTTAACAAGGCAGCCGGAACCATCAAGAACACGGCGATCAATATGATGATTGTCCTGAGCCTTCTCTTCTTCTTAAAACGAAATACCATTTTATTGGCACCCATCCAAAAAGTATGACGTTAACATGTTTGTGCGAACCCGGGGCAAGGTAATTATATACGGATATCCGTGATTTGCGGAAAAAAAATTCCCGAATCTTACGAAATACCCGCGGGGCGAGAGGCTCGCGCGGCTTGCTCTCGTGAGGTTTGAATGCTAACATGCAACCGGAAAGAAAAAATAAATTTATACGAAGCGCGAAGGGAGGAAACGAACCTGACGAACGACAGCCACCGTTATTTTATTATTCGGCACGGCGAAACAGATTGGAATAAAGAGTTCCGCTATCAGGGAAACTCGGACATCGAGCTCAACGAAGACGGGGCTCTCCAAGCGCGCCGCGTTGCCGTGCGCCTCTCGCGGATCATGCCCGCGCGCGTCCTGTCGAGTCCGCTCAAGCGCGCCGCGCGCACGGCGCAGATCATCGCCGAACACAGCGAGTTCCCTGTGGAGATCGAGCTCGCGCCCGAGCTGCGCGAGATTTCATTCGGCTGCTGGGAGGGCCTGACGATCCCCGAGATTAAGAAGCTTGACGGAGAGACGTTCGCGCGATGGCGCAGCGCGCCGTTTTCATGCGCGCCGAGCGGAGGCGAGGAAATAGGTGAGGTACGCGCGCGCGTGGAAGCGTTGACGGCGCGCCTCGTGCCGGAAGGGAAACCGGGAGAAGCGACGTTTATCGTCGCGCACGGCGGCGTGCTGCGCGCGCTGATCGCCGCGATGATGCTGTTCCCTGATCTTGACCTGCTCTGGAGGCTGCGCTTTGACAACTGCTCGGTGACCGTGATCGACATCTGGGGAACGCGGCCCTCGCTGCTGCTCACCAACGACACGCATCATTTGCGGTCACGGGACGACGAAGCGGCCATGTCTTTGGTATTTCCACTCTAAATAAAAGATTCGCATGCGTAAATGTTCATATAATAGTGCGCCTAATATGATAAAATCACTTCGTGTCATACCCGAGAAGGGGGAGGTGCGAATGAACGCACAAACGAGCGAAACAAGCACGGCAAGCAGTTCATCTCTTTGTCCCGAAACGGAGAGAGAGCTCTGGCGCGGCGTCTCATGCGGGGACGACGATGCCCGGGAGAAGCTGATATTAGCTTACAGGCCGATGGTTTTTTGGCTCGCGAAAAAATTCCGCGTCCCCTATCACGTATACCCGGATCTGATCCAGGAGGGCGTGATCGGTTTGATCGACGCGGTGGATCACTTTGAACCCGAGCGCAAAAACCGCTTCATCACCTATGCGTACTACAGGGTGCGCGGACGGATGGTGAACTTTTTGCAGCGCTCGGAGGCAAAAGCCCCGCTTCCCGTGGAGCCGGAGTTTCTGGAGCGCGACGATTCGTTTGAGGCCGACCTCGACCGTATCGAGTGGGTTCTCGCGCTCGAAGAAGGTTTCGATCGGCTTCCGGAACGCGAGATGTCCGTGGTGCGCGCGCTGATTTTAGAGGGGCGCAAGGCGTCGGACGTAGCCGCCGAGCACGGCGTGGGCGTGAGCCACATTTATCGCTTGCAGCGCAAGGCGATTGCGGCGCTCAAAGCCTGGTTCTCACGCGCGGGAGCAGCGTCAGGTCTATGAGAAGCGGATTTGACAAAAAGAAGCCACATCCGAGCCTCTAAATGTGACAATAGTATGTGGTGCGCTGTCTTCACGGACGCGCCAGCCAAACGAATCACAGCCGGGGGTGTAATGGGATGGAGACGCACGGGAACGGCCAACTCGACAAGAGACTGTCGCGCATCGAGCGGTGGCTGAAGCGCTGCGCCGCCGCCTGCCGATGCGGTTCGTGGAATTCCGCCTTGATGGAGGTCGAATGCATGGAAGCCGAGGCGAAAGGGTTCCGGGAGGAGCTCTGGAGCATCGCCGCCGAAGAGGCGGAGGGTCGTGTGCGCAGACCGATTCGCGCGCGGATTTTCACCGCGCTGCGCGTGTCCGCGCTGGCATCCGTTCTGGTGCTGTCGGCGGGTCTCCCGCTCGCGACGGAGCAAGACGCGCCTCGCGCCGGTTTCGGCTTTACGGGGAACTCGGTCGCCGTACTCACCGGCACTGAGGGCGATATATTGGACGCGCTGCGCGAGAGCCTGAGCAACCGCAACGCGGCCAGAGTGGTTTTGACGATCTCGCGGGAGGAAGACGACAGCCTTTCGGCTCAACCCGCGGGCGCGGCGGCGGCTAGCGTCCGCCCCGCGAGGGCAATCGCCGCGGCACCCGCGAAGGCGGACGGCCCGGCGAGCGCGCAAACAACAAAGAACAGCGAATCCCGGCAGGAATCCGCCGGACGCGCCTCCGCGCGCGAGCCGTCCGTGGAGGAAGTGATATCTTTGATACAGGTGGGACAAAGGGCTCTGCGAATTTCCGAACCCGCGGTAAGGATACTTCCCTAGCCTACTTTAGCATGAGCACAGGGGGATGGTTGGCTTTGAATTTTGTAAAACACGGCAGGCGGGCTTGTTTGTTCGTTTCGGTTGTCTTTGTCTTCGTCACATTCGTTTCTTTTGCTCCTATCGCATCTTTCGCCTCACTCGCGCACGCCGCGGACGCCGCGTCGGACGACGTCTCTCCGCGCGGCGACCGAGGTACGCCTATCGTCATAGGCAATCCCGAGCCCGAGGCAAAACCGCTGCCCGAGCTCGACCTGTCGAAGGTTTCGTCCGGCGATCAGGAAAGCGATCCGCTCACCGAACCGCGCCCGGCACAGGAATCCGGGCCTGGGGATCGGCGTCCGGGGACGGTCTCGGCGCATCCGATTCTGTCGGTTGACGTGCAAGGCAATTCCGAGGTTGTCTCGGAGCATATTCTGTCGGTGGTGACGTCGAAGGCGGGTATGCCGATCGACGAGAACCGCCTCGCCAAGGACGCGGACGCCATCTTCGACCTGGGCTTCTTCTCCGATGTGGACTATGCCATCGACGACGAGCCTGACGGCGCGATCGTCATCTTCCGCGTCACGGAAAACCCCACGGTCGGCGAAATCCATTTCTTCGGCAGCACCGTCTACTCTGAGGACGCCTTAAAAGAGCTCTGCTTCACACAACCGGGCATGATCTTTAACCGCGTCTTCTTCCGCAACGACCTCCAGCGCATCAAGGAGAAATACCAGCAGGACGGCTATGTCATGGCGCGCGTGGACGACGTGAAGGTCGAGGGCACGGTGGTCAACGTCTACATCACCGAGCCGCGCATAGGCGAGGTCATCATCCAGGGCAACAAGCGCACCAAGACGCACGTCATCGAGCGCCAGATCATGATCCGCTCGGGCGACCTGTTCAACGCCACGAAGCTGCGCTACACGCTGGGCAAGCTCCAGGGAATGGGCTTTTTCGAGGACGTTAACGTCGGCTTTGAGCCCAGCGACCACCCGGACGTGATTAACCTTGTTCTCTCCGTCGAGGAAGCCAAAACCGGGCGCATCGGCATATCGGTCGGCTACGGCACGCAGAGCGGATTCAGCGGAGGCATCTCCTACAGCGACAATAACTGGAAGGGGCTTGGGCAGCGCCTCGGAATCGGTTTTGAGCTGGGTGACCGCGAACAATACTGGCTTACGCTGGATCAGCCCTACATGGACGCGAAGGTGTTCTCGTGGCGTTTCGGCGCGTACAAACGAACCTGGAAAGATCTCAGCTACTACGACGACGACGTCTACCAGTTTGACTACGACGAAGACCGCAAGGGCGCATACATCGGCTTCGGGCGCAAATTTTCCGAGCGGTCCAAGCTGAGCTGGTTTTTGACCACCGAGCTGCAGGACGTGGACATCACCCCGCACACGGGCGCGCAGCCGACCCCGCAGCAGCTCGAGGAGATGCAGAGCGGGCGCGACTTCCGCGTCTCGGGCGTGCTGCAACGCGATAACCTGGATCCCTACCTCTCGTACCCGAAGGGCGACGTAGAAGCGATTCACATCGAGAAGGGGCTCGAGGCGCTGGGCGGCGAGTGGTCGTACTGGAAATACTGGTTTGAGGCGCGTTATTATATGTCGTTTGCCTTCCTTTCGGATATCTTCGAGAGAGGGTTCTTGATTCAGGACGTCCCGCCAATTTTGGCGTTGAGAATGATCGCGGGCGACTCCGACGGTTACCTGCCGTGGGCGGTGGACTACACGCTCGGCGGCGACAACACGCTGCGGGGCTATAAGGACAAGCGTTATCGCGGGGATCAGCTGTTTTTGCTCAACTCGGAGCTTCGCATTCCCGTGCAGAAGAACTTCACCCTTGTGTTTTTCTACGACATCGGCAAAGCATGGGATACGACGAATGGTGAGAGTTTTGACCTTGGCGACCTCGCGACCGGCTACGGGATAGGCGTGCGCGTGAAGACTCCTCTAGGTAACTTAAGGCTTGATTTTGCCCAGGGCGATGAGGAATCGAGAGTACACTTCGGATTTGGCGAGATGTTCTAAGGGGCGTTTTCGGCCTTTGGCTTCCCGCGGAGTTGCGGCTGCTTCTGCGGTCGCAACTCTGCTTGTTTGCTTGCTCGCCCTGTCCCCCGCCGAGGCTGCCGTTAAGGTCTTCGGCATGAAGGACTGGCTCGCTGAGGCCGCCGAGCGCAGCTTGACCGCGGTTTATGAGCACATGCCTCCATCGGGTTCGGACGAGAGCAAGGCGAGCTTGCTGCGCGTCGTCACAAACCGCCTGCTGACGGGCTACGCGGTTGAAGATCTGCGCGTGGAGAACGACGAGGTCTTCGTCTACCTGAGGCGGCAGTCCGAGGCCCCGGAGTGGAGCGTCACGCTTAACGCGCCGAACCTCACCGCGCCCGTTGACGCGTGGTTCCGGGCCGACACCGAGGGCCTTTCGAAAGAGCTGGCCGACCTGATGAGCGGCGTTCCTCTCGAATCGCTGGCCTGGGGCGACGCGGAGCTGAAGCGCGTGGCCGATGAAGCCTGCTCGGCTTGCCTGCCGGGCTGGCGCGTATCTTTGATGGTGCGCATCGTCGGCGAAAATTCGATGGCGCTGGAAACGTCTTTTACGCCCGAACAACCGTTGGTTTTGGCGGTAACGCCGCGGATAAGCTCGACGTCGATCCCCGCCATGCTTCACTCGGGCCTGCGCTACGACCTGACGAAGGGCTACGCGCCTGTGATCGGCCTGCCCGTGGCATGGCTGGTTCGCCACGAGGATGACTTCGCCGCGATGAACAAGGAAATACTGAAAGACGAATATCTCGTCGATCGCGCGAAGGCGACGCCCGAGATTGAGGTCAAGACAGGCTCGGTCTCCGAGGTTGACATCGAGCTCGAAAGCGCGCGCTACGCGGCATGGGTCTGGATGGCGGTCTACGCCGGCGCGGAGGACAAATACCCTGAGGTTGGCCTTCACTTTGGACGCCGCGCGAGCCTCCTGCCCGGCTGGACTTCCGAGCTATACCTCGAGCTGATAACCGAGCTCGACGATTTCGGGCTGGAGACGCGCCTCGGAATGCGCTGGTCGCCTTGGCGCAACCTTTGGTTTGGCGGCGAGTGGTCGAGCAAAGACGACGACTGGTGGCTGCGCGCCTCGTTTGCTCCGCGCCACAAAAACCCCTACGCGTGGGCGCGCGTGAACCTTGAAGGCGAGACGAACGCCGCGCTTGGGCTGCGAATCAATGATTTTTTTTCGGTCGAGATTCACTATGATTCGCGCGACGACGATCCGTGGAACCTCCGCGCGATCGTAAATTTGTGAGAAAAAACTTGAGAAAGAAAGAGGTGCCTGATAGATGGCGTCCGTAACGCTGGGAGAAGTTGCCAAGATGACAGGCGGCGCCGTGATCGGCGACGAGAATCGTGAGATAAGCGGAATATGCTCGCCCGAGGAGCCGGCCCCGGAAAAACTGTGCGTCGTTTGGGAACCGGGCTTGCTGCCGGCGATTCCCGCCGATGTCCCGGTACTCTCGGGCATCGGCACGGTCAAGAATCGGGACGGAGTTGAGCTGAAAAACCCCCGCGCGTCGCTGGTGGCGTTGCTTGAGTTCTTCGACACCCGCGAAGCGCCCGAGCGCGGCGTCCACCCATCCGCTATAATCGCCGGCGACTGCCGGATAGGCGAAAACGTGGGCATAGGCCCCGCCTGCGTCGTCTCGAAGGGCGCGGTGATCGGAAACGGCGTGATCCTGCAGGCAAACGTCTTCATCGGCAAAGACGTCGTGATCGGGGAGGACTCGCGCGTCGAGGCGGGCGGCGTCCTTCAGGATAAGGTATCGTTGGGCAAGAGGGTCTGCGTTCACTCGGGCGCGGTCATCGGCTGCGACGGCTTCGGCTTCGTTCCGACGCGCGGCGGCGTGTGGGTTCGGATTCCGCAGATCGGCACGGTCATCGTGGAAGACGATGTTGAAATCGGCGCAAACAGCACGGTGGACCGCGCGACCTTCGGCGTCACGCGTATCCGCCGCGGCGTCAAGATCGGCAACAGCGCGCATGTGGCGCACAATTGCGACGTAGGGGAAGATTGCCTGATTGTCGGCATGGTAGGGCTGGGCGGAAGCTCCAAGATCGGCAAATCGTCGGTCTTGGCCGGCATGTCCGCCGTGGCGGATCATGTGACCGTCGGGGAAAGAGTAACCGTGGGGGGGCGCGCCGGCGTCACCAAAGACGTACCCGACGGCCTCACCATATCCGGCTTTCCCGCGCAGGAACACAAAGAGGAGTTTCGTTTGCAGGCGTCCCTTCGCAGGGTTAAGAGCTATTCCGAACGAATCCGCAAGTTGGAGCGGGAACTCGAAACGCTCAAGAAAAATATGGAGGAACAAAGTACATGAGAAACAGAAACACCATTGCCCGTCCGGTTGAGTTTTCCGGCACGGGGCTGCATACCGGGACACAGGCGCGAGTCCGTGTCCTGCCCCTTCCCGAGGGAGGGGGGCTTTGCTTCCGCTTCGGCGGAAACCGCTTCGGCGTCGCGGAGGCGCGGCTGTCCGATACGCGCCGTAAGACAGGGTTGACCTTCCCGGACGGAAGCAGCCTTTACACTGTCGAACACCTGCTCGCGTCGCTCGCCGGAATGGAGATCGACGACGCCGAGATTGAGATTACGGGTGAGGAGGTGCCTGTGCTCGACGGCAGCGCCCTCCCCTACGTTGCGGCGTTCGCTGAGGCCGGTATAGCCGAGCGGGATGAACTCTTCGAGCCGCGCTCGCTCGCTTCTCCGGTGATCGTCGAAAGCGGGCGGGCGTTCATCGCGGCGACTCCGTCAGAGACGACCCGCGTGACTTACGTCATCGACTATACCGGCACGGCGATCGGCGGACAGGTGAAGGATGTCGTGCTGACGCGTGAGTCTTTCCTTAACGAAATCGCCCCCGCGCGCACATTCGGACTGCGCTCGGAGGTGGACGCCCTGCACCGCGAGGGTCTGGGGCTGGGAGGAAACCTCGACAACGTGGTCATCATCGGCGACGACGGGCCGCTCAACACGGTTGGCTACCGCATGGTAAACGAGTGCGTGTCGCATAAGATCCTGGATCTGCTTGGCGATCTGACGCTGCTCGGATATCCCGTCACGGCGCGCTACACCTGCGTCTGCGGCGGACATGACATTCACGCGAGGCTGGTGAGACGCCTTCGGGGCGTCTTTGCGGACTGAAAAACGCGTGGGAAAACACGGGAGGTTGATAACTTTGGAGAAAAAGGGCAACAAAAACAATACGAAATCCTACGAGTATGACATCAATACAATAATGGAGTGCCTCCCTCACAGGTATCCCTTTTTGCTGGTAGACCGCATTCTGGAGATAGACTTGGAAGGAACGGAAAAACGCGTCGTCGGCATCAAAAACGTGAGTATCAGCGACCCGTTCTTCCAGGGACACTTCCCCGGCGAGCCCGTTATGCCGGGCGTGTTGATCCTGGAGTCTATGGGACAGGTGGGCAGCATTATGCTGGCAGTCGAACAGAAAAAAGATGGCGTCGCGCCCGGCGAGCGCCGAATCGTCTTTCTCACTACCGTGTACGAGGCGAAGTTCCGCAAGCCGGTCATCCCGGGCGACCAGCTCCGCACAGAGGCGACGCTGGTCCGTTTCCGCGGCAAGGTAGGGAAGATGAAGTTCGTCGCAACCGTTGACGGCGAGATCGTGGCGGAGGCGACGATGGGTTTTGTCAGCGCAACGAATTTAACAAATCCGGAGGGTGGGGAATAAACCAACATGGAAGGGAAGAGGACGATTCATCCGACCGCAGTGGTGTCGCCAAGCGCCGAGCTCGGAGAAGGGGTATGGGTCGGCCCATATACTGTCATAGATGGCAAAGTGAAAATTGGCGACGGGACGCGCCTTGAGGCGTTCGTACACATTCGCGATTATGTGGAGATCGGGCGCAACTGCCATGTGTTCGAATACACATCCATAGGCGGACCTCCGCAGGATCACGGCTTCGGCGGCGAGGTCACCTACGTGCGCATCGGAGACGATGTTATCCTGCGTGAAAACGTCACCGTCAACCGCGCTACGGGCGAGGGCAACGCGACCATCATCGGAGAAGGAACCATGATCATGGACGCCTGCCACCTGGCGCACAACGTCCAAATCGGACGCAGCTGCACGTTCGCAAACAAAATCGGCTTCGCGGGACACTGCGAGGTCGGCGACTATGTTGTGGCGGGCGGGCTGACGGGTTTTCACCAGTTTGTCAAGGTCGGTTCGTACGCCATGGTCGGAGGGTTGGCGAAGATCATAAAGGACGTCCCTCCGTATTCGCTTGTGGACGGCAACCCAGCCCGCGTCTACGGCCTCAACGCGGTCGGATTGCGGCGCAACGGCTTCTCACAGGAAGAACGGACGCTGATCAAGCACATCTACCGCGTGCTGTACAGACGCAGGGGAACTCTCGCCGAAGCGCTGGCGGAGATCGACGAGCGCTGGGCCGGGGACGAACGGGCCGCTTTAATAACATCCTTCGCCCGCTCGGTAAAACGCGGGCTGACGCCATGGGCAAAAAGCGGCGGACGCAGGGAGACAGAAGAGTGATCCGTTTAGTCGCAATGGACGTCGACGGCACGCTGACCGACGGCGGTTTTTGGATGGACGGCGATGGCAACGAGTGGAAGCGTTTCGACGTCCACGACGGCTATGGAATAGTCACGCTGCACCGCGCGGGCATAGAGACAGCTTTCATCAGCGGGCGTTTCTCTAAGGCGACAAAACAGCGCGCAGCCGAGCTGGGCGTGACGCGCCTGGTCAACGGCGTCGGGGACAAGCTTTCGGAGCTCCGGAAAATCGCCGAAGAACTGAACATCGCTAAAGAAGAGATCGCGTTTATCGGCGACGACGAGCCGGATATCGAATGCGTCTGCTGGTGCGGGCTGGGCATCGCCGTATCTGACGCGCGCGGCGGCTTGCCCCGCGCCGCCGACTGGGTCACGCCCAGCCCCGGCGGGTCGGGCGCGGTGCGCGAGGCGTGCGAGTATATACTGGAGCGCAACGAGAGAGAACGCAAATGAACACGGCAGGAGAGCATCGCTCCTTTGTGCTGGATCGCTTCGTGCTGGGACAGATGCTCGCCCCGTTTCTGTTCGGGATTATGTCGTTCACAACCATCCTCGTGGCGGGCAACTTGCTCTTCCGCCTGGCGGATCTCGTCATCCAGCGCGGCGTATCGATAGGGGTCGTGGCGCGGCTCTTCTTATACGCTCTGCCCGGCGTCGTCGTGCTCACCATCCCCATGAGCTGCCTGCTCGCGTCGCTGCTCGGGTTCGGCAATATGTCGTCTAACTCCGAGCTGGTGGCGCTTAAATCCGCGGGCCTCTCGTTCGGGCGCATTGTGAGACCGGTGGTCTACGCGGGCGTAGTCATCTCGTTTTTCGCGTTTCTGATGAACGAGACGCTCGTCCCGATAAGCGAACGCGCCGCGGCCAACGTGCTGCGCTACGACGTTTTCAGGCAGACGCCCCCTGTTTTCAAGGAGAACGTGTTTATCCGTGAAGAATCCGGCGGCGTTCTGCAGCGCGTAATCTACATCGGTACGCTGCGCCCCCGCTCGGGGAAGATGGAGGACATCCTCGTACAAGAGTTTGAAGAGGGAAGGATACGCCGGCTGATCTCCGCGCCTAACGGCGAATGGTCTGACGGCGCGTGGTGGCTGGAGAACGGTGCGGTCTTCGAGGTCGAAAACGGCGGCGCGGTGCGCTCGCTCTTCTCGTTCGAGCGGCAGATGCTCAACCTGTCGATGAGGCCGTCGGAGATCGAGAGCAAGTCCTCAAACCCCTCGCAGATGAGCTTGAGGGAGCTATACGGGACGATCGTGAACGCGAGCCGTCAGGGCAACGACACGGGCAAGCTGCGTATGCTGATGCACCTTCGCATCGCGGTACCCTGGGCCAGCGTAGTGCTCGTGCTGGTAGGCGCGGCGGTCGGAAGCAGGCCGCAGCGCTCGAGCTCGAGCATGGGCTTGGGGCTCTCGGTCATCATCGTCTTCGCGTATTACGTCGTGATGTCGCTCTGCCAGTCACTCGGCGAGGCGAATTTCATCCCCGGCGTCATCGCGGCGTGGATTCCCAACGCGTCTTTTTTGGTCATCGGCTTCGTCCTCACACGGCGGGCCAACCGCCTGGGCTAGCGCCCGGCGTTTGCTTCGACAATTTATTAAGGAGGTTGTTTTATGTCCCTGGCACTGATAGCTGGAGAGGGCATGTTGCCGGAAGAGATCGCGCGCCGTCTGGCGCTGGCCGGTAAAAAACCGTTCGTCTACGCGCTGCGGGGGGACTGCGCTTCGCTGTCCCTTAACGCGAGGGAGGTTATGCCGCTCTTTCGCTCGGAGTTTCGATCAACGATCGCGGACATGATGTCGCGCGGTGTGCGCCAAATTATGCTGGCGGGCGTGGTGCCGAAGAAGACAATCTTCAACCCCGCAATGATGGACGCAATGGGACGCGAACTCCTCGCGGGGCTTGATGTGCGCGACGACCACACTCTGCTGGGAGGCGTCGTGGCCCTCTTCGAGAGGGCGGGCTTTGAAGTGGTCGGCTACCGCGACCTGCTGAGCGACCTGATGGCGGGCGACGGCTTCATCGCCGGACGCGAGGCGACGGACTCGGAGAGGGCCGACGTCGCCTACGGCGTGAAAATAGCCCGCGCCGTGACGCCGCTCTCCTTTGGACAGACCGTCGTCGTATACCAGAAATCCGTCGTCGCCGTGGAGGCGATGGAGGGGACCGACGAGACGCTTCGCCGCTCGGGACTCTTCTGCAGGGGCGGCGTTGCGGTCAAAATGCTCAAGGACGGACAGGACGAACGCTACGACATCCCCACCGTCGGCGCGGCGACCGTGCGCCTCATGGGAGAGTCCGGCCTGGGCTGTCTCGCGCTCCAGGCGGGCAGAACGCTGATTCTGAACCCTGAAGAATTCAAGGCGGCCGCCGAAGAGAACAACATCGCGGTGGTAGGTTTCTCGGGTTTGGGTTGTTGAGCTCCGCAAACTCATCTCTGTTCGTGTGTTCCGGAGAAGTCTCCGGAGACCACTATATCGCGAACACCTACCGGGCGCTGCGAGCAAACGGATTCGCCCAGCGCGTCTTCGGCCTGTGCGGCAAGGAGAGCCGCGAGGCCGGCGTCGAGTGCCTCTGGGAGAGCGAACGCTTGCAGCTAATGGGTTTCGCCGAGGCGCTGACTAAGCTGCCGAATCTGATTCGCCTCAAGAACGAAATCGCGTCGAAAATCCTTGACGCCAACCCCGCCGCGATGGTGGTCGCCGACAGCCCCGATTTCAACCTCCCGCTGATACGCGGGCTGCGGAAGAAAGGATACCGCGGCAGGATATTTTACATCTCGCCCCCCACCGTCTGGGCGTGGCGCTCTTACCGTGTGAAACAGCTGGCGGCGCAGATCGACGAGTGCATGCCGCTCTTCGGGTTTGAGCATGAGTTTTTAAACCGAGCGGGCTGCAACAGCTTCTGGGAAGGGCATCCCTTCGTCGAGGAGCTCGCCTGCATCGCGCCTGAAAAAGGCGACGTGCTGCGCGGCGTGACAGGCGGAGGCGACAGGCGCGGCGATCGCGGGCTGGTCGCGGTCCTGCCGGGCAGCCGAGCGGTCGAGATCGACCAGCTGTACGGAGTTCTCTCCGAGGTGTACGACGCGCTTGAGGCGCGGGGCTTTATGCCTGTCTTCTCCGTCGCGCCGGGGCTTTCCGCGCGGGCGAGGGAAAAATTGGACGCTCTGCTCTCCGCGGGCAACCGGCGGCGCTTCGAGGGCGCGGGGCGCGAGCTGATGGCAGTCTCCGAGCTCGTCGTAGGCTCCTGCGGAACGGCGGCGGTCGAGGCCCTGCTGCTTCGGCGCTATATGGTCGCGCTCTACCGGCTTGGGCGGCTGTCCGGGCTGATCGGGCGCTTTGTGCTTCACAACCGCTACTTCGCGATGCCCAACGTGCTGGCGAACGAAGAGTTTTTTCCCGAGCTTATCCAGAACCGCGTCACGCCCGAGGCGACGATCGCGGCGTCGCTGGCGTGGCTCGACGCGGACCAACCCCTCCGCGCGAAGGTCGAAAAGCGCATGGACGAGGTTGTCGGGATGATGGGCAAACCGGGCGCGTACCGCTTTTGGGCGGATAGAATACAGAGGGTGTTTGATTAATGAGCAAACAAGAAGAAAAGCCTTTCAAAAAACACTTCGCGAAACGGCTCGAAAACTGGAAGCCGTATCTTCGCCTCGGCGTCTACTGCAAGCCTTACACAAAGAGGCTGGGGGCGGCGCTCGGCTGTATGGCGCTGTCCGCGATCTTCGGCATTATACCGCCCTGGCTGATACGCAATGTCGTAGACGACGTGCTGATCTCAAAGAACAGCGGCATGTTGAACATACTGGCCCTGGTCATGGTTCTGCTCTTCGTGCTGAAGGTCTCCTTCGGCTACGGGCACGCTTACCTGATGACGTGGGTCGGACAGAAAATCATCATGGACGTACGGCTCGAGCTGTACGACAAGACGCAGAAGCTGTCGCTGCGGGTGCTATACCGCAGGCGCATGGGCGAGTTCCTCTCGCGGATAACCAACGACGTGAGCACGCTGCAGAGCATCCTGTCTACGGTCATCGTCGATATGGTTGTACAAAGCGCGACATTTGTGGGGATATTGCTGTTTCTCTTGTTCATCAACTGGAAGCTGACGCTCATGACCTTCGCGGTGATTCCGATCGCGGTGTTCGCCATCGACCGCGCCTCGGAGAAGCTGCGCTCCGTCGGCTCGGAGATACAAGAGCGCCTTGCGCAGCTCGCGGCGACCGCCCAGGAGGCGCTGTCGTCAGTGCGCATCGTGCGCGCCTTCGCGACAGAAAAGCTTGAGTACGACCGATTCGCGGACCAGAGCCGCATGCACTTCCGCGCGCTGATTCGCGGCACGCAGACCAAAGGCGTGCTGGAGGGCTTCGTGGAGGTGGTTCTGATCTCGGCTCTGGCGCTGATCCTATGGCTGGGGGGGCGCGACGTCGTGGCGGGCAGCCTCACGGAGGGCGAGCTTCTCGCTTTTCTGATGTACCTCGGGATGCTGGTTCAGCCCGTGCGCGTACTCTCCCGCGTGGCGAGCACCGTGCAGCAAGGGCTTGCCTCCGCCGAGCGAATCTTCGAGATTCTCGACGAGCGCGACGAAATTCCGCTTCCCGCTTCACCCGTACAGGTCGGCGGAATGCGCGGAGAGATATCCTTCGACGACGTCTGGTTCTCTTACGAGCCCGAGCAGTGCGGGCAGTGGGTTCTGTCGAACCTGAACCTGCGCATCGCGCCGGGGGAGAAGATCGCCATCGTCGGCACGACGGGCGCGGGCAAATCCACTATCGCCGATTTAGTGCTGCGTTTTTACGACCCGACGCGCGGGCGCATTCTGATCGACGGAACAGACCTGCGCGAGCTGGACCTGACCGCTTATCGGCGGCGGGTCGGCGTGGTTCCTCAGGATCCCGTCCTGATGAAGGGTTCAATCACCTACAACATCGCCTACGGCTTCCCGGGCGCGACGCCCGAGGCAATTCGCTCGGCGGCCCGCACAGCGGGGATCAGCGATTTCATCGAATCTCTGCCCAAGGGATACGACACCGAGGTGGGTGAACGCGGCGTGACGCTCTCCGGAGGCCAGAGACAGCGCGTGGCAATCGCGCGCGCGATCGTGCGCGACCCGGCGATACTGCTGATGGACGAGGCAACCTCTTCGCTGGACGCGCTCGTCGAATCGCAGGTGCAAGGGGCGATGAACGACGCCATGCGCGGGCGCACATCGCTCGTGATCGCGCACAGGCTCTCGACTGTGCGCGAGGCGGACAGAATTTTGGTGTTAAGCGGCGGCAAGATCGTCGAGGAAGGCTCGCACGACGCGTTGATCGAAGCCCGCGGACACTATTTCAACCTGTATTCGCTGCAGCAGGGGGGGGCGGAGGATGTCTCGCCTTCTCCGTAGCTACCTTTCCTACGCGCGCGGAGAGAACCGCAACCCTCTCTGGATGCCGCTCAATCTATTCAGCGCGCCGGTAATGCTCTTCACCCGCCTTCGCAACGCCTTCTTCGACCGGGGGATCTTCGCGAGCGCCGATCCGCCGATGCCCGTCATCAGCGTCGGCAACATCTGCCACGGCGGGACGAACAAAACGCCGATGGTTGAGATGCTCGCGCGCGAGCTAACGGAGGCCGGACTGTCCGTGGGCATCATCAGCCGCGGATACAGCGGCGAGATGCGCGAGCCTCTTTGGATTCGCCAGGGCGAGCTCAGCCCGCGCCGCGAGACCGCCGGCGACGAGCCGCTGATGCTGGCCAACCGCCTGCCCGACGTGAAGGTCGTAATCTCGCGCGACCGCCACAAGGGACTGCGCCTGCTGGCCGAGCTGGGCGCTAACGTCGTGGTGGCGGACGACGCTTTCCAGCATCGGCGCATGGGCCGCGACCTCGACGTAGTCCTGATCGACGCGTCATGCCCCTTCGGAAACGGGCGCGTCCTGCCCGCGGGCATCCTTCGCGAGGGGGTGCGGTCGCTGAGACGCGCGGACATCGTAATTCTGACCAAGGTTGAACAAGTTGACGAGGCGTCCTTGGCAGGGACTATACAAACGCTGTCGCGCAGGGTTTCGCCCGAGAACATCTTCACCGCGCGCCTGCGCCTCGACTCATGGCTCGCGCTTGAGAACGGCGCGTGGCGCGAGCGCCGCCTGCCGGACGGTCATAGCGTACCCGAGGGGCGTTTCGTGGCATTTTCGGCCATCGCCAACCCGGAGAGCTTTAAACGCTCGCTGAGACTGTTTGGAGCAGACATCATCGAAGACCGTGTTTTTCGCGATCATCACCGCTTCTCATGGCGGGATCTCGACGATCTTGAGCGCCGCGCGCGGGAGGTCGGCGCTAACGCCTTCGTCTGCACCGAGAAGGACATGCATAACCTGCCCGAAAGCCCGCGCCTCTTGCTGCCTCTCTATGTGCCGCGCGTCACGGTAGCGCTCGACCACCCGGCGGACTTCTGGCGGGCGGCGGCGAAGAAGCTGCGCCCAAACCTCGTCGTCGCGTCAAACGGCTACGGCGAGGACGCAATCGGCGCGGTGCTGGCAACCATGCTGCGGGAGCGCTTTCCGACGGCGAAGGTATCGGCGTTTACGCTGGTGGGGAGCGGCAAGGAGTACCGCGACCGGGGAATACCGGTTTTCTCTCCCCCTTCGGAGATGCCGAGCGGAGGCGTGGTGAAATACTCGGCCCGCGCGCTCGCCCGCGACTTGCTCCACGGCTTGCATCGGGATATCGGAAAACAGCTCGGCGTGTGGCGGGCGCGCGCGGGGAAGTTCCGCGCGCCGCTCTGCGTGGGCGACGGATACCTGCTCGCTCATACCGTCTGGGGGCAGGGGAAGACGCCCGCTCTGGTGGCGACGGCCAAGAGTGTTCGCCTCAACGGACACTGGGCGATAGAGCGCGCGCTGCTGCGAAGGCGATGCCTGCGCGTCTGGACGCGCGACGAGGAAACGTCGGACGCGCTGCGCGCCGGAGGCGTGCCGGCGGTATTCGCGGGCAACCCGATCATGGATCTGGCGCTCCATACCGACGAAGACTCCAACCCATGGGAGAACGCGAGATGCCCCCGCGTGCTGCTGCTGCCGGGCAGCCGCCCCCGCGCTTACGGCGACGCCGGGCTTCTGCTCGAGGCGGTTGACCTCCTTAACGAAAATACCCCATGCTCCTTTCTGATGGTACTCGCGCCCACGATCGACCGCGCGAAGATGTTCTGCGGGCCGCCCTGCGTGCGCATGGAGGGCGACAGCGTTTTGCTGCGGCGCGGTGCGTGGGTTCGCCTCTGCGAAGGGCCTCTCGCGTCCGCGGCGCGCGGAGCGGATATCCTGATCGGCCTCGGCGGCACGGCAAACCAGGTTTCCGCAGGGCTTGGCGTGCCGGTTATCTCGATCCTCGAGCGAGGCAAGCTGGCGCAGAAGAAGCTGCTAGGCGACGCGGAGGTTTTAGTCCCTCCCACAGCCCGCGCCCTCGCGGACGAGGCGGAGGCTCTGCTGAAGAACCCGCTGCGGCGCGACGCGATGGCGCGGGAGGGCGTCAAACGCATGGGCGGCCCCGGCGCGCTCGAGGCCGTCGTCGCCTACGCCGCGGACGACATGGGCTGGGACGCGCGGTTTCGGCTTTATCAAAAGCTTTATGAGAGATTTTTTTCCGATGACATGAAGGACAACGTGCCCGATAATGAAAAAATTGACCGAGCAAAGGAGGCTGCATCGGAATGGACAAAAAGCCTGAAGACGCGCACAAAATTGATGCGTTTGGTGAAGATACTAAAGGAGAGATGATGTGCTGCCGCGTCGGCGGCGGCGTGGACATCAGCGGAGAACGCCTGACGATTGTGGCGGGGCCTTGTATGCTCGAGTCGCCCGACCTGGGGCTGGAGGTCGCTGAGGTTCTCAAGGAGGCTTGCCGCGCGCGCGGGTTCGGCTACATCTTCAAGGCCTCGTTCGACAAGGCCAACCGAACATCCTTCCACAGCAAACGGGGGCCGGGGCTTGAGCGTGGGCTGGCGTGGCTCGAGCGGGTCAAGAACAAAGCCGACGTGCCTGTGTTGACGGATATTCACGAGTCGAGCCAGGCCAAAGCCGTCGGCAAAGTGGCGGACATGATTCAGATTCCGGCGTTCCTCTGCCGCCAGACGGATCTGTTGCTCGCGGCGGCGGCGACGGGACGCCCCATCAACTTGAAAAAAGCTCAGTTCCTGGCCCCGGAGGACATGAAGAGCGCGGTGGAGAAATGCCGTGAGGGCGGCGCGTCGGGAGTGGTCCTCTGCGAGCGCGGAACGACCTTCGGCTATCATCAGCTCGTCGTCGACTACCGCTCGCTCGTGACGATGCGCGCCTTAGGCTGCCCCGTTATGTTCGACGCGACGCACAGCGTGCAGTCACCGGGCGGACCGGACGGCAAGAGCGGAGGCGACAGGCGCTTCGTGCTGCCTCTGGCGCGCGCGGCGATTGGGATCGGAGTAGACGCGCTGTTCTTGGAGGTTCATCCTGATCCGGACGCGGCGATGAGCGACGGCCCGAACATGGTGCCGCTCGACAAAATAGAACGGCTGCTTGATCAAATCAAGGCGATGGACGAGCTGACGAGGGGAAAACTGGGATTCGCGGCGTTGAACTGGCTGGATTGACGCATTTGGGAGTGACGCATTAATGGAAGAACGACAATTATTGCCTTGGGAAAGAGGCGCTGAACAGCTCTCCGACGAGGAACTTCTGCAGTGCGGGCGCGATGTGCTGCTTGAGGAATCCCGCGCGCTCGAGAGGACGGCGCGAAACGCGGGCGAGCCCCTGGTGCGCTCCGCGAGGCTGATCACCGCCTGCAAGGGGCGCGTGGTCGTGTCCGGGCTGGGAAAATCAGGGCTGGTGGGGCGCAAGATCGCCGCTACCTTCGCGTCGCTGGGGATCCCCGCCTTCTTCCTGCACGCCGCCGAGGGCGCGCACGGCGATCTCGGCATGGTCTGCCCCGACGACGTCGGGCTGTTCATCAGCAACAGCGGCGAGACGAACGAGCTGCTGGCCCTTCTGCCCTACTTTCGCAAGATCGGCGCGCCCGTGGTCGCCATGACGGGCAACGCGGGGTCCACGCTGGCGAAAAACGCCGACGTCTTCCTGGATACGGGCGTCGAGCGTGAAGCCGACCCGCTTGGGCTAGCGCCGACCGCCAGCACGTCCGTGCAGATGGCCGTCGGCGACGCGATCGCGGGCATCTCGGTGAAGCTGCAGCGCTTGCGTCCGGAGGATTTTGCGCTCTTCCACCCCGGCGGAGCGCTGGGCAAACGCCTGTTGCTACGCGTGGAGGATCTGATGGGCGCGGGCAAACGTATGCCCGTCACGTCCGTGGACGCGACGGTGCGCGAGGCGCTCTTTGAGATCACCAGCAAGGGATACGGCGCGACGACGGTCATCGACGGCAACGGCGTCCTGAGAGGCGTGTTTACCGACGGCGATCTGCGCAGGCTGCTGGAGGCGCGAGGCGTCGGCGCGATGGACCTGCCGGTCACGGAGGGCATGACGAAAAACCCGCGCACCATCCCCTGTGACCGCCTTGCCGTCGAAGCTACGCGCGTCATGGAAGAACTTGAGATATCAGTGCTTATCGCCATGCGCGGCGACAAGCCGGTAGGCATGGTGCACCTGCACGACATTCTGCGCGCGGGGGTCTCTTAGATGAGCCTCGCTCTGCGCGCGTACGCCCTCGTGGCGAGCGCCTTCTTCCCATTGCTCAAAAATCGCCTTCGCAAACGCCACGAGGTTGGCTTCGACGAGCGTTGCGGCCTTTACGCCGCGGACAAGCTCGAACGAATCCGGCGCGACGCGGCGCTGTGGATTCACGCGGTCTCGGTCGGCGAGGTGCAGGCGGCGAGCCCCCTTGTCTCCGAAGCCGTCCGTTCGGGCTGGGACAACCCCATCGTCGTCTCGACGGTGACCGAGACAGGAGCGCAAAACGCCGCGTTCTTGATGGACGACAAGCTCACCGCGCACATTTACGCGCCATGGGACATACCATATATCGCCGCCCGTGCCCGCCGCGCGGTCATGCCCGCCGCTTACGTAACGGTGGAGACGGAAATCTGGCCGAATCTGCTGAGCGAGCTGCGCTCGGGCGGTGTGCCGAGGTTTCTGCTGAACGCCCGCCTCTCCGACCGAACATTGGCGATGGCGCGTTATACGCGTGGTGCCCTGCGCGAAACCTACGACATGTTCGACCTCATCATGGCACGCGGAGACGAAGACGCGGACCGTTTGTCCGCGCTGGGCGTCGCGGCGCAAAAGATCGTCGTGGCCGGCGACTGCAAGATCGACGCGATCTTAGAACGCCGCGCGCCGGCGATCAAGAGCTTCCCCGCCTGGAGGCAACGGCTGTCGATGCCCGAGGGTACGCCCTGCTTCATCGCGGGCAGCACCCACGAGGGAGAAGAAGACGTCGTGATCGAAGCCTTCTCGCGGCTGTCGAGCGACGAGGAGAAGTGCGCGGACGCGCGCCTCTTACTCGTCCCCCGTCACCCGAACAGGGCAAAGGAGCTTAAACGGCGCGCCGCGCATCTGGGGAGCGTCGCCCTGCTCTCGGATACCGATACCGCATCGGGGCACGGTTTACCTCGCCGGGTCGTGGTGGTCGACGAGATCGGCGTCCTCTACGAGCTTTACGGGCTGGCGACCGCGGCATTCGTCGGAGGCAGCCTTGTTGACCGGGGCGGGCAGAACATCCTCGAACCGGCGAGCTGGGGCGTCCCCATCCAACACGGTACCTATATGCAGGACTTCGCCGTCCCCACGCGGGCGCTCGATGAGCTCGGCGCGGCAAGCACGGTTTGGAACGCGCGCGATCTGGGCGAGCTCTGGCGAGCTTCCGCGCGCGGCGAGCTCGCCGCAAACGCGGCAAAGGGCGCGAGCTATCTCGAGGGCTTGTCGGGCGCTTCTCATCTGGCCTGGAAAAATATTTATGAATATCTACACAAAAACACCACTCGCGTTTTTCCGGCATAGTAGCTAAAATTATTCTGCCGCGAAGTACGAAACGCGTGTATAAAAGAGGAGGATGAACGAGATGAGTACCGAGCTGTTGAAGCAGTTTTACACTAACCTGGACGAGCGCTCGCGTGAAGCTCTGGATAACGCGATTGCCGAATGGGTGCGTATCAAGAGGGCCGGCGGAAAGGTGACAGTCGTCACCGGAAGCGGGCCCAATCTGCATGAAGGCGTCACCACGCTGATAGCGGAGCTGATCACGAAGGGGCTTGTCGACGGTGTGACGACCAGCTCGGCGGTCGTCGCCCACGAGATGGCGGGCTCGCTCGACCGCGTGAAGATGTGTCCGGCGCGGCAGTTCGACCTCGAGGAAGCGCGCCTTCCCCGCGGCGACGTGTTCGAGTTCACGCGCCTTACGCCCGGAGAGCTGCACGAAGTGAGCCGGGAGATGTACATCGACCGCAACCTTATGGAAAAATGCGAGTGCGCGGACGGCCACGACGTTATCAAGGCCGCGGGCAACATGGCTTACCCGATGGGCTTGCGCACCGAGCGCCTCGCCGAGGAAGCGCTGGCGATAGCCCGTCAGCTCGGGTTGCCGTTTGAAGTCGTGGCGGGCTGGGGCTGCGATCCGCGCACGATGCTCGGCGCGGGCGCGGCCGCGGGCGTGCCGGTGCTGGTCACGCTGCCTCAGATCGTGGGCGGCGGACACGTCGGGCTGTCGCTGGGCGACAGCATTTCTCTCTCGCAGCGTTCCGCGCGAATCGCGCAGATGCTGGGCGACTCGGACATGATCGTCGAGTCCGCGGTGGCGCTGACGCAGGAGATTCACGACGGCCCGTTCGAGACATACACGGGACACGGCATCTGGTCCTGGTGGCAGGGGATGCCCGTCTACAGCCTGCGCGAAAAGACGCTGGTGCGCATCGACCTCGACGAAAACCTGCGGCGCGCCCAAGATCTGCAAAAGGACAGCGCGATGATTCAGGAGGCGATCGAGAAAGGCCTGCCCAAGACCAAGATCTCGAAGATACCCTTCCGCATGGAGATGTCCGCCTTCACGCGCCTCGAGAAGAGCCTGCCGATCATCGGCGACATCGGCGAGGTATGGCCCGTGATGGCCGGCCGCGTCGCGGACGAGCTGGGCGTCGAGCTCGGCTTCATGAGCTATAAGCAGGAGACGGACGAAGGGCGCGCCATGCGCGAGTGGATAGTCGAAAACGTCCGCTTCCTCGACCGCGACCGGATGATGGAGAAAGTGCGCGCGTATCGGCTGTCATGAGTGGCGCGGCCGATAAAAAAATTCTGGCGGTCATCCCCTGCCGCTACGACTCCACGCGCCTGCCCGGCAAGCCGCTGGCCGACATTGGCGGCAAGCCGATGATTCAGCGCGTGTACGAGCGCGTCAGCCGCTCAACCATGATCAGCGAGGTCATCGTCGCCACGGACGACGGCAGAATCGCGGACGCTGTGCGCGCCTTCGGCGGACGGGCCGAGATGACCTCGCCCGATCACCCCAACGGCACCTGCCGCGCCGCGGAGGTTGCCTCGCGCGTGGAGTGCGGCTTTGTCCTGAACGTGCAGGGCGACGAGCCGCTTATTGATCCGCGCTCTCTCGACGAGCTTGCCGCCGCGCTCGCGCACGGCGGCGCGCCCGCGGCGACACTTTGCCGCGCGGTTCATGACGAGGGCGCGATCGACGACCCTTCTCTCGTGAAGGTCACCCGCAGCCTTGAAGGCCTCGCCCTCTACTTCAGCCGCTCGCGAATTCCCTTCCCGCGCAATGCCGGGGCCGCGCCTGTCTACGCGCACATCGGCGTGTACGGTTTCGACCGCGCGTTTTTGGAGCTGTACACCCGCCTGCCGCAGACACCGCTCGCGGAGGCGGAGTCGCTCGAGCAGCTCAAGATCCTCGAACACGGCTACGCCCTGCGCGTCATCGAGACAAAATATCCCCCCGCGGGCCCCGGCGTTGACACGCCGGAGGACTTGGAACGAGTAAGGAAGATACTGGCAAAAATGGTATAATCTTGGAAATGTGAACTATAATTTTTTCCGTTCAAGGGGAGCGTGACAAAAGCGATGGCGGACATGATGAACAACCCGGATGAGACGCGCGCGGGGGGCATCGAATGGCCCGCGCCCGATGTTCGTTTTCCGTGGGCGACGGAGAAACCGCTTCCCAACCTGAAGGCTATCGTGATCCTCACCGAAGGGATACGAGGGCACCTCAACCAGAGCCGCGGCGTGGCAAACTGGCTGGCGCGGCGCACGGGCGCGGAGATACTCGAGCTCGAGACCCCCATCCCCTCCGGCGTCCGCCGCAGCACGCTGCGCGCGTCGGCGTCCCGCCTGCTTGAGGGCAACCGCCGCAAGGCGCGGGACTGGCTCGCGCTCGCGGAGGGAGAGAGCGTTATCCGCGCGCTCGGCCAGTGGCTGATGGTGCGCGACATCCGCGAGGGCGAGCCGCAGTCGCTGATCCTTCTCTCGGCGGGCACGCTGCCCGCCTTCTACAACGCGGCACTGGGCTATATCTGGCGCTGCACCTGCGTCACCATCATGACGCCCTCGATAATCGGCACCGAACCATTCGATTTCGCCATCGTGCCCGAGCACGACTATCCCAGGAACGTATCCAACGTGCTCACCACCGTGGGCGCGCCGAACCTGATCGTACGCGAGGAACTGGGCCCTGCGGGCGAGTCTCTGCTGGAGCGGTTTCCTCCGCAGGGCGAGCGCCGCTGGGGCATCCTGATCGGCGGCGACGACCGCAACTACCGCGTCCCGCCCGAGTGGATTCAGAAGAAAATCGGCAAAATATTCCACGAGGCGGCGCGCTCGGACGCCGACCTGTACATAGCGACCTCGCGCCGCACCTCCAAAGAGGCGGAGGCGACGCTCAAGCGCCTCGCGGCCAACTGCCCCAACGTGCGTTTCCTGCTGCTGGCATCGGAAGACCCCTACAATCCCGTACCCGCGATGCTTGGCGCGTGCGACGAGATCTTCACCACAGACGACTCGGTCAACATGGCGTCGGAGGCGGCCACCGCGGGACACCGCGCCGTCTTGCTCCGCGTCCCCCGCGCGGGGACTATCAAGCCCCGCCTGCAGGAAGCGACGGCGATGCTGGTCCGCGCGGGCATCCTGCCGCGCCGCGCCCTGTGGGGCATTCCCCGCTTTGACCAAACATTCGCAAGCTTCCGCAAGATGGGCTTGCTTGTCGAGTTCCGCCAGTGGCTCAAAGAACGCCGCCGCGACGACTACTCCCCCTTCGCCCCCTTAGACTCCATCCCCGAAATCGACGAAGAAGGCTTCAACGAAGCAAGACGCGCCGCCGACTGGATCCTCGAACACCTCGGCGCAGTCGACCGCCCGAGGGAGGACGAGTAGGAAGGCAGCAGAGCAATCACACCGAGGGATTTATCGGCCACTTTTTTGAGTTTATCGGCCACATGTGGCCGATAAAAGTGGACGAATGGCCGATAGCGAAAACCCTTATAACCCGACATATTTTTCGAAGAACTTCACCGATTTTCCCGACTTCGGCGAATTATTTTGTAGATTAGCTGATATCAAGGTTCCACGAAAAACGCAAGGCACTACATTGGCTTCTTCAGCGTTTTAGTGCCTTGCGTTCTATCGTCTTGATGAAGT
>Ga0153940_1000175_pt1 | contig 38076 bp, 26 predicted proteins | sample TSNJ024MetaG_FD_104736 | JGI IMG/M metagenome (GOLD analysis project Ga0153940, IMG submission 104736) | Attine ant fungus gardens microbial communities from New Jersey, USA - TSNJ024 MetaG | ecosystem: Host-associated > Fungi > Mycelium > Unclassified | place: USA: New Jersey, Brendan T. Byrne... | reverse complement strand
GGTACGAGATACAAGTTGCTAACTGATGACTGAAAAAGCTGTTACCTTTGTTACCTTTTTTGAATAGAGTTACAAGTTGCTCGCATTTTATTTTGTTTCACGCAAAGACGCAAAGGCGCAAAGCTGATGACTGTAAAGTCTCTTGTGTGATAGCTATCAGCTAAAAGCTGAAATATCTGTTACCTTTGTCACTTTTTTACCACAGAGAACCAACGGTCGGCAGAGCCAAAAAAGAGTAACGCAGAGTTTTTAATAAACGGGATGCTTCGCTCTGCTCAGCATGATAAGGCACAGCACTGTTAACTGATGACTGCTAACTGTTCACTGATATTCCTGTTACTTCTGTTACTTTTTAACTATATACAGTTAACGAATGTGAAATTATTATGGATTATAAGAAGTATATTTGCTTATTCTTCTTACGTTTAACCTAAATATAAAATACTGACAGATGAAAATATTACATTTTGGAATAACCTTGTTCCTGATACTGGCAACGCCATCGGTTTTTGCTCAAAAGAGTGTGTCGTTAACCTCTCCCGACGGGCGTTTGACATTTTCTTTCAGGCTGGATGATATAAGTCCTTCTTACAGAGTGGCATTTAAGAAACAGACATTGATAAAAGAGTCTCCGCTAACGATGGATTTCGAAAACGGGGCTTTCGGTGCTAATCTCAAAATGAATAAGCCTGTTTTCAGAACGGGAAATGAGACATATGAACTCATTGTAGGGAAAGCCAAAACAGTTCATAGTCATTATAAGGAAGTGACCATTCCGCTCGAAGAGAAGAATGTTCCGAAGCGGAAGGTAAATCTGGTTGTAAGAGCCTTTGACGACGGCATAGCTTTCCGTTATGAATTCCCGTCGCAGCCGGACTGGGATTCCTATGTGATGTATGATGAAAAAACGACATTTAATCTCGAAGGAAACCCTAAGGCATTGACACTGTTCTTACCATCCTATACTACTTCGCATGAAGGCTTATACACCCATTTGAACTACCGTGACATAGAAAGCAACAAGCTGATGGATATGCCTGTCATGCTGGAATATTCCAATAATGTATTTATGGCAATTACCGAAGCGGCAGTCGTGAATTATGCCGGTATGTACCTGATGAAAGAAGACGGTATGCTTGTCGGTAAACTGTCGCCGCTTCCGGGGCAGGAAAGGGTGAAAGTAAAAGTAGGTTTACCTCATCATACGCCCTGGCGCGTGATGTCGGTAAGTGACAGGGTAGGGGCTTTGATAGAATCGAACATCCTTACCAATCTGAATGAACCTTGCAAGATAGAGGATACTTCATGGATTAAACCGGGTAAAACAACTTTTACCTGGTGGAATGGTAATGTGGTGCCTGATACGACATTCCTACCGGGGAATAATTTTGAAACCAATAAGTATTATATTGATTTTGCTGCACGCAGCGGGCTCGATTACCATTCCGTTTACGGTTATGCTGAACAGTCGTGGTATGTCGACGACGGTTATGATTTCAGTACGCCGGGGCCGAATGCAGATGTAACGAAAACCATCAGGCCCATAGACATGAAGAAGATATGCGATTATGCCAAAAGCAAGGGCGTGGATATTCATGTGTGGGTAAACTGGAAACCTCTTTATGCGAAGCTGGATGAAGCATTCAGGCAGTTTAACGAATGGGGGGTAAAAGGTATGATGGTCGACTTTATGGACAGGGACGATCAGGAGATGATACGCATACAGGAAGAAATATTGGCCACGGCAGCCAAGTACAGGCTATTTATACAATTTCATGGTTCGAGTAAGCCGTCGGGACTGCACCGTACTTACCCTAATGAATTTACAAGGGAAGGGACATTAAACTATGAGGTATATAAATGGGATACTATTATCAATGCCGATCATGATATATCCATGCCGTTTACTCGTTTGCTGGCCGGAGCCGCAGATTATCACCTGGGCGGTTTCAGGGCAGTACCGCAAGATAAATTTAAGATACAGTATACGAACCCATTGGTGACAAGTACCCGTTGCCATATGCTGGCAATGTACGTAGTATTAGAAAGCTATTTGGGAATGGTGTGTGACACACCGCCTTCTTACGAAGGACAGCCGGGGTTCGAATTCCTGCAGAAGTTACCTACTATATGGAATGAGACAAAGGTTCCCGATGCAAAGGTGAATGAATATATTACTATCGCAAGACGGCACAATAACGACTGGTATATAGGTTCGCTGAATAATAGTAAAGCACGGTCTTTACAGGTTACTTTGGATTTTCTTGGAAACGGTGACTATACGGCAGAAGTATATACCGATGCGGATGATGTAAATGTTAATCCCAACCACCTGAAAAAGCAGATTAAAAAAGTAAGAAGAGGCGATGTCCTGGAACTGCCTTTAGCCTCCGGCGGAGGTGCAGTAGTGCATATTTCTCCGGCTGATTGACTAAAAATGAAGGAATGAACTGGTCGCAAATTGCGACCAGTTACCTAAAACTATAAAACATAGTACTGTTACTCTTTTTGCTTTTACACAAGAAGGAGTGTAATATTATCGGGTGTGTTGCGTTCCCCTATAGCAATACAAGTGAATATTAATAAATTTATTGCATATAAAAAAGATTTATTGTAAAAATAATCTTTACCTTTGCGGCAAAATTTTGGTGTCACAATTTCGCATCTTCGAAAAAGTGATGAAAAGGGAATCAGGTGCAAATCCTGAACAGACCCGCTGCTGTAAGCTCTGCTAAAATCTTTGAACAATACTCAAAACCACTGTTCGGTAACGAATGGGAAGGACGTTCAAAAATAGAGTAAGTCAGAAAACCTGCCAAAATAGATTAGTTATAAGCTTTCGTGGACTAAGGCTGAAAAACAAATGCATTTCAGGTAAATCGTATATATCTTCTTTAGGATATTACTTACACGGCATGTTTTTTGAAAAATCTTGGTTCATGATGTTTAAAAGATTAAACATTGATTGAGTATGAGGTTTTTATCCGTTTTTATCACATTAGTCTGTTTATTACCACTAAGTCTGTACGCCCAAAAAAAAGTATTTATCTCAGGTAAGATAAAAGACACGAAAGAAGCACCCGTTTCCCAAGCTTTAATAACTGTTGAAGGTACCACAACAGGAGTATATTCGGATGACAATGGATATTACTCTTTAGAGGTCTTATCAGGTAAGCATACAATCTCTGTATCTGCATTTGGCTTTAAATCCCGAAAGACACTAATCGATATAAGGAATAATAAAAATCAGGATTTTATACTTGAAGAACAAACCGTCAATCTGTCGGCAGTAGAGGTATATGGAAAAACAAAAAGCCAGCAACTTCGTGAAGGCTCTTTCACCGTAAATGCAATTGATGTAAAAACTTATGCTAATTCGTTGAACAACCTGAATGATCTGATTGGTCGCAGCAATGGTATAAAGATAAGGGAAGATGGGGGCGTCGGTGCTGATTTTGACCTTTCTATCAATGGCCTTTCTGGAAATTCGGTCAGGTATTTCCTGGATGGAATGCCATTGTCATCAATTGGTAACGGTATCACTCTGGCCAATATCCCGATAAATATAGTGGATCGTATCGAAGTTTACAAAGGCGTTGTTCCTGCCGAACTGGGAGCAGATGCATTGGGTGGAGCTATAAATATCATAACAAAGAAAGAAGTAAAGAATTATCTTGATGTATCTTATGGCATAGGATCGTTCTCTACCCATAAAGCAGATTTGAATGCACAATATGTAGACTCAAAAACAGGTGTATTTTTTAGACCTACTTTTGGAGTCAATTACTCCAAAAATAATTATACAATGAAGAATGTACAGGTTCCGGATGCAGATAGGGAAGGCTTTGAAACTATTAATGCGAAAAGATTTCACGACGGCTACTTTTCTCTTCTCGGACAATTTAATATTGGAGTGACCAATAAGAAATGGGCAGACCTCCTTTCCTTTACCACATCGTACTCCTATGTAAATACCGAATTACAAACCGGCTCTGTCCAAAATAAAGTATATGGTATGGCCGAGCGGGAAAATAAAGCATTCAATATTTCGGCCCTGTATCAAAAAAGAGAATTTTTCACAAAAGGACTGTCTGCCGATCTGTCTATATCTCAAACATGGGATCATTCGATTGTGACAGATAGTGCTTTTCGCCAGTATAACTGGAGAGGAGAATATATTGGAGCTTCACGCAATGAAATAACCGGGCGCGCCAGATCTATACGGCATACAAAAAGACCGCTGACCATCGGACGCGCTAACTTCGATTATTTACTAAACCAGACTCATATCTTCAATATCAATTATATGCTTGAGCGTGTAGAAAATAAGCGTAGCGACGATCTTGATTCCGATTTCGCACCTTCCAAAGACATATTTACCAAACACATAATAGGCCTTTCATACAAACAAAGCTTCTGGAATGACAGATGGAGTAATACATTTTTTGTAAAAGATTATATTAGCCATCTGAAGATAGGCCAACAAGATTTGTCATGGATTACAAATTCCAATGCAGTTCCGCGTTCATCCACATCCGATAATTGGGGATATGGGTTAAGCAGTCGTTTTTATATTGCTGAATGGTTATCCGTCAAAGGCTCAGCCGAACGCAGTATCAGATTGCCTCTAGCCCGTGAATATATGGGAAACGGTACAACTGTTTATCCAAATTTTGCACTGAGTCCTGAGAATAGCCGGAATTACAATTTTGGATTGTTTGGAACAATCAATCTTGCACAGAAACACAATCTTACCTATGAGACAGGATTGTTTTACCGAGGGGTGAAAGATTATATCCGTCTTGTGATAACAGAATCGGAAGGCACCAGTCAATATCAGAATGTGAATGATGTAACTGTCAGGGGAATAGAAGGAGAACTCAGATATGATTATGACGATTTCCTGCAAATTATCGCTAATATCAGCTATCTGGACGAAAAAAGCAAAACAAAATATCAGGCTGATGGTAAACCAACAACAACATACAATAATCGTGTTCCAAACAAGCCATGGTTGTACAGTAATGTAGAGTTGAATCTTAGAAAAAAGAATTTATTGGGGCGAAAAGAAAATCAGCTGAAAGTTGCCTACTATTTCCAATATGTACATTGGTTCTATCTTACGTGGAAAGATTATGGAGTATTTAATCCGGAATATGTAATCCCTACACAGTATATCCATAATGCATCGATTACCTATTCATTAAAAAACGAAAAATACAATTTGTCCCTGGAATGTAATAATATATTTGATCGTATGACTTATGATAACTATCGAATGCAAAAACCAGGACGGTCTTTTTTCTGCAAATTCAGAATATTTATTAATTAATATCAACAAATTATTATGAAGTATTTCAAATTTTATTTTACTGCATTTTTTATCGCAGCATTGAGTTTATGCTGTTTTTCATGTTCAGATGACGATGATAATAATGGGACTAAAGATCCTGATTTGCTAGAGACTAACCATTTCGATATTTGGGTTTCGGTAGGAAGCAGCACTTCCGGAATGGGTTCTAATGAAACGCAATTAGTGAAAGCAATGAAATCGCTTGAACAAGAAAATGCAACAGATAGTATTGATTTCCAAGGATCGGGCGTAAATATTACAGCTAATTATTATCAGGAAACTATTATTAAAGGACAGTATTACTATCAGGTACCAAAATCGGAAGATCGCTTCGTTAAATTTCAAATAGGTACTCAAGGTGTTAGCCTTATAAAAGAAATTCCATTCAAAACCAATACATATAGCGGAAGAAAATATACTCATGCTTGGATTGACGATAATACATTAGTGATTATGGCAGCTAATGGGGATGCAACAAAGGTTATCTGGACAAAATTGGATGCTGCTAATATGACAATATTGAGCGAAGGCACACTTAATCTGGAGAAACTTTCTAAGTATAGCACATCCGGTATCGCAAGCTATAGGGCAAGTGACAATAAAATATTGTATTCATACTGCCATGGTACATCGAGCTTGAGAACCAAGTTTTATATGGCTTTCATCGATGCATCAACTATGAATGTTGAAAAAACGGTAGAGGAAGACCGTGCCGATTTTATGGCAGGAACAGCGTATGGGGAGTTGCTTCAAAGTAAATCATTCTTTGATGCCAATGGAGACTATTACCTTGCTTGTAACACCGTAAACGAAGGGGCTTCAAGTACGACACAGCAACATGGTACTATGTTGCGTATAAAAAAAGGAGAAACAGAATTTGATTCGAGCTATGCAGGATTTATTACCCCATCAGGAGGTAAAGGCAAAATTATAACAGTGGAGGCTTTGGCATCAGGGAAAGCCTTACTTTACGTTATGGACCCTGATTATACAGGTGTTTCCGGTAGCTGGGGTAGTACAGCTGCCAATTGTTATTATGCGACTTTAGATCTAAATACAGATAAGCTTACAGTATTAAATGTACCTTACAGCAAAGGTAATTTTTCTCAACGCTCAGTCGTACTAGGCAACAAAGCTTATATCGGTGTTAATCCGGATGACTCTGCTCCTTTAATCTATATATATGATATACAATCGGGTAGCTTAGCTAAAGGTATGCCTATTAAGGTAGGGTACTCTTTTGATCGTATAGTAACACTGCAAGATTAATTAGTTTTAATATAAATCGATGAAGAAGGTCAGGGCATTTTTTTTCTCATTGCACCGGATTGCCGGAACCATAATAAGTTTATTCTTTTTTATGTGGTTCATATCAGGACTTGTATTGATTTATCATTCATTTCCGAATGTGGATCAAATACAAATATATGAGAAAAGAGATGCCCTACCGTCTTCTTTACCAGGTATACATACCATACTGGCACAATTACCTGAATCCGATAATAAAGTTAGAAATATTAAAGTTAGGAATTTTCAAGGCCAATCTTTATTTTCCATCAAAACAAAAGATAGTCTTTATACTATTTGTGGCGATACTATTCAAAGTATAAAACCTGTAACACAAGCAACAATAGATAATATTGTAAAAAAATGGGTGGATGCACCTATTATAAAAGTGGATACGCTGAATGAACGCGATATTTGGATAATGTATTCGCGTTACGAGAAGGAAATGCCTATCTATAAATTCTATTTTAACGACGAAGAAAAACACCAATTGTATATCTCTTCCCGCACAGGAGAAGTACAACAATTTACAAATTGCGAGCAGCGTTTTTGGGCTTGGGTGGGAGCGATTCCTCATAAATTTTATGTTCCTGCTTTACGAAAGAACACAGACACATGGATTTTATCATTAACCATCGGAGGAATCATAGCCCTGATAACTGCAATATCAGGTATATATACAGGCGTGTATGTTCTTTGTAAGAGATATAAGAAAAAAAGAAAGATAGGGACTCCATACAAAAAATACTGGTATAAATGGCATCATATTTTAGGGCTTATTCTGGGCAGCTTCTTAATAACATTTGCGTTTAGTGGAGCTATGGCACTGCAAAGGATACCTCAATGGGTTATAAAAACACACGGTGACTATAGGGTTACTGATTCTCAACTGAGAGGAAAACCTCTTGCTATAGATGCCTATATATTGGATTATCGTGCAATTATATCAGAATATGGTGATGTAAAAACAATTGAATGGTCGTATTTTCAAGATATACCTATTTACAATATAGTCCGAGGCAATAAAGAAGTATCTATCAATGCATCTACTCCGAACATAAAAGAGCTATATCTGTCGCAATCCCAAATTGAAAAAGCAATATGTAGAGTACATAAAGATAACGGAACGTTGACCCTTTCGCTTATTAATGAATATGAAGAATATTATATGTCAAGGGAAAACAACCTACCGCTTCCTGTCTATAAAGTAGAGATTGATAATGCGGATAATAGTCTTTATTATATAAATCCTAAAACTGGTGATTTCAAATACTTAAATCAGAATCGGAAAGCAAAAAAATGGGTATTTAGCGGACTTCATTATCTCAACATTAAGTGGTTGGTTGAACATCCGGTTTTGTGGACTATTGCTATATGGATATTGTGTATTGGGGGCTCTTTTATCTCATTGTCAGGAGTTTGTCTGGGAATAAAATATATAAGAAGAAAGATAAGGTCATTTGGATATAAACTCAGGAAGACAAGGTCTTGGAAATATAGAAAAAAAAGACAAGGCCTCAATTAGCTTTAAGTTTTACCCCAATGGCAAATTATCAAACCTAACTTTCGTATAATGATTCTCTTCCTTCATCCGCACTGAGAGCGACAAATTGAAGATTTTTTCTTTTTGTCGCTTTTTTATTCTTATAACTTCTTCTTTCCATATAGATAATTTTATTTAAACTTCATCAAATAAAATAAGGAGATCGGCGTAAAAAAGCATAAAGAATGCAAGACAAAATATATCTTTGTAATCAATTAATGATGATTAGATATGAATATTACAATAAAATCTCTTGAAAGCATAGATCAAGCCGCTACCGAATTCGTAAAGTCGATGGGAGATAATACCGTCTTTGCATTCCGTGGCGAAATGGGCGCGGGAAAGACTACCTTTATCAAAGCCATCTGCGAGAAATTGGGTGTGTCAGATACTATAAACAGTCCTACGTTTGCCATAGTCAACGAATACCGTTCTGATAGCGGAGAACTGATTTATCATTTTGACTTCTACCGCATCAACAAAGTGGAAGAGGCTTTCGATTTCGGCTACGAAGATTATTTTTATAGTGGCAGCCTTTGCTTTATAGAATGGCCCGAACTGATTGAAAACCTGCTGCCGGCCGATACGGTGAATGTCAGTATCAAAGTGCTGGAAGATGGTAGCAGGAGTGTAGTAATTGGCGCTTAAAATGTTAGGTTCTTTATAGAAGATAAGAAGGGACAGGCTGTATAGTCTGTCCCTTTGTATTTTAAGCTTTTCTTATATCATTGCAGCTTCCACTTTCTTGAGGAAGTCTTTTCGCATTTCATCCGTACCTGTGGAGGTATGTTCGCAATTGAGCCATGTGGCATTGTTGATACCTACCGAATAGAGCATGTTAGGAATAAAATAATCCTGAACGAAAGGCTTAAATGTTTCGCCGGCGCTCTCCGATGTTGTGATTACTGTAGTCCGTCCGATTTTAAGAAGCGGAGTCCATCCGTTCTCGTAGCTGAATGCAAAGCCCTGAAGCAGCACTTTGTCGAAAAAACCTTTCAGTATTGCAGGCATTGTTCCCCACCAGATGGGATACATGAATATTATCTCACCGGAATTCTTCAGCATTTCCTGATATTTCAATACAAGCGGGTCGATTGCTTTTCCCTGGTTATATACTGCGAGTTCCGCTTCGGAGAATGATGGGTTGAATCCGTCTTTGGTAAGGTCTATTACCTGATATGCTTTGTTCTCTTGTTCAAATTTAGAAGTGATTGTGTCTAAAATAGCTTTGTTGAAGCTACCATGCCATGGATGGCTGAATACGATTGTTACCATTATTATGTTTAATTTATTTATAGAGTTGTTGATTATCAATATTGCTTAACCTGCAACATTGACTTTTATTCCTAATTCTTCGATACGTTTTGCGATTTCCTTTAATTTCTCCACAGAAACTTTCTCAAGGTTCTTTTCGGGTGTTTCCCTGTCGATTGTGTAAATCATCACTTCGCGCGGATTTGTTTCTTTTACCACTTGCAGCCATGCAGAGATTTCCTCTTCTGTGGTGTTGTCCACGGCTTTTCCGTCGTGACTCCCTGTTACAAACATTGTTTGCATAATAAAATTGCCTTTGAAACGCTTAAACAGTTCTTTTTGTTTTTCGACGCTGTATTCCGGTGAGTTGGGGCGATCTATCAGGCGTATAGTTTCCAGTATACCTGAGTCGAGCTTGAGTATATTATTGTCTACTTTTTCCAATGCATCAAAAACCTTCTGTTTTCCTGCATGCATGGCATTGGACAGCACGCTGATCTTTGCTTTGGGAAAATATTTGTCCCGTAATTCTATCGTATCGTCTATGATTCCGGCAAATTGAGGATGCATAGTCGGCTCTCCGTTTCCTGCGAAGGTGATAACGTCAATATCGGTATTTCCTTCGCGGAGCCGGATAAGTTTATCTTCCAGCGCAGCCTTTACATTTTCGCGGTCGGGTAGTTTTGTCCTTGTCCTGAAATCTTTGTTATATCCGCATTCACAGTAGATACAGTCGAATGAACACAGCTTACCGTCGTAGGGCAGAAGGTTCATTCCCAGCGAACTGCCGAGACGCCGGCTGTGTATAGGTCCAAAAACTATTTCGTGAAATAATATAGTTGACATTAGTTTGTTCTATCTTTAAGAACCTGTTTAAATTTTAGCGAAAATTTAAACAGGCTCTGAATCTTTTTGCAAAGATACTGACTTTCTCCCTGTCGGATTCCATATAGTCCGTTAATTCTTTGTAAACGATATCTTCGGCAGCTTTCTCTATTTCGGGTTGTTCCAACTTGATTTTTAATGAACCGCCATATGTGAATTGGATTCCCGATACGGATGTGATAAGTATAAGTCCGGAATTGTCCGTGTCTACCTCCTGACCTGTAAAATCTTTTATAAATCTTATGATTCCTTTCTTAACTCCGTCGATAAGAGACCCGTGATTGTAAGTTTCCGTATCTCCTGCAAAATATTGAATATAAGGGGTTGTTGCATAGTCGAGAAGCGATATGGATATTTTATACTGAAATCCGTTGTGTTTCTTCTCTATATCTAGCCGGAATGAGGGTTCATCTATCGAACGTTCCATTAAAATCTGGTCCATTCTGTGAAATATCCCTTTTGGATAATGAAATACACATTGCTGGAAGTCATTATGCAGATTGTCGCTGAGGCTGATTTTTATTTGAGGGTTGAGGTAAGCTGTTTTGCGGAATGCAGAACATAGATATTCGAAGTCTACATCTGTTGTCTTGAATATTTTGCCGTCAGGAACAAAATCCATAATAAGGTCTTCCCTCAGATAGCCCTCTTCTATATTAATTTCGAATTGACTGTTTTGAGACAAAAGTGTATGAATTTTTCCTCCGTTATATGTTATATACTTCTATCTTTGCCGACCGGCTAAGACCTAAAATCACAGCCAGATCCATAATGTTTTTTTGTGTGTCGGGATTGCCTGCTTTTTTCAGAAGTCCGAGTTTTTTAATAAGGGAATCTACGTCTATGGCAGATGATGTGATACGAACCGTGCTGTCCGATGCCAGTTCTATATCCACTTCTTCCATTTTCGCCGAGGACATTAAATCGAGAATGAAATGTTCTGTCATTGTGCAGATACCTTTTCCTTCTATGCTGCCTGTGTACATTGCAGGGCGCAGACGGATGCTTTCTATCAGGGATATCTCTCCCGTATTGGTTTCTTTAAACTGGTTTTCCATTATCAATATTTTAAAAACTTGACAATTAGCAATCGCCGAAGCGAAGGCGAGGTAAATCTGACACTTTTTCGACGTTTTTTTATATTGTCATTTTTTCTCCTGTGTAGGGACTGGCCTTGTGCCTGACCGGTATGTAATATGTGCACAACCATAAGGAATTGCCTCTATATAAAAATTCAAAAAGTTACAAAAGTTACATATTTTGCACTGTTTTAAATTGTCACTTTTCTTAATTACTTCTTGTAACTTGTAACTGCCCAAAGTGCGAAGTAATATGTAACTCTCATATAGATAAACTTTCCCAGTAAATATACACCATCATATAATCCAACTCACACCATACATAATCAATATATACCGCAATAATTTACCCGAGAACATCGCCACATTGACAATATATACATTTGCCCGCATATATCCCAAAGCCAGCGCGATGACGTCGCCCACAACAGGCATAAAACTGAAAAAGGCCATGATCGCTCCTTTCCCTTCCAGCCATTGCTGCATCTTTTCTATTTTGCCCCGGTCTACTTTCAGGTATTTTTCTATCCATTCTATTTTTCCCAGACGACCGAGGTAATAGTTTGTCATACCTCCCAGCCAGTTGCCGACCGAGGCTACAATGACACATCCCCACGCATTCATCCCCATAGCCAGTAGTCCGGCAAAGACAAATTCCGACCCGAATGGCAAAATAGTAGCCGCCAGAAAAGATGCCAGAAAAAGACCTATATAGCCATATTCGACAAATCCGTCAAGCATGTATTTTATAGTATATGAAGAAGGCAAAAAGAGGTGCCATTATGCATAAACCTATTCCTGCTTTTTTTACCCATGATTCAGTTTTCAGGCTTTCTTCGTCATACCTGGCCTTACGCATGAGTGAACGCGGACTGATAATCATAAAGATGCCGAAAATGAGCATGAAAACAGCGTATATATAATCCCAGTTTGAATATTGCATTATCTTAAATTTTTAAATGGTTTCTTTCTTCTTTGTATAAAAATATAAATACATAATGCAAATATAGCGAGAATGGTTGTATAAAAACCGAGCATTTGTATTAAAGTTCCTTTATAAAAGACTTCTACTCTACCTGTCTGATCTACCGGAATTTGTACTAACCCATTACGACTCCTGGCAACAGGGATATCCTTTCCGTTCAGGGTAGCCGCATAGCCCTTGTAATAGATTAACGGGAGTTCAAGACTGTCTTTCATTTCCACATTTACATTAAATGCCGTGATATTTCTATCCCGTACGAAAACTGTAATTGCCGTTTTACGGGTCTGTGATATAACGCTGTCTCCGCGATCGCGGATAAAAGTATCCGGAAACGGCATTGCAGCAGGATAATATTCCATTCCGGCCATAGTATAGTGGGTTGTTTCGTTCAGTTCGGTATCGGATAAGCGGGGACCAACTTTCATTTCTTTATACGAAGAGGCATTAATGACAATAACCACGGATAATAGAATAACCAGTGTCGACAATACTGCAATCTTACTGTTTCTTCCCTTGCATAATAAGCATAAATAGTATCCTCCCGCCAGAGCAAAGAAAAAACAGACAAACTCATATAGCCGCCACGGAAACTGGATAAAGCTTAGATATGAAAGAGGGAACTTAGTCCAGGGAGCCAGACCGGAAGTAAGAAGAATATAAAAAATACCGATAATGACCCCGGTATCGATACTTCTTAAATATTTTGCAGATTCTTTGTCTTTACTTCTGACAAAAAAGCGAAAACACAGTGGTAGTAAAAGCAACAACCCTATTCCTATGGATTGGCTTCCTGTTGTGAACCCTGCAATCATACCGTACATTATAGTGGGAAAATCAAGCCGGCTTTGCGCTGTGGTATATGGTAAATATTTGAATTTCTGAAAATAAAATGTGTCGGAAGCCACCTGCTCAAAAAAAGGAAACAGATAGTAGCCCGTCACTATAATTGTAACGGCCCCGGCCAAAACCAGATAATAAAGCCGTTTAGGTTCTTTCAACAAGCTTCTGTTATAAATTACCAATATGATGCATACTGTAATAAATAACAATAGAGAAGAAAGTATATGTGTAAAGATCATCAGTGAAAAACCGATAGCAATAACATACCATTTTCGGTAATCGCCCTTGATGATATAATAAAGCCCGAGAAAAACGACAGGTAAAAATGTAAATGAAAATGCCTCACCCCATGCCGCCCTATGGTATAAATCATAAAGACGATAAAGACAAAAAGTATACAATAACGAACCCAAAACTGCCGCATACCTGTCCTTATATACCTTCTGAATAAAGATATACATGAAAATACCACATAAGAAAGTCATCGAAAAAAAGAGGGACAGATAAGCAAACGATTTACCCGTAAAGATAGCCAGAACAGCAAAAGGAATCAGGATAAAGTCAGAATAGAACGGTTTTACCAGATATCCGTAATTATACAAGCCTTTGTAATCGATATATGAAGGAAATGTGCCATCCTGAAGCCCCTGCATCAAAGCTTCGAAGCGTGCGTTATGAAAAAAATAATCATCTCCTCCCACAAAAGACCGACCATACGCGATTGTCGTCAAAAACAAGAGGTACAAAAGTATCAGCAGGAATATCCAGAAATGACATTTCTTATCCGGAACCAAGGGAAACATATATTATTTTTTTTTGTTTACTATCTTTTCTTAAAAATAAAAATATAAAAACAGATAATGCTATAATACTTACGACAGAGATATAAAAACCAAGCCTCTGAATTATTGTGCCATCATACCATACTTCTATCCTCCCCGGCTGGTCGACAGGTATCTGCACCAGACCATGAGCGCTTTGGGTGATTGGTAACTCTTTGTTGTTCAGTAATGCTGTGTAGCCTTTGTAGTAGAATAGAGGGAGTTCCAGTGAATCGGCACTTTGAGTATTTATCCTGATATTCAGTATATGTCTATCTCGGTTATGGCTTTCAATTGTTGTATTTCCATTCATAGAAACAATGCTGTCGCCCCTGAGAAGAATATGCCAGGCGGACTCTGCTTTATCGGGAACATACTCAGCTCCATTCAGGTAGAAAAAATTGCTTGCATCAGGCTTTTCATTTGTTTGCCCGATATGGGTATGCATAATCCTGTAATTGTCGTTGTGCATATATATTACTATGGAAGTACATAGAATAACTGCTAAAGCCACAATAAAACGGGCTTTTTCTTTCACAAATATCCTCGACAGATAATATCCCCCTGCCACAGCAAAGAAGAATGTCACCAATAGGTACAACCTTCCCGGATACTGGATGAAAGACAGCAGGGTGAACGGAAACCGTCCCCACGGAAATAGTTTCGAAGATGCAAAAATGTAGAGCAACCCGATAAATAGCCCGATATCTGCATTTCGGAGCATCTCGGGTTTCCCCCTGACAAAGAAACGAAGCGGAATAACTGCAGTAAGCAAGATACCGATACCTACTATCGTTATATCATCCGGATAATAGAATCCGGATATCAATCCCCAGAAAACATAATCGAGGGGAATTTTAGCATTGGCAGGCAGCGTCCAGTCATTTGTCTCATAGCGGTATGTGTTTGCCTGCATCTGTTCCAGAAGCGGAAATATATAGACTGCCGTAACGGCTAAGGTGACAATTCCTGCAAGAATGAGATAAGCGAATCTTTTGGGCTTTTTTATCAACTGTTTATAGTAAAAAATAAGGACTATGACTACCGTAATAAACGTGAGAACCGTAGAAATAACATGCGAGAAAATAAGCAGGCTGAAACCGATGGTAATAACATACCATTTCCTGTAATCGCCTTTAATTATATGGTAAAGCCCCAGAAATACCAACGGGATAAAGGTAAAGGCAAAGACTTCTCCCAGGGCTCCCCGATTGTAAATATCATAAAAACGGTAAACGGAGAATGTATAGAGTATCCCGGACAGAAAAGCGGCAAATGAACTCTTATATATCGTCCTCACCACCGAATACATGATTATCCCGCAGAGGATGGTCATCACAAACAGCATCACTTCAAATGCATTGTACGTACCTATAAGAATGCCCAATGCAGCAAAAGGAATCAATACCACATCGGAGTAGAATATCTTACTCAGATAACCGTAATTCAGTGCCGCGGCATAGTCTATATAATGAGGGAAAGTACCTTCCCGAAGCGCGGTAATCAGCGCTTCGAAACGTTTCAGATGAAAGTAATAGTCGTAACCCGGATGCTCATATACAGGGTCGAATACTCCCGTCATATATGCTGAAAGGAGAAGCAATACAGCGAAGAAAATCAAGAAATGATATTTCCTATTCACTGCTATGGCTGCTATAAGACTATTTATTGTATTCATCATTTCTTTGCATTACTCCGTTTACGCTTGGAGATAAAGATATATATTATCAGTCCGATAGTACTCAAGATAGAAATATACCAGCTGTATTGCTGTGTGGCTGTCCATGTATAGACGACTTCAATTCGTCCTGAAACGGAGGCTTCAATCTGTACTAATCCGTTTTCACTTTCAGTAACGGGTATTCCCTTTTTTTCTCCCCGATAAGCGGCTTGGTATCCTTTGTAGTAAATCAATGGCAGTTCCAACTTATCAGGATTGCTTGTCTTTACATCAAACGAGGTGATGCCTTCTTTTCTTGTAAAGCCGGATACAATTGCTTCCTGTTTTTCCGATATTATTATATCTCCCCGTTCATGTATATAATGGTGTGACGGCATTTTTACAGGAAGATATTCCAATCCGCCCAGATAATACTCATTGTCTACCGAGGCAATTCCTGTGAACCAATGTGGAGCCTCACTGAAGGCCAGAGACTGCCAGTATTTATAATTGTTATTGTTTACAACGAAGGTAATGAGAGTAAAAAGTATAATCACACTTCCCGCAGCAATTTTTTGTTTTTTAGTTCTCACTATCACAGATAAGTAATATGCTCCGCTAATGGCAAAGAAAAATATAATAAATTCATACAATCGCCATGGAAACTGGATGAATCCCAGTGGCAGCCGTCCCCAAGGGAAAACAGCAGAAGCAATGACAAGCAAGATAATCCCGGTTAAAAGGCAAAAATCGGCAATCCGGACAGATGAACCCTTCTCTTTTATAAACAATCTCAACAGTACAAGTAGTATAAGCACCGCGCCTGTACCGGCCATATTTTCAGTTTTGGGATATAATATTCCGCTGAGAAATCCCCAGCCGAGGTCTTGCCAGTCTAGTTTGGTTTGTCCGGTTATATTTTCTTTTATGCTGTAATAGAATGTATTCGAAGACATTTGTTCCAGCAATGTCAGTATATAGCTGCTTACAATAGGTAATGTAATTATTGCCGCCAGAGCTAAATAGCCTGTTCGTTTCGGTTCTTTCACCAGAGGCTTATAGCAAAGAACGACAATGAGCGCAAGTATGATGAAGGTAAGGAACGACGACAACAGGTGCGTATAGATTAGCAGGCTATACCCTATTGTCAACAGATACCATTTCCTGTAATCACCCTTTATGATGTGGTAAAGCCCGAGAAATATAACGGGCAGGAACGTGAATGAAAGCGATTCGCCCAAAGCCGCACGGTTATACCAGTCGAAAAGATGATAAGCCGAAAATGTATATAGAATTGCGCTTGCCGATGCTACGAATGTATTCCTGAATACCTTGTTCACCGCGATATATGTGAATAGTCCGCACAGGAATGTCATGGTAAAAATCATCACATTGTATGCTGCGATTGTCCCGGTGAGGATACCCAGTGCCGCAAACGGCAATATAATAAGGTCGGGATAAAACCCTTTGGTGAAATAACCGTAGCCTTCCAGAGCGTTGTAATCTATATAAATAGGATAATCGCCCGATTTCAACGCATCGATCAATACATTGAACCTCCCGATATTGAAGAAATAGTCATGCCCTGCGTATGCCGATAAAGGTCCGAACCAGCACACCATAAATAAGGATAAGGCGAATAACAGGGACAGGAATATCCAAAGGGAATATTTACTGTCTGTCTTTATTTCAGCTTCATTATTCATTCGATACTCTTCTTTTTCTTCTCGATAAAAAGATATAGAAACATAAGCCGAGGATACTGAGTAAGGTTATTATCCAGCTCAGTTTCTGAATTATTGTTCCCCCGTAATATACCTGTATGTTTCCTGATTTATTTGCAGCTATCTCTACCAGCCCGTTACCACTCTCGCTCACACAGATATTTTCACCGTTCAGTTTTGCAGTATAGCCTTTGTAATATATCAGCGGAAGTTCTAATGTTTCAATGCCTGTCATGCCTATATCAAAAGAAGTGACGCCTTTTATTCTTCTGAAATTTGTAATGCTTGTTCCCTCATAAAGAGTACCGATACTATCCCCACGTTGATGTAGATATTCAATTGAAGGTACTGCCGAAGGGATATATTCCAGCCCACCCAAATGGTAGTCGTTATTGAATGCCGCTACTTGGGTAATAGGACGTCCGCAGCGGTACATTTCATACGATTTGGCATCGTTAACCATAATCAATACTAAAAGTATAACAACCGTAAATGCTGTTACAAGTTTTCGTCCGTTCGATTTTAGTATCAGTGATAAATAATATCCTCCGGCAACGGCAAAAAAGAAACTTGTGAATTCGAACAGCCGCCACGCCATCTGTATAAAATTCAGTTTATTGAACGGAAAAACAGACCACGGGAACAATGGGGAAGAGGCTACAATATATACCAATCCGATGATAACCCCTATATCAACACTCCGCAATGCGGATGATTTCCTATAAACGAACAACCTTAATGCGACAGTACCCGTAAGCAGAAAACCTACTCCCGGAATGAAGGCCTGCGCAGGTGTAACAATCCCTGTAAACATGCCCCAGATAATCCAATGGAAAGGGAGTGCCGAGTCCTGCGTTTTTGCCATTAATTCGCGACTTTCGTAATAGAATGTGGCGGTTATCGCCTGTTCCAGCATCGGGAAAAGGTAATATGCTGTGATCGCCAGAGTAGTGATACCTGCCACTAGCAAATACAGGATACGTTTTGGTTCCTTAATAAGTGGTTTGTAGTAGATAAGGAGGAAGATAAGCAAGGTGAAGAACATCAACACAGAAGATATCAGATGAGTGAAAATCATCAGGCTGAAGCCTATTGCCAGAATATACCATTTCTTATAATCTCCTTTGATAATGTGATAAAGCCCCAGCAAGACGATCGGGATAAATGTGAATGTAAGCGTTTCTCCCAGCGCCGCCCGGTGATACAAATCCAGTAACCGGTATACGCAGAAAGTATATAGCAAAGCTGCTATCGCGGCAGTAAACGGTTTTTTATAAATACGATTTACAGTGATATATGTAAATACACCGCATAAGACCGTCATTGTAAATACCATAAACTGATAAGCAAACCCGAGGTTTGTCAGGTTACCAATAAGAGCAAAAGGAATCAGTACAAAATCGGGATAGAATGCTTTTGTGAAATAACCGTATCCATCAATGGCATTATAGTCGAGGTAAATAAGCAGAGGGCTTGTTTTCATCCCGTCCATCAATGCCTGTAACCGTCTGTAATGAAAAAAGAAATCCTGCCCGGGACAAAGCGGCTGATATAAATACATCATTGTCAGTGACAGGAACACTAACAGGATGAAGAACAGCCAGAAGTGGCTTTTCCTATTTGCTGCAATATTATCGGGGATGCGGCTGAACCAGTCCATTTTTCCTTTTTCTGTTTAGTAAAGTTATATAAACACACAAAGATAATATACTTATCAGAGATATGTATAAACTTACTCTCTGAATCGTTGTTCCTCCATACCAGGCTCTTATTTCTCCCGATTGGGTTACCGGTATATTTACAAAGGCCATGTCGCCTTGCATTACGTGCAACTTCTCCCCGTCGAGGGTAGCTGTATATCCAAGGTAATAGAGTAACGGGAGGGTCAGGGTGTCGGGTTTATTTAACGAAACATTAAATACAACCGTGTTATATTCCCTTCTCAAATTACTTATTTGGGTACTGTCGCTCATCCCTTCCACTTTCTCACCTCTGCTATGGACATAATAGATATCTTCCAATGCAGACGGCAGATATTCGCGCCCGATGAGGTTATATCCGTTTTCATAGGTCGGCTCTAAAGCTAACGCTCTTACATCGGCGGGTAGATCTTTCGATGAATCGATAGATTTATAGTTCTCACTCTGCATATATGTGGTTGCCATTACTGCAAGAACAATAATAACCGAAACCACTAATCGCTGTCTGTCCTTAATAATTACCGAAGACAGATAGTATGCTCCCGCTATGGCGAAGAAATAAGATACAAATTCATATAACCGCCACGGATATTGTATAAAAGAGAGCAGGCTGAACGGAAACCTCCCCCACGGGAAAATCCGGGAAATGGCTATGATAAAGCATATTCCGATTATTACACCTATATCCGCACTTCTTAACCTGTCATCCTTTTTTCTTTTAATGAAAAAGCGAAAGAACAGGAGCAGTGTGAGCAGGATACCTATCCCCGTCCATAATTCCCTGTCCGGATAGGCTATTCCGCTTATAAATCCCCATAAGATATAATCAAAACCTACTTTGCCGTATCCGGCCCCTCCTCCCGGACTACGCGAATCGAGGTAAAAGGAGTTGGATGACAATTGTTCCAGCATAGGGAAGGTATAGTAAGATGTGACAAAAATAGTGACTATACCGGCTAATAGGAGATATATCAGGCGTTCCGGTTCTTTTATCAATGATTTGGAATAGATTATCAATAAGATAAGCAGTGTTACAAACATCAGTACCGATGCAATAGTGTGCGTATATATAAGCAGGCTGTATCCGGCGGCAAGCACATACCATTTCCTCCTGTAATCTCCTTTTACGATATAGTAAATTCCGAGAAAGACAATAGGCAGGAATGTAAAGGATAATGCTTCGGCGAGCGCGCCCCGCTGATAGAAATCGTACAGGCGGTAAACGGCAAAGGTATAGAGTATAGCTGCTATGGATGCGGTATATGAACTTTTGTAAACGACATTGACTGTGTGATACATAAATATGCCGCACAATATCGTCATGGTAAATACCATCAGGTCATAAGCAAAATATACGCTTGTGAAGGTGCCGACAAAGGCAAAGGGAATCATGATGATATCGGAATAGAATCCTTTGGTAAAATAGCCATATCCGTCCACATTGCTGAAATCGACATAAAACGAAGGATAAACGCCATGTTGCAATGCGTCAATTAATGTGTACAGCCGCCTGTAATGAAAGCTGAAATCGAAACCGGAACAGGAAGATGACGAACCGAAGCAAAACATCATAAACAAGGTGAGAAAAACCAATACCACAAAGAATATGGAGTATTGGCTTTTCTTATTCGATTGTATTTCCCTCAATATGTTATCGGTACTCATGCATCAGACACTATTTGTAATTAATGCGCCTCCAGCCAGTTTTTCCCTTTTCCACAATCAGCTTTCAATGGAACGACCAGCTTATAGGCATTTTCCATTTCCTCTATCACTACCTTCTGCACTTTATCCAATTCATTGCTTTCCACATTGAAGTTTAACTCGTCATGTACTTGCAAAATCATTTTCGACTTGATATTTTCCCGTTCGAAACGGTCAAATATGCGATTCATCGCCACTTTGATAATATCGGCGGCACTTCCTTGTATGGGCGCGTTTATTGCGTTTCGCTCGGCATATCCGCGTACAGTTGTATTCCGTGAATTAATGTCCGGCAGATAGCGTTTACGACCGAAAACAGTTTCCACATAATTATTGGTACGGGCTACGGATATACTCTTATCCATATATTCCTTTACTTTCGGATAGGTAGCAAAATAGCCGTCTATCAATTCTTTGGCCTCTCCGCGAGGGATAGATAAGCGTTCCGCTAATCCGAAAACCGATATGCCATAAATGATACCGAAGTTTGCAGTCTTGGCCTTACGACGCATATCGCCTGTTACTTCACTGATCGGGATCTTATATATCTTGGCGGCAGTAGCAGCGTGGATATCCTCCCCGCTGTTGAACGCATCGATCATTGTCGGGTCTTGGCTCAGGTGTGCCATTATGCGAAGTTCGATCTGTGAATAGTCGGCCGAGAAGAAGATACACGCCTCATCTGCGATGAATGCCTTGCGTATTTCTTTCCCCTGCGCGTCGCGGATAGGTATATTCTGTAGATTCGGGTTGCTCGAACTTAACCGCCCTGTTGCCGTTACCGTCTGATTATAAGAAGTATGCAGCTTATTATCGAGTGGACTTACAAGCAGAGGCAAAGCATCTATATAAGTACTTAACAGCTTTTTCAGTCCACGGTATTCGAGTATTTTGCCTACAATAGGATGGGCATCTTTCATGCTTTCCAGTGTTTCTTCACTGGTTACATACTGGCCTGTTTTGGTTTTTTTCGGTTTTTCTACAATCTTGAGTTTATCGAAAAGGACTTCGCCCACCTGCTTCGCCGAATTGATATTAAATTCCTGTTCGGCAGCTTTATATATTTCCGATTCAATTCCCTGCAATTCCAGTGTCAGCGTTTTCGAGTATTCGGCTAACGCCGTTTTGTCAAGACATACACCGGTATATTCCATATCGGCAAGAACATAGATCAATGGTAATTCTATGTCGTATAGCAATTTACCTAAATCCTGCTTTTCTATCGCTTTTTCCAGTATTGCTTTAAGCTTCAGTGTAACATCGGCATCCTCGCAGGCATAGTCCTTTATCTGGTCGGGACGCAGGCTGCGCATATTGAGCTGGTTTTTACCCCTCGATCCTATAAGTTCGTCGATATGGATGGTTTTATATTTCAGGTAAGTTTCTGCCATATAATCCATATTATGACGCAACTCCGGATTGATAAGGTAATGGGCAATCATGGTATCGAAGAGTCTGCCCCGCACATGAATGCCATACTTTTTCAATACGATGATGTCGTATTTTATATTCTGTCCGATTTTCTCAGTTTTCTCATTCTCGAAAAACGGTCTGAATTGCTCCACAATGGCTTTTGCTTTTTCAAAGTCCGCAGGTACAGGCACATAGTAGGCTTCTCCTTCTTTGAAGGCGAATGACATGCCCACCAGCTCGCTCACATTCGGGTCTAGTCCTGTGGTTTCCGTATCGAAGCAACAATCTTGTTGCGAGGCTATCGTTTTCGCTAAACCGGCGATTTCATCGTCTTCCTCCACCAAATGATAAGTATGCGGGATATCCTTCAGTTCCTGCAATCCTGAATAGTTGACTGTATCTGCCGACTCGGCTTTTGGTGGCAATAATTCCGCGAATAGATCGCCTTGTATAGCTTCGTGCGTGGTTGTTATCCGCACAGGATTTGCCGGAGTGCCGTCTTTTTTCAATACACGGTTTATCAGTGTCCTGAACTCCAGTTCTTCAAACAAGGCAGAGAGCTTCTCGGCATTGATTTCCTGACGTTTAAACTCATTCTTATTGAATTCGATAGGAACATCCGTTTTGATGGTTGCAAGGAATTTAGAGAAAATAATTTGCTCCTTGTTTTCTTCCAACCTTAACTTCAGTGTGCCTTTCAGATCGGCAGTATTTTCAAGCAGGTTTTCAATAGTACCATATTCCTCCAGTAATTTCTGCGCGGTTTTTGGGCCCACACCCGGACATCCGGGTATGTTATCGGAGGCATCGCCCATTAGCCCGAGTAAATCTATCATCTGTCCGGGAGATGACAGTTCATACTTTTCCATGATTGCCTTAGCATCGAGCGTGTCAAATCCTGTTCCTGCAAACTTCGGCTTGTACATGAATATATGGTCGCTGGTTAGCTGCCCGTAATCTTTGTCGGGGGTCATCATATACACATCGAAGTTTTCTTTCTCGGCTTTCTTTGCAATTGTACCGATTACATCATCCGCCTCATAGCGGGCGACTTCCAGTTCCTTAATATTATAAGCGGCTATAATTTCTTTAATAACAGGCACTGCCGCTTTTATGTCTTCGGGCGTTTCCAGTCGTTGAGCTTTGTAATGTTCGTAGGCATCGTGCCGGAAGGTACCGCCGGGCGGGTCGAATGCAACGGCTATATGCGTCGGATTTTCCTTACGAAGCAATTCTTCCAGTGTATTCACAAATCCGAATACCGCGGATGTATTCTGCCCTTTAGAGTTTACTCTGGGGCTTTTGATAAAAGCATAATATGAACGGTATATTAATGCGTAGGCGTCTAATAGAAATAATTTCATCGGGATAAATTAAAAATTGGTGACAAGTTACGGAAAAAGCAGCGAATTACAAAAGGTCTTTTTTAAGTTACAAGATAGTGAAAAATGAAAAGTGAAAAATTATATGAGATACGAATTGTTGACTGCTAACCGTTTACTGAAAAAATATTACCTTTGTACACAGATTCGAATACAACTAATGGATAACAGATATTATAAAGAATTTGGAACCCTTCTGTCCAAACATTTTCCCTATAAAGTTCAAAAAATCTCGATTAATGCAGGGTTTACATGCCCAAATCGTGATGGGTCGAAAGCAGTGGGGGGATGCACGTATTGCAACAACCAGAGTTTTAGTCCCGGATATGGAGGAAAACAGCGTACCGTAAGCGACCAGTTGAGGGATGGCATTGCTTTCTTCTCCTACAAGTATCCTGAAATGAAATACCTCGCTTATTTTCAGTCGTACACAAATACATATGACAGTATTGATAAGCTCATTTCGTTATATGAGGAAGCGCTTTCATATCCCGGCGTTGTGGGGCTGATAATAGGCACCCGCCCCGATTGTATGCCTGACGAATTACTCGATTATTTCGCCGAACTGAATAAGCGAACATTCCTTATAATAGAATATGGATTGGAATCGACACTCGATTCTACTCTCGAATTTATCAACCGCGGGCATACGCATGCCGAAAGTGTGGACGCTATTCATAAAACAGCCGCGAAAGGTATTTATACGGGTGCTCATCTGATTCTGGGATTGCCCAATGAAAGCAGAGAGCAGGTATTGGCACATGCCGGCGAGGTATCGAAGTTACCTCTGACAACCTTAAAGTTGCATCAGTTACAATTGATAAAAGGTACGGTTATGGCAAAGCAATATCGTGAGTATCCCGAATGGTTCAGCCTGTTCGATGTAGATGATTATATCGACTTAATCATTGATTTCTCGGAAAGGCTAAATCCTGATTTTATTATCGAGCGTTTTATTTCACAGTCACCGAAACAACTACTTATCGCTCCCGATTGGGGCTTGAAAAATTTCGAATTCACCGCTAAAGTATTAAAGAGGTTTGCAGAAAGGGAGACATGGCAGGGACGGCTTTTCTATAAATAAAATTACAGAAACGAGATGTCTGTAATTTTAACGTTCTATTATTTTCTGCTACGCGCAATCACAGATTGCTTGTGTTCCTTTTGCCCAAAGCCGCAAAAGGAACCAAAAACGCTTTAGCGCCCCGCTTCAAAGGCCGACCCGTTAACAGAAGAGACGGCAAAACGAAAAAACTCGCAGGAAGACTTGTGATATCCGAATACTTAGATAAGCTCGCCCGCTGGCGCGGACTTCCAGTCCGTGTCTTGTTGACAGGGCAAAATGTTTGCTACGCAACACACAGACGGGACGTCTGCGCGAGCGGGGTGCCCCGCCTGCGGGATGAGGCCGGAATCGCGACGCGACGACAAGACAAAGGCTCTTCAGGCTTTAGCCATACGTGCATCAGCCGACTCGTAACTCGTAACTGCCCACGGGGCGTAGTAACTTGTAACTAAAAATAGAACGTTAAAACTAAACAAATGATTCGTATAAATCTTACTTAAGCACTTTCGGTCTTATATGTTCCTGCGAAGTAGAAGGCTTATTGTCTTTTTTACCTGTGAAGAAGTTTTTTACTTTAGAGAAGAAACCGGTAACTTTCTTCGCAAAATTCTGCTTTTTCTGTGATACTCCGACAGATTCCACAACGGCAGGCTGTAGTATTTGCCAAAAATAATTGAATGTCGAATGATAAGGGTCCCTTTCTATATAGAGGTAGGGTTCACGGGGTTTTGAATTCTCTTTGTTCGGATTGTTTGACCGCAGGAATGCATTTGCAACGTTAGTGACAAATTTATTTGAAGACTCCGGGTCATCGCCTTTCAGTATATTTATACTCAAATCATTGTAGAAGAATTTCATCTCTACAGATGCATTCATGCTTGAGGCTTCTGTCCTAAAAGTCAGGTCTTTGAGTGTGCCACTCTTTATTTCCGCTTTAGCCAATGGGGTTATAATCTGGTTCAGGTCGCGTAAATCGAAACGATGCAAATGTGCATCCAAAACAAAACAGTCATAATCGGAGCTGACAGACATATCCCATTTTGCAGTAAAATAACCTGTTCCCATAAGATTGCCGTTTGCATTGAGATGCATGTATTGCTGAGGATGTGAGGCTATGTTGGTAAGTCCGTCTATACGGACGTTCATACCCATGAATGAAATTTGTCCCGGTACTGTTCCATTCTTAGGTAATTCTTCATATATAACAGAGAAATTAGAAACATCGGTCGTATCTATAGCTATCCGGAACGGAAGATTATACAACTTCGTATAAATGAGAGGCTGGAGTTTGGGAGGTGTATATATCTTTTTATTTTTCAGGTTTTGAAGCATAACATCTTTTACCACAAGTCGTTTGGCATTCAATATATTGTCCGAGAAATAGGTTCGGTAATCGACGCCCGAAAGGCTGATATTTCCTGTGGTGACATCGAACCAATCCATGTGCGCCGGATGCTTATAAGCAAAATCCATTTTGGGATAAACAGATGTCATTTTTATACCCGAAAGAGCCAGACTTGCATTTTTCTTGTTTACATCTATCTCTCCTATATCAATTGTATAAAAGCCATTCATAATCGGGAAATGGAGGTCTTTAGTATTAAAGCGGATATCTTCCATATCTACCTTCCGGGCATCGGTATCAATGAAAAATCCGGTTATGCCAAGATTCGTCGTATTTACTGTTTGACGGTCTTGTTGTTTTTCATCAAGGGAATGCTCATAGTTTATATGTGCGTCGGCCAGATTGAATTTCTTAATTGATAGTTTGTTTATATACGGATGCAATGAAGAATACAGGTCGGTACCCGAAGAATCTTTCTTCTGCATCGGAATAGTATCACCAAGATTTCTCTTTCTTATATCCAGAGTCGGTTTTGTTATATTGACAGAGGCCATATCCAGAAAGGATTTTCCTGTCAGGTGATTCCAATCAATAGCGGATAAATCAAAATTCTCCAATTCTGCACCGAAGCTTATATCCGGTTTCTGAATATTAAATATACCATTGGATAGGGTGAACGTTCCGATAGTTATTTTTTTTCCAAAGATTTTTAGTAATTCGTCTATATCCCCGGGATTACCTTTCGTTTGCAGATTGTTTTCTGAGGGACTACTTATCTGTTTCGCAATATAGTCTACTTTGGGAGATTCCAAAACAAACTTATCTATTCTGAAATTCCTGTTTAAATCCCATTGTAACGAATGCAGCTGTAAAGCTTGTAATGCTGTATGCAGGCTATCGCGAGATACCCGGTCAATATAGGATACCTGCACGTTCTTTATATCTATATTATCTGCTACAAGACTTTTGATAACAGAGATCGCATTGCCGGAAGAAGTTTTATCATCCTTATTTACCGGTGAATTGGCGGTTTTAATAATTTGTATCCGTGGTGAATTAACTTCAAGGGATTTTATCTTTGCTTTTTCTTTATTCAGATAGCTGTCGTTGTCAAACCCTTTCACTCTTATCAGCGGGATATCGATATCGTAATAGGTAGCCGGAGCTTTATCCCATATATTTTCCTGCGGGATCAGTTTTACATCCCGCAAGAGCAATAGTCCTGTGAGCGTCGAAATATTTGCATCCTTTATCTGTAATCTGTAATTCTTTCCCGGCAGAAGGTTGTCGAAATCTTTAAATGAAAGCCCGATATCGTCGCAGGTAAATAAGTATTTTTCTGTCTTTCGGGTTTCTTCATCGATCAGGAATTTTACCGCATAGAAATTCAGTTTCTGCAAACGGAAATCGTCCTTAGTACCTAAATCATGTATAATAATATTCGCATTAACCAGATTTATGTTTCTTACAGATAAATAGTCTGCATAGGGGTTGAATATATTCAGAGCATCATCGGATATTTCTATTTCGTCTTTCTTCGATGAATCCGGTTTATTTTGCTTTTTTACTTTGAAATACCTGATATCGGGCGACTCTATTTTGAGCTCCTCTGCCGAAACGCCTGTGTCGTAATTCAGCCCGTCGATTCGGATTGATTTTATAGTACCCGAAAAATAATCTTTTCGCACATTTACGATTGATGTGGGATTGACCTTTATATCGGAAATATTGAAATATTTACTTTCTGTATTAAGGGTTAAAACTGCGATACTTACTTCCGAATTGTTACTGGCTATCAGCCCTTTTATATCGGTTGCCGACATGGCGAAATTATCTACATACCAAAACTTCTTTTGCTTCTCAGACAATGAGTCGATAACAAAATTCTTTGCGTGGAAATCAAATTGCTCCAATGAATATGTATCGGACTTGCCATCTTGAGTAAAAGTATAATGGAATCTGGTCTTTTCAATTCCTATTTTCTCAATGGATATGCTTTGAAGAATAGGTGATGTAATGCTATACAGAGACCATGCCTGGTCATTGTCCGCGTTATTTTGCTTTAAAGAATCTCCATTTTGGGCAGCAGATTTGTCTTTCACACTATAATATTGAATATCGGTGGAAGAAATATCGAAAGAATCGGCATTCAGATAATTCAAAGCGTTTTCTCTCTTAAATTTGACTCCTTTAATAAATACCGATTTAATAGTCGCATCCAGATAGTCGCCCGCCTTCTCCATCCTGCCTGCCCAAAAGTCATCAGTCGGATGCAAGTGCACGCCTTCTATCTGTACCAGTTCGTCGATTGTACTCAGTTTAATGTTCCTTGTATTCAATATAAGCTGGTTGCTGTATAATAATTGCTGAGGTTTGTCTGCTGTAAATTCAAAGTTATCGCAATAAAGTAATTTTCCCGATGAATACGAATCCTTATCCAGCCTGAATCCGTAGGCGTTGAAGTTTGCATCGCTAAGTGCGTATTGAACCGGAGAAATGGAGTCTTCAACGATGTAATAGATATTGGCGTTCCCCAGATTTATTTGTTTCACGGTGAGAACATCTATATATGTCGAAATCATCTGGTATAATGTTTCCCGTTCTTTATTTTGCTGCCCATCCAATGATGATTTCAGAGAAGAATGTAATTGAGGCTGAAAGACTTTTATATCAGGAGATTTAAGTTCGAACAGGCTAAAATCCAGATTCTTGTAATTCCTGCGCCATGTAAGATTTATGCCTTTGAAGTGAATCTTATCTATTTTTACTTTGTAATAGAGGTCGGGGAGGCTATCTCCGTTTTTCCATTTTTCGAAAACCGCTGAGTCGGGAATGAGTTCAACCCCGTTAATTATAAGTTCCCCGCTAAAGAATCCGACAGAAAGGTGATTGTATGAAAAGCTGTAGAAGCCATTTGTCGCTTTCGAAACTTCTTCCCTGAATTTTTGCCTCAGGCTGTCTTCCAACTGATAGGTCAGATACCAGTTAAGACCAAATCCCCCTGCTATGAGCAATGCAAGTGTGATAAGTATGATCTTTAGTCTCTTCTTCCCTTTTTTAGTCATTAAACAATGCCGTTTTGTTTAGTTATCTTATTATCAACAAATACAGGGAGGATTTGTTTTCCGATTATCAGTCGGATAAAAGAGTTTAGAGGAAGGTTTCGTCTATAATATCGGAAGCGACGTCTTTCTTCGATTTCAGGCCAAAGTCTTTGCGTTCGCCATTGCGGTTGAGTATTGCTATTTTGTTTGTATCGTATTTGAATCCTGCTCCTGCGTCATTTAAAGAGTTAAGTACGATGAAATCGAGGTTTTTCTTCACAATCTTTTTCAGGGCATTGTTCTCCTCGTCATTCGTCTCCAAAGCAAATCCGACAAGAAGCTGGTTTGCCTTTTTCATTTTACCCAGTGATGCTGCGATATCTTTATTAGGTACAAGTGATATATTAAGTATATCACCGCTCCTCTTTACTTTTTCCGCATACTGTTCTTCCGGGCGGAAATCAGCAACCGCCGCGCATAATATAGCCGCGTCCATTGCGGGAAAAGCCTTTACGGAAGCATTATACATTTCTTCGGCAGATTCTACATCTATACGTGTAATGTTAGGGTGATTTATCGTCAACGATACAGGACCTGCAATTAAGGTAACCTCAGCTCCCCGGCCGGCGCATTCTTCGGCAAGGGCAAAACCCATCTTCCCCGATGAGTAGTTGCCGATAAAGCGAACCGGGTCTATCCGTTCATAAGTCGGTCCGGCTGTTATCAGTACTTTTTTTTTTGAAAGGGTTTCCTGCTTCGTGAAGAAATCCTCAACAGTAGCCAGAATTTTTTCAGGTTCTTCCATCCTTCCCTTACCTGTCAGATGGCTCGCGAGTTCCCCGGAAGCAGGTTCGATAATGATATTTCCATACGAGCGTAGTATTTCGAGGTTCCGGGTTGTTGCGGGATGGGCAAACATATCCAAATCCATGGCGGGCGCGATCACCACAGGCGCTTTCATCGACATATATGTGGTAATCAACATATTGTCTGCTACTCCATTCGCCATTTTACCCAGGGTGGAGGCTGTTGCAGGGGCAATAAGCATGAGGTCTGCCCATTGGCCAAGATCGACATGGCTGTGCCATGTGCCGTCGTTAGCGGTAAAAAATTCACTGACAACAGGTTTCCCTGTAAGTGCCGACAGTGTGACGGGAGTAATAAACTCTTTCCCGGACGGGGTAATTACGATCTGCACTTCCGCGCCGGCCTTAATCAAAAGGCGGGCCAGCGATGCTGCTTTGTATGCCGCGATACTGCCTGTAATACCTAATACGATATGTTTATCTTTCAATGTCATATTTCCGATACATTTTAAGAGCAAAGATACGGTTAATAGAAATATGAGTATTCAAATGGATATAAAATTTATTTAAATCTTAAGGTCGCAGACCGATCTTTCTCTTTAGTATCTGTAATAACAATACCCGGTTACGGTTGAATAATATGCCATTAAATATTATTTTCACCTATTTAACGTATCAAATATCTATGTTTTAGGGTTTCAAACGATACTTTTCTAATTCTTTTACATACTTTTGCCTAGCAAAAATTTAAAACAATCACTTAATCAAGCAAAAAATGACCGAAATACTAAGACAAAAACTAAGCGACTCGAAAGCAGCCCGATGGACTGTGTTGTGCGTTGTTGCATTTACCATGTTCTGCGGATATTTTATTACTGATGTAATGGCTCCGTTGCAAGATATGTTAGCAAAGGAATTAGGGTGGGATGCCGGCGACTATGGCTTCTTTACCAGTGCATACGGATGGTTCAATGTATTTCTGTTTATGCTTATTATCAGTGGCATTATCCTTGATAAAATGGGCGTGCGGTTTACCGGATTGGGTGCATGTATTTTGATGATTATAGGATGTGGCCTTAAATATTATGCCGTATCCGGACTGGGTTCTTTTGAAGGAACAATGTTCGGATTCAAATCTCAGGTGATGGTCGCCGCTATCGGATTTGCCATTTTCGGAGTAGGTGTGGAGACAGCCGGAATAACAGTTACAAAAGTGATTGTGCGTTGGTTTAAAGGACATGAAATAGCGTTGGCAATGGGTCTTCAGGTCGCGGTGGCCCGTATAGGCACAGCACTGGCACTATCTGCTGCAATTCCATTAGCAAAATATTTTCATCATATATCAGCTCCTGTACTATTTGGTGTAGTGCTTCTTTGTATCGGACTTATCGCTTATCTTGTTTTTTGTGTGATGGACAGGCGTCTGGATGCATCTGTTGCAGATATGGATAAAGAAGCGGAAGAGCCTTTCCGTATCAAAGACATAGGCTCAATCATATCAAATAAAGGATTCTGGTTAATAGCTCTTTTATGCGTTCTTTTCTACTCAGCCGTATTTCCGTTCCTTAAATATGCAACCTCCCTGATGATAAATAAGTATGGATTAGATCCTGAACTGGCCGGGAATATCCCGGCAATACTTCCATTTGGAACTATTCTTTTAACTCCGTTCTTTGGCGGAGTCTATGATAAAAAAGGAAAGGGAGCAACAATTATGGTAATAGGAGCTGCCATGCTGATAGGTATCCACTTCCTGTTCTCATTACCGTTGTTGAATGTTTGGTGGTTTGCTACAATTTTGATGGTACTTCTGGGAATAGCATTTTCGCTTGTACCTTCGGCTATGTGGCCGTCTGTGCCGAAAATTATCCCTGAAAATAAACTGGGATCTGCGTATGCCCTTATTTTCTGGGTACAGAATATCGGATTAAGTATGGTTCCGTTGCTTATTGGTACGATACTGAATAAATATTGTACTTTAGGAACGAATCCCGATGGCAGCCCTATCTATGACTACACTCTTCCCATGATTATCTTCACCTGCTTCGGAATACTCGCCCTCATAGTCGCTTTCCTGCTGAAACGCGAGGACAAGAAAAAAGGCTACGGGCTGGAATTACCAAACATAAAGAAATAAAGCAAAAAGTCCGGTTCCTCAAAACAACCGGATTTTTTATTTTACCGATTTTGAATAGAATAACTTTATATAAATGACTCCCGAAATAGAAACAACTCCAAAAGGACATCCCAAAGGACTATACCTGATCTTCGCCACCGAAATGTGGGAACGGTTCAGCTATTATGGAATGAGGGCTCTCTTTGTACTGTATATGACAAAGGCGCTGCTTTTCGATAAAGCGTATGGCGCGCAGGTCTACGGCAGTTATACAGGCCTTGTATACCTCACTCCCCTGATTGGCGGATATATCGCCGATCGCTATTGGGGAAACCGCCGTTCCATCATTGCAGGTGCGTTGCTCATGGCAATGGGACAATTCCTTATGTTTCTTTCCGGCTGTTATTTCGATAATGTGGAATTGGCTACCACACTGATGTTTTCCGGGCTGGGATTCCTTATATTCGGCAATGGTTTTTTCAAGCCTAATATTTCTACTATGGTGGGACAATTGTACAAGCCGGATGATAAACGGAAAGACTCGGCCTATACAATCTTCTATATGGGTGTGAATACCGGATCGTTCTTTGCTCCCATTGTTTGTGGTGTCTTGGGAGATACAGGACATCCCGCCGACTTTAAGTGGGGATTTCTTGCTGCCTGTATCGGTATGTTACTCGGGGTTATTGTTTTTATCCTCTTGAAAGATAAATACCTGCGAACTCCTGCGGGAGACGCGATAGGTGTTATTCCCAATAGCCGTGACACGCGGCGGATGGAAGCAGAGAAGAAACCCGCAGGGGATACCTTATCTGCCGCAAAGGGTAAGTCAACGATCAAACTGGCCATTATATGGGGTGCTGTCTGGATTGGTTTATTCATTTTGCTGTATACGGTGCTGAAGACCGATATCATCGGATCTATTATATTCTCTCTCGCTATTGCGGCACCCGGATATGTAATATCGGACCCGTCACTGACCAAAATAGAGCGGTCGCGTATCTGGGTAATTTATATTATCGCCTTTTTCGTGATATTCTTCTGGTCGGCATTCGAGCAGGCCGGGGCATCATTAACCTATTTTGCGGAAGAACAAACCGACAGGCATGTGGGGTTGTTTGACTGGACTATACCGACATCTTATTTCCAATCGGTAAATGCTGTCGCCATTATCATCTTCGCACCTGTCTTTGTCGCTATCTGGACAAAGCTGAGCAAGAGAGGGAAAGAACCTGCTTCCCCTTATAAACAATCAATCGGTTTGTTTCTGCTGGCAATCGGTTACCTGATTATAGCCTTTGGCGTGAAAGGTCTTGCGCCGGGTATAAAAGTAAGCATGCTCTGGTTGATAAGCCTTTACACCATACATACATTCGGTGAACTCTGCTTATCCCCGATAGGATTGTCGATGGTGAATAAGCTTGCTCCAATACGGTTTGCCTCTCTGCTGATGGCTATCTGGTATATGAGTACATCGGCTGCCAATAAATTTTCGGGAACCTTGAGCAGTTATTATCCCGAGCCGCTTATCGAACTGGCAGCAGTACAATTGGTGGAAAAAGAAAATACCTTAACTTTATTACCTGAAGAATTTGAAAAGGATATGACCGAAAGAGACGGAACAAAAGTCATTCCTTTCGATCGGATAATGTTTTATAAAGTAGAGGACAAAACCTTGAAGACTGAGATACAAAATTCATTGGAAAAACAACAGCTGGAGAATCCGAAAGTATTTATGGGATACAGAATCTCTAACCTTTATGATTTCTTTATGCTCTTTGTATTTATGGCCGGGGCGGCATCAGTCATCTTGTTCTTTCTGTCGAGGCGTTTAATGAAAATGATGCATGGGATAAAATGACGGGTTTCAGTTAACAGTCAGCCGTTAACAAGGGATCGAAATATTAAACAACTTGTAACTCGTAATTGTGAATTGGGTCTAGTAACTTGCAACTAAAAAGATGAGAAAAATAGCTTTTGAACCAATAGCCAACGAAAAATCGCGAATATTGATTCTGGGAACAATGCCCAGCGAAGAGTCTTTGCGTAAACAGGAACGTTACGGGCATAAAAGCAACCAATTCTGGAAGATCATTTTTGCTTTATTTGACAAGCCGCTACCAGACAGTTATGCCGGGAAAAATGCTTTACTTGAAGAGAATAATATCGCTATCTGGGATGTTCTTGAGTCATGCGAAGGAACAGGAAGCCTCGATAGCAGTATTAAGAATGAAAAGCCGAACGATTTCAAAAAGTTTTTCAGGAAATATCCTCAGATCAAACATGTCTTTTTTACAAGCAAGAAGGCTGAAGAATTTTATAGAAAATATGTAGGTTTCGATGAAAACAGGATATTTATTACCCTGCCTTCTCCCAGTCCGGCTAATGCACGGATGACGCTTGCCGAAAAGATTGAAAAGTGGCAGGTCTTTATTGATACTGTAAAGGCTACAGAAGTGACGGATTTATGATAAGGTAATAATCTGGTCGCAGACCTGTTAATTACTTTTATATCTGCAACAATAATTGTTTATGATTAATGCGAATCAGTAGTTGAAGTGATTATTGTAGTATGAAATTGTTGAATTTTTAGTTACAAGTTACTACGCCCTGTGGGCAGTTACAAGTTGGCTGATTCACATTATTTACTACATTTGCATGTATAACAACAGTATAAGCCTTTGCATTGGAAAAGAAAAACTCGTCATATAATCAGATTCTAAAGTCTACATCTATTTTTGGAGGGTCGCAGATACTTATTATCCTGACCGGGGTTGTCCGCAATAAGATGATAGCTGTTCTGCTAGGACCGGTCGGTGTGGGTATTATCGGCATATATAATTCGGTTATAGAGATGATACGCTCGGCCGGAGGATTGGGAATGGATACCACAGGTGTGAAGGAGATTGCAGAGGCGGAAAGTTCCGGAGACAAGGAAATACTTTATAAAACTGTTACCCGGTTCAATAAATGGTTTGGGGCGATGGCTTTGTGCGGAGCACTGGCCTGTCTCATTTTCTCTTATCCGATTAGTATCTGGGCCTTTGAAGACAGTAGTTTTACCCTTTATATCGCATGTTTATCAGTCTGTGTGTTCCTTGCGATACTGACTATGGGCAGATCTTCCGTATTACAGGGGATGCGCAGGATTCCCGAAATGGCAAAATCCGCTTTTCTGGGAAGCTTTTTCGGATTGCTTATATCTATACCTACTTATTTACTTTTCGGTCTGGATGGGATTCTTCCTGCTTTTGTATTTTCATCACTGCTTTCATTTCTGTGTGTAGAATTCTATTACCGGAAACTATATCTTAGAAAAAGTGATATATCAAATAAAGAGGCTTTCGAATCGGGATTGAAAACCCTGAAATTAGGACTTTTCATTGTTGTAGCCGGATTTATAGGTACAGTAAGTATGTTTTTCATTAAGACCTTTGTCGCGCGGAGTATAGATATGGATGCCGCAGGCTTGTTTCAGTCGGCATGGGTGATTACAAATATATACCTGAGCCTTATCCTCCGTTCTATGGGGTCGGATTTTTTTCCCCGCCTGTCAGCTATTGCAAATGAAGGAGAGAAAGTGAAGAAACTGGTAAATGAGCAAAGTTATATTATTTTGATAGTAGCTTCTCCTATCATTGTCGGGATGCTGTTGTTTGCCGACTTTGCTCTGTCAGTTCTTTACAGCTCCGAATTCGGGTATGCTGATGCCGTGTTGAGGTGGCAGGTGCTGGGAACTTTTTTCAAGGTGCTCTGCTGGCCTGTAGCCTTTATTATGTTGGCAAAGAACAAAGGGATTACTTTTCTGGTCACAGAGATCACATTTTATCTGGTTTACCTGCTGTCCGGTTATTTACTATTCCCTAAATACGGGCTTGAAGCTACGGGCATGGGGTATCTGATAGCCTATGTCGTTTATCTGCCTGTGGTTTTCCTAGTGGGTAAAGCTATTTCGGGCTTTGTCTGGAACAGCAATATTCTAAAGATGACAGCTATAAACATGCTGTTTATCGGAATCGCTTTCTATATAGCGCAATATTATGCGGGGGGATATAGCTTGCTTTTGGGCGCAGGAATCTTAGTCATATCGCTTATATATGCGTATATTAAACTGAAAAAAGTATTCAGTATAAGTGAATTACAGGACTGGTTCAGAAAAAAATAACAGGATCAGATTTTACCCTTTTCTATTTCTTTTACCCTTGGTATTACCAGACTGTCCTCGATGAAAGTATGGGCTTCAAGTTCTTCCTCCGACATATACAGTTCGGTAAGAATATTTACCATAAGCATCTGGTCTATAGTGCCGGGCAGATATTTCATCAGTATCTGTTTCAGATCGTTCATCTTACCCTCTATGTCATTGTGCCTTTGCTCGAATATGTTTATGGAATATTTCTTTTCCCCCGATTCGGTAATAAGGGAGTATACATAAGGGAAAACAACCTCATCTTCATATAGCATATGTTCCTCTACTTCCTTCGTATAATTGTCGAAGAAATTGAGCACAACATCTTTCAATCTTTTTTCGGACGTATCGAAAACAAGCTCCAGTTTACGGCGGATATTGGGTAGCCTTTTTTCCAGAAAATAGCTATGGGAGCTTTTCAGATAGCGGAGAAACGGTTCCAGGGGAAGGGCTCTGAAAGCTTCTTCTATATTGATGATGGATTTATTGGATTGATAGCCGGCAAGGAACAGGAAGCAGTCGGTATCGAATCCGTTTTCTTTACAAACAGCATCTACACTCTTCTCGCCAAATCCCAAAGATATATTCAGGCGGTTGAGTAACAGAAGAAGCCGGTAGTCGGCATCTATCAGTTCCGACATCTTCATTGACTTTTTAAATATGATAGTGATATTTTGCATGATATTGAAGTTTTATTCGTCCTGATACTTTATTTCGGATATATCTACAAGTTTGTTTATTATTGCATATATGGTCAGTCCCGAGATGCTGTGTACTTTAAGTTTACGGGTAATGTTCCGGCGATGTGTTATAGCCGTGTGTATGGATATATTGTGATGTTCGGCAATCTCTTTATTGCTCATCCCTTTTACTACGCTGATAAGGATCTCTTTTTCCCTGTCGCTGAGTTCTTCCTGGTCACTTTGCCCGGCTTGTTCTTTATTCAGGCAATTCAGTAATGTTTCTTCAATTCTTGACTCCGAATCGTTTATTTTGATAACTGCATCATACGATTTGTAAAATTGCTCATCAATGATATTATATACCAGTGCTATGATTGCAATATTTTTATTTAAGTTGAGTTGCTGGCGTATATCCTGCTTCGAGGTATGTCCCAGAAGCATCGGGTTGATGAGTACTGCATCGGGGCGAAGTATATCGAGCTGATAATTAATATCCTCCATTTCTTTTAGTTCCACTACCTTCCCCACACTGGATAACTGGGAGAGGACATAGACCAATCCTTTCCGTATAATATATGATGTTTCGGCTACTGCTAATACTTTCTTTGTATTCGACATCTTTTATGACTGTTTCTTATATAGAATCATTCTTTATAAAGTGCAAATTACGCTATAAATTATGTTATTAACAAATGTTATTGAACATAAAGAATGTCAATAAAAGATAATATCTTTATCTGTGTGTTTGAAAACAATATTTGTATTAGTTTTGTTTAGCGAATGAAGTACAAGTGGAAGAGGAACAAATGGGATAATGTACTAATATGCCAATTCTTGGATTGAGGGACAAGAACTCGTTTACCTGTTTACTCATCTGCTTGTATCTAAAACTTGTAACTCGTTATTTATGATCAACTTTAAACAAATTACACTATCTGATAAAAAAGAAATAGATGCCTGTTTTTCCGGAAATATTTATCGTGCCTGTGATTTTTGCTTTGCTAACCTGTTTGCATGGAATGCCAAGTTTAAGACGATGTATGCTGTGGAGCACCGTACGATATTTCTTCGTTTTCAGGACTCCGACGGGCAACTCTATTATATGATGCCGATAGGCAAAATGCCTCTGAAAGACGCTTTTGAATTAATAATGAAAGATGCGGAGGACAACAGAATCCCCTTCCAGATGAAAGGTAT
>Ga0153940_1000173_pt1 | contig 38199 bp, 36 predicted proteins | sample TSNJ024MetaG_FD_104736 | JGI IMG/M metagenome (GOLD analysis project Ga0153940, IMG submission 104736) | Attine ant fungus gardens microbial communities from New Jersey, USA - TSNJ024 MetaG | ecosystem: Host-associated > Fungi > Mycelium > Unclassified | place: USA: New Jersey, Brendan T. Byrne... | reverse complement strand
GTGGGGGAAAATCCATCATGACTACTTTGCTGATAATAGTCAGGCAAAGTTTATTGATCTGGAGTGCGGTCACTATGTTCACAGGGAAGCCCCACAAAGAATTGCAGACACAATAGGTCAGATATTTAGCTAGATAGTGTGGATTGAAAAATGTTTGTAAATAAGAGAAAATCGGAATTTGTAGGAGGAGAGTATATGGATAAGACACCACAACAATTATTACGAAATCCTGATATAAAACCAACTAATCAAATGATTGCTGATGGACTTGGCGAGGTTAATAAGACTTATATAAAGTTTATTAAGGAGCTGAAGGAATACAGTATTACACTTATGGATTGGCGATATTATAATGATGGCAAGGCTTGGCTTTCTAAAGGTGAATATAAATGGATAACATCACGTGGTACAAATAAAGTGAAACCAATATTTTGGTTGTCTATATGGGAGGGATTTTTTAAAGTATCCTTTTTCTTTTCCGAAAAAACCAGAGATAAATTATTAACTTTATCAGTTAGTGAAGACACTAAAGATTTAATTAGGAATACACAGCCACATGGGAAAACAATGCAGTATTTGTCAATTATCTTTGACATTGAAAATGACAAGCAAATTAATGATATCTATATATTGGCACAATTCAGAAAAGAAAATATATAACAATAAAGAAATATAATAATATTTTATATAATGTTGATACCGATAAATTCTAAAAATATGCCCTTGTTTGATGAAGGAGAATTCATATGAAAGTATTATTAAAAGAATGTAGTTTGGAAGATCAAGAAGTCTTAAGAGAATTGTGCAGTGGGGTGGATAGAAGCTATATTGCGAACCGTTTACCTTCACCATATACAATAGATGATGCCATTTGGTGGATTAATATGGCTGGTGAACATAATGGGAAAGACGGAATATTTAGACTGATCACAGTCGATGACGAGATAGTGGGCAATATTTCGATAGAACAAAAGTCAGATGTTTTTGGGAAAGATGCAGAAATCGGATATCTGCTCTCAAATGAATACTGGTCAAGGGGAATTGCAACAGAGGCAGTAAGGCAGATTTGCAAGATTGCTTTTTCGGAGTTAGATATTATTCGTATTACTGGTTTGATTTATGAACCTAATATAGCATCCAGAAGAGTTCTGGAAAAAAATGATTTTGTATTAGAAGGTGTCATGAAAAATGCAGTGGTTAAAAATAACAATGTTTATAATCTTTGTGTTTATGGGATGCTCAAAAAGCAGACGTAAAGACCTATGATTTAGTCAGACGCTATGATTCAGGACAAGTACATTGTGACAGCCCCAGCTGGGAATGAGGGGGAATCATAAGGAATCTTTCCGGATCCCATTTAAAAGAAAGCAATTCTATTAAATAGTCTATGGTACCCGGTAGCTGGATATAGGACAGATTCAGTTTCCGGGCAATTTCTTTCGTATCGGCAATAGCCTTTGTCATATCAAAACACCCTGTATCGATGAGTGCCAGGTTTTTGTAGTTCTGAAACATGGTATTAAATATTTCCTGACCCAGTTCCGGCCCGTACTTGCTGAAGGTGTATTCGTATTCTTTCCAGATGTTGCGTTCGCCCTCTAACCATCCCTCTGTCATAAAATAAGTGCTTCCGCTGGCAGAATGCTGTTTGCGCTGGCTGAAGGAGCCCAGAAAAAGAGAAATGCAGTCATCAACGCGGGGCATGATCAGTGTAAACTCATGTGTCTGGATTCCGGCTACAGAATTTCCGCAAAAGCCCATGGCAAGAAGAACCGTATCACAGCCGGTACAACCATCCAGGATGTCTTGGAGAAAGTCATGGAGTTTTTTGGGAACATTATGAAGCCCTGATTCAAGCCACCGTATTTCAAAGGAGCAATCGCAGGTAGACATTGCCGCGGCTAGTTCATTTTCGATAGTTTTACAGGCAATGATGATTGTACTCATGATAACCTCCATTTTGTGCGTGTCTCACAGTTTTTAAAGTCGGTGCCCGGACATTCCGTTCAGCTGTCCGTACGGTTGTTTTACATAAAACAGGGCATAACCGGCAAGCTGCTCGTCCTGCTGGATAAAGAAGCGTTCCACCAGAAGCAGCGGTTCTCCCGGACTGCACTGCATAATTTCAGCCAGGCTGTCATCTGCCGCGACAGCAGAGATGCGGATGCTGGTATACAGAGAAAAGGTATCCAGTTTTGGCATAGTGATTTCCGGAAATACAGCGTAATTCAACTCACTTTCCACAGAAGGATGAGCCCTCTCATAAGGGAGATACTTTTTACTGTAGGCGATAATAGCTCCTTCAGGATTGATCGTAAGCTGTTCGAATTCAATGACGACCTGATTGGGCGGGATATCCAGGGCTTTCTGAACCTGTTCGTCCGGGAATATGCCGTGAATATTTTTGTACTGTGTAGTACAGCCTTCAATATACTCGGTGAAATTTACGGTAAAATCGCTGTGGCGCGGAGTAGAGACAAAGTAGCCGATTTTCGGCCGCGAATAAATTAATTCCTCAGACTCAAGTTCTTTTAATCCCTTTCTGACAGTTTCCCTGCTGGCCTGGAATTCAGAGCACAGTTGGCTTTCGGAGGGCAGCATCTCACCGGGAAGAAAAGCGCCTTTGAAAATTTCCGAACGCAACTGACTGTAAATTGTGGTATAAAGTGGTCCTTTTTTACTTGTTCTTGGCATGTTTTTCTATCGCTTTCTTACAAAAGTCAACCGTAAAGATGGTGTCATATCCCCAGCCATCGGCACCGGTCTGGGAACAGAGTTGTTTACTTGCACATTGGCCGCCGATGTAGATACTCGTTTCTTTGCGCCGGGCTTCGGCATTTAATTCTTTCATTGTCCGGATAACAGATACAGTAGAGGCAGTCAAAAGGCCGCTCAACAGGATGATATCGGGATGGTAGTTGCGCAGGGCGTATACAAACCGCTGGGGTTTCACGTCGATCCCCAGGTCTATGACTTCAAAGCGTTCCGAACGCAGCAGGCTGACGACGATATCTTTGCCGATATCATGGATGTCGCCCTCGACGACACCGATGACAGCCCGTCCGACAGGCTTTGGATTGCCGGATTCCAGCGGTGGAACCAGAAGTGACAGGGCATGCTGATAAATCATCCCCGAGACAATCAGGTCAGCAATAAAATATTCGCCGTTTGCGAAATAGGACCCTACTTCTTCCGAACCTTCCGTAAGATATTTCCGTATGGCCTCATGGGAAAAACCGGATGTAAGCATCAGTTGTATATACTTCATAACGTTTTCTTCATCCAGCTGCGCCATGGCATCTACTAATTTTTCCTGGTATTTCATATGAATTCTCCATCTGTATGTTTTTGATAACCGTCAAGGTATTCTCACAACTGACACTCCCCATGGAACAGCGGGATTGAAGCTGTATTTATTATACGATTATAACAAAAAACAGAATAAATAAAAGTCATTTTTGATAAAAATTAAAAAAATATTGACTTATGATGTAAAAAGGTTATAATGATTCTTGTATAGACAAGATAACTATATAAGAAGGGGGATGATAAAAAGTGATAATCATAGGAGAAAAAATCAACGGTGCAATCCCAAGTATCAAAGAGGCAATTGCAAAAAGAGATACGGATGTAATCCGTCAGAGAGCAATTGCTCAGACAGAAGCAGGTGCCCACTATATTGATTGCGCACCGAGTACAGCACCGGAGCTGGAGTATGATGCCATGGTATGGCTGATCGGCCTGATCCAGGAAGTGACAGAAACGCCTATCTGTATCGACAGTCCAAATGTAAAACTGCTGGCGAGAATTATAGAAGAGAATCATTTGAAAAAACCAGGCATGGTAAACTCTGTAAATGAAGAAAGAGACAAATGTGAAACGATTTTTCCGCTGATTGCAGGAACGGGGTGGAATGTTCTGGGACTGACCTGTGATAATGAGGGAATCCCTGCTCAGGCAGACAAGAAGCTTGACATTGCAAAACGAATCATTGACAAAGCGGTGAAGTATGGAGTTGCGCTGGATCATCTGCACATCGATCCATGCGTTATGGCATTGTCCACGATGCCTTCTTCCATGAAGGATTTTGAACAGTGCATCGCCCAGATCCATGAGTATGCTCCGGAAGTAAAAGTGACAGGAGCAATATCAAACATCAGCTTTGAGATGCCGGCAAGAAAGTACGTCAATGCAAACTGTATGGCTTATGCCGTTCGTGCGGGACTTGATTCAGCGATCATGGATCCCTGCAATGTGGATATGATGACCACTGTCTATGCCTGCGAAGCGCTGTGCATGATTGACAAAGGCGGAAGAAAATACAACAGAGCTTACCGCCAAGGAATAATTGGAAGAAAATAACAACAGGAGGGAATTGCCATGATTGATTTTGAAGCTTTGGCAGAAGCAATGGGAGACCTGGACGAAGATGTGATGGTCGAAAAACTGACACAGGTGATGGAGGAAGGGGGCACCGATGCGCCGAAAGCCCTGGATGCCTGCCAGAAAGGGATGGATATTGTCGGACAGCTGTTTGAGGATGGAGAATACTTCGTCGGAGATCTGATCTATGCAGGAGAACTGATGACAAAAGCTGTCGATATCCTGAAGGACGGTCTGGTAACAGGGGACGGTAACGGTGAGAAAAAGACGAAAATGATTCTCTGTACCGTAAAAGATGATTTACATGACATCGGAAAAAATATCGTGAGATCTATGCTGGAAGCAGCCGGATTTGATGTGCTGGATCTTGGAATTGATGTTCCCGCAGATAGAATTGTGGATACTGCAAAAAAAGAAGATATCCATATCATTGGCTTGTCAGGCGTACTGACACTGGCAATCGATTCCATGAAAAATACCATTGATGCATTCAAAGAAGCCGGAATGCGGGAACAGGTAAAAATTGTGATCGGCGGAGCACCGGTAAATGCAGAAGTTTGTGAGCAGACAGGTGCGGATGCATGGGCAAGCAGTCCTCAGACGACCATTAATTATTGCAAGGAGTGGGAAGCGGCTTTGGAATAAGCATTTTATGAAGGAGGATTTTATGAGTAAAGGTATACAATCAGCTAATTCGATTAGCAAATTTACCAAATGGATGATAGTGGCGATTATCAGTTCGGGTGCCGTTATTGTTTATCTGACCTATCTGGCAAGGTATTCTTTTTATGACCAGGTCATTGACGGTCTGAAGATTACAAATACGCAGCTGGGTGTTTTGTATGGCCTGTATGGAACGACAGCGACCATTGCATATTTTCCCGGAGGTGTCTTAGCCGATAAAATAAGGGTAAAATATCTGGCTACGCTGGGATTTGCCCTGAGCGCCGTGCTTACCTTCTGGTATTCAACGGTTCCAAGCTACGCCGAATTAAAGGTGATTTTCCTGTTGTTTGGTTTGTGTACAACCCTGATTTTCTGGGGGATTCGCTATAAAGCGATTCGTCTCGTCAGTACCGAGGAGAACTACTCAACGACCATTGGATTTTCTTATGGTATTGTCGGTATCGTAGGGCTTATTGTCAGCTTTATTTCCATCGGTATCTTTGGAATGTTTGCGGATGCAACGCAGGGATTCCATATTGTATTAATGTTCTATGCAGCTATTAATGCAGTATTTGCAGTGCTTTCCTTTATCTTCATTCCGAAATTTCAGGATGAATTTGCACAGGAGCGTAAGAAATTCAACTTCAACGAGGTTGCTCAAGCATTTAAACATCCGGGTGTATGGCTCACAACGTTGTGTATGTTCTTTATTTATACCATTTATACATCCCTGGCGTATACCGTTTCATTCCTGAGTGCAATCGGAGCAACGGCAGCGATTGCGTCTATTGTGGGAACGATCCGGACTTATGGAACAAGTCTTTTTTCATCTCCGATCATCGGAAGGGTTGCAGAAAAGAAGACGCCGTCCAAGACAATTATTATTTGTACGATCATCACAGGAATCTGCCTCGCAATGATGACATTTGCACCGAAGACGGCCGGATTTATCATTCCTTCTGTTATTTTGATTATTGTGATGTCATTTTTCCTGAATGGAGCTTATGGGGTAACGTCCTCCATGATGACCGAAACAAAAGTTCCGGCAGTGATCTTTGGGTCGGCATCCGGTATCCTTTCTGTCATCGGATTTATTCCGGATATGTTTGTATCACCGATTGCCGGTAAATGGCTGGATACATATGATACGGCGGGTGCGTATACGAGAATCTTTGCAGTCCTGGCGGTAAGTGCAGTCCTTGCATTGGTCTGTGCATGGCTGCTCAGAGTATATAAAAAGAAAATAGAAGCAAAATAAGCATTAAGGAACTGTCACGAAATAACCTGTACAGATAGCGTAGGATAAATTTGTATGGGCTAGGCGGAAGAAGGAGGCGTAGCGGGCTACGACGACTGATGACAACGACGACCATGCAAATTTAGACAAGCTAGATGTACAGGTTATTTCGTGACAGTTCCTTAATATATGTAGAAATATATGAGAACATAATTATTGTCAAAAATAAATTTTCACATCTACCAAATATGTGCTGTGAGACACGCACAGAATAGAGGATAATATGGATTTAGAAAAACTTTTTTTTACTCAGGACGATGCGGACTTTGTGCATGAACAGTCCTTGAAGGTGCTGGCTGAAACGGGATGCATCTTTGATGATGAGAAGGCGGTTGAGGTTTTCAAAAAGCACGGGGCAAAAGTGGATGGAGTTACCGTATATTTTACAAAAGAATTAGTGGACAAAGCATTGTCTGCCGTAGTGGATTCTTTCGATATTTACAGACCGGATGGAACAACTTATTCTATGGGGAAAGGAAGCAAAACGATGTGTACAGCGGGAAGTCCGCCATACATCATGGAAGATGGCAAGTTCCGCTTTTCGGTCATGGACGATTATGTAAATATCTGTAAGATGGCACAGTCCAGCGACTGTCTCGACATGACGCATTTGAATTTGTGCGATGTGTACGATATTGACCGGAATGTAAGAGTATATCATATGATGGCGACACTGTTGAAATACACCACTCTGCCGATCTCTATTACGTCTCTTATGACGGCAAAAGAAGATACCGGAACCATAGCGGGAAATCTGATAGATATGGTTTCACGGTTCAATGGGGTAAATGACGGCCATGTACTGATTGGATGTGTAAGTCCGATTTCACCGCTGGCATACATTAAAGAAGCTTTGGATGCGCTGTACGTATATTGTGAGCGCAATCAGCCAATTCAGCTGGCAACGTGTTCGCTGCCGGTATTGACAAGTCAGGCTTCGCTGCTCGGGACGGTCATTCAGAATAATGCGGAGCTGCTCGCTGCGATCACATTGATTCAGTTGATCAAACCAGGCCTTCCGGTATTTTACGGAAATACGTCCACATCGACGAATCTTAGAAAAGTGTCGATGTCTCTTGGCTCAAGTGAGACGGCATTGATCTCTCTTGCCACGGCAAAAATGGCGAAATATTACCATATGCCGTTTCGGGCTTCAGGAGCTTTGAATGATGCGGTAGATATTGATTATCAGGCTGGTTCAGAGTCTGCCTTGAATTTAATGTGCGGTGTATTAAGCGACGTGGATCTGATCTATTTTTCGGCGGGCATGCTCAGCGGCTTTAATGTGACGTCCCTTGAAAAATATGTAGTGGACGAACAGCTGATCAAGCTGGTGAAGCGGTTGTACAAAGGTATGGCAATTGATAAAACAAGAGACTATACGACAGAGATCAATAAAGTAGGACCGAGAGGAACCTTCCTGAGGGGAAGAACTCCGAAGGAGTACCGCGCGGAACATTTTATCCCGGATATTTTTGTAAAACAAGATTACAAATCCTGGGAATCAGAAGGAAGCGTCAGCATAAAAGAAAAAGCTTCTGAGGTAGTGAAACAGCGTCTTGAGGGTTACCAGGCACCTGATATTTCAGAGGAACAGCTGGCAATCATTGAAACATTTCTGTAATTGATTGTAATTGAAATGGCGGCAGCCCGTTGGGATTGCCGCCATTTCAAGCTTACGTTGAAATCCTTTGTCAGCCGAAAAATGTCTCGAAATTGTCTTTCCAATAAATGGTGAAATTTGTTTTTATGTGAAATAAAAGTAAAATTTGTTTTAATTGACAAAAAAAATTATATTTAGTATAATATATTCAAAATATCCCGATTTTCTATTCTATCTTAAGTCTGATTGCATACGACTATATAATAGATTCTTTGATTTATTGAGCGAATTTATTACGACAAATGAAAGGAGATTAGGAATTATGGTTAAGACAATTGCACGACAGGTTATAAAGGAAGACTATATCGAACAATATCAAGTATTGGCAAAGGAATTAGTTGAGGAAACTCGAAAGGAACCCGGGTGTATCGCTTATTCCACTAACCAAAGTCTGAAAGACAAACGTGTTCATTGTTTTATAGAAGTTTTTGTGGATCAGGCAGCTGCTGACGTTCACGGCGCAAGTGCTCATTTTAAGCGAATCGTACCACAGTTTTCTGCAATGTTTGATGAGGATGAACAGGTTGACCAATATACTGAATATTTTTAGCAGGTATCATTTTTTCATACCGCTGCCATTGCTGAATACACAGATACGATTGATTAATGAAGTTAAAATAGTCAACTTTGAATGTTGCTTCTAAAAGTGGAGCATATAAATTTACATTATTATTTCTTCAGACAAACGTTTGTATATGCGTTTGTCTTTTTGATGCATCGCAATGAAAAGTATAGAGAGATTAATAGAATGTTTTTTCGAGAGGGGAATATCATGGAGAAGTTATTCTTTCAGAAAACACAGGGAGGCTTTTTTCAAAATGAAACTCTCCCTACCATCAATTATTTGAGTCATGTTTGTGACAAACCACATTGGTTCTATAATTTGCACAAACATGATAATTGCTGTGAAGTGCTTTATATTGCCGATGGAAAAGGCAGGCATACCGTTGATGGCAAACTATATGAGGTGCAAAAGGGAGATATTGTTATTGTCAATATGAATACGATACATGCAGAGACTTCTACGCCAGATGCACCGATTTCGCAGTGGACATTTTCTTTCAGTAACTTGTTGATTAATGGTATGGAAATGAACAAGCTTATTCCAGATGGAGTTTGTCCTATAATTGAAAGTGGCAGCTATGCAGAACAGATCGACAGGATCATCGAAAATATAAAGCAAGAGCAAAAGACTGCTCAAGCCTACCATGGTATAATAGTTCAGTTTGAAGCATGCAAATTTTTAACTCTTTTGCAGAGACTTATCAGTATAACATCTTTCCCCCAAAGGCAAGTTAGGGGCAAGAATTTAATTAGCGGTATTAAGCAATTCTTAGATACGTTTTATATGAACAATATTACTTTAACTTCGTTATCGGAAATGTTTTATGTCAGTTCGTATCATATTGTTCACGAGATGAAACGGGAGATGGGGGTTACTCCTATTAATTATTTAATTGATTGTCGTATTGGTGAGGCACAGCGCTTATTGTGGTCTACCGATATGTCTATAACGGAGATATCTAATGCTGTTGGATATCAAAATGTTAATCATTTTGTAAATCTGTTCGGTAAGCGTGTGGGAATAACTCCTGCTGATTTCAGAGGTCTTCATATGGTGAAATCAAAGCAGCAAGAAGAAAGTGAAGTAACTTTAAAAAATTAAACAAAATTAAGAATGAGTGGTTTAAGGAGGCTTATTGTCCATGAGCAGTAGACAATAAGCCCCTTTATTTTGTGTCCTGCGGTAAAAATTGTAGTAGTGCAGATAACCAATGGTTGATGGCTAATTATATATTTTTTGGCTGCATTTTATGTTGCTGTAACAGATGGTGAAAAAGCGGAAATACACAAAAAAAATGATAAACCACAATATAATTGGAAATAGGAACAATATAATTTAAAAAAATGCTTAATTACATGGTGAAATACCCAAAAAATACACGGTGATGCGCAATATAATTAACAACCTGCACAATTATGAATATAGACTTTAATAACGATTTTGCCTATAATTTAAGATGCAATCAGATATGCACAAATATTTCGAAATAACAAGGGATAAGTTGTGCAAAACATAGAATGGAATCGATATAAGAATGGATATTTGCACAAATATTATGAATCAACAAGGATAGAAATGTGCAGGATATAGAAGGAAGGGGGGTGGAAGAAGGAGATTGTTTTTTGAATAAACATAATTGAATTATTAAAAAGGTGGTCATATGAAAAAGGTTCGAATTGGGATAATTGGTGCTGGTACTGTAGGTCAGGTACATATCGAAAACTTAATTACACGCATCCCGTCAGCAGAATTGGAGGTTGTAGTAGATAGCGCACCAGAATTAACCGAAAGTTGGATGTTTAGAAAAGGATTTAATGTGCCGCTTACCGGTAACCCGGAAGACTTATTCCAAAACCCTGAAATTGATGGGGTGTTAATTTGCTCGTCAGAGGATACACATGCAGCATTCATCATGGAAGCGGCAAAGAACGGAAAACATGTATTTTGTGGAATGCCAACAGACCATGATGCTGGAATGGCCATAGAGGCCATCTGTGCGATGATACATGCAGGTTTGTTGATGCAGGTGGGTTTTTCACGCAGGTTTGATGTAAGCCATACCAGGCTGCACAACTTTATTCGTGAGGGATACCTTGGTAAGCCGACAATGGTTCGAATTTCTTCAAAATCGTCATATACCCCGAATCCCAAGAATCTACATGAAGAGGAAGATGACCTGATCTTTTTTAATAGTACAATCCATGATTTTGATATGCTGCGCTATATTACCGGGTGTGAAGTTGAGGAGTTGTATGTTAAATGCGGGCATTTGGGAGAATGGACATTTCCTACGAAAGCCTATGATACCGCGGTAATCATGTTGAAGTTAGATAACGGAGCAATTGCCACTATCGAAAATAGCTGGCAATGTAAGATTGGGCATGATCAGCGTATCGAGGTAATAGGGAAAAGGGGTATCGCCAGCAGCGAAAATCTACTCTATGATGGGTTCCGCTTTCAAAATGCTGAGCATGGCGAACATAGTCGTATCCACAAGTTCTGGTATGAACGCTATCATGCAGCATTATTGGCGGAACTTGAGCACTTTGTGAACTGCCTGCTCACAGGGGATGTTCCCAGGGTTACCGGTTATGACAGTATACAGGCTTTAATGTTGAGTTATGCCGCGAGAAAATCTTGCAGGGAAAATCACCCTGTGCAGGTGGAAGATATCAAAAGACAATATGGTCTGTAAATGCCCTGTCAACAGGCTGTAGTGAAAATGGAAAATTTAGAGATTATTAAAGGAGGGATTGATTTGTCAAGTTATATTATGAAGCGTTGTTTGATGGTGATTCCGGTTATTTTGGGCGTGATTCTGCTTATTTTTATTATCCTTCAGGCATCTCCTGGAGATCCTGCCCGCATGATTTTAGGTGAGGCAGCTTCAAATGAGCAGGTGGAGGCGCTGCGTATCGAACTGGGATTGAATGACCCGATTGCTGTGCAGCTGGGACGCTATCTGCTTAATTTAGTTCAAGGGGATTTTGGAACTTCATATGTGAGTAAGACTCCGGTATTGCAGGAGGTTTTGACCAGGTTCCCCACTACATTGTTATTAGCTACCCTTAGTGTGGTGTTCATGGTAATCCTGGGTATTCCCATCGGTATCATATCAGCAGTCAAGCAATATTCCTGGGTAGATAATATCTCTACAACAATAGCACTGATTGGTGTATCGATGCCTACGTTCTGGACTGGTATGCTTATGGTAATGTTGTTTTCCCTGTATTTAGGATGGTTACCTGCATCAGGATTTTATGGACCGAAATATTGGCTGATGCCAGCGCTTTCAATTGGTATTGCTAATGCCGCTACTATGACTCGGCTTACTCGTTCCAGCATGCTGGAGGTGATTCGGCAGGACTATATTCGCACGGCACGTGCCAAAGGGCAGAGCGAACGTAAAGTCATCTTAAATCATGCGTTTAAAAACTCATTATTGCCGGTTATCACAATGATTGGTATTCAATTGGGTATTGCGCTGGGTGGAGCTATGGTAACTGAGTCAGTATTCTCGATACCGGGTCTTGGCAGTTACATGCTTTCGGCAATAAAAACTCGTGATTATCCTGTTATACAGGGAGGTGTAATTCTTATTGCAACCAGTTTTTGTATTGTCAATCTAATTGTGGACATACTCTACGCTTTTATTGATCCACGCATCAAGGCACAGTATAAATCGAAAGCAAAGAATATAAAAAAAATACAGATAGAGGAGGATAATGTTGCATGAGTACAGTTGAGTCTGCAGTAAAAGAGACCAATGTAAAGCGCCGCAGCCAGTGGTTTGAAGTATGGAGACGTTTTAAACGTAATAAATTGGCTTTAGCTGGTCTGGTGATTATCCTGCTCATCATTGTATTAGCTCTGCTTGCACCAATACTTGCATCGGAGGGATATGATCAGCAGATAATTTCGGATTCTCTTTTGACTCCGGGAAAAGAAGGACATATTTTGGGTACAGACAATCTTGGGCGTGATATTTTGGTCCGTCTGGTTTGGGGTGCCAGGTATACCTTACAGTGTGGTCTTGTGGCCGTGTTAGTGTCAGCAATAGGGGGATGTATTTTGGGTTCACTTGCAGGTTACTATAGCGGTAAGGTTGATAATTTGATCATGCGTGTGATGGATGTATTGCTTGCTATTCCAGGTATGCTGCTTGCCATTTCCATTGCTGCAACCTTGGGACCGGGCATGCGAAATGCCATCATTGCCGTTGGTATTTCAGGTATGCCAACGTTTGCCCGCATTGTGCGTTCATCGGTTATGTCGGTTCGGGACATGGAGTATATTGAGGCAGCTACCGCTATTAATGCTGGGGATATGCGCATCATTTTAAAGCATGTATTGCCGAATGTAATGGCTCCTATCTTAGTGCAAACTACTCTTAGCGTAGCTAATGCAATCATGCAAACGGCTTCGCTCAGCTTCTTGGGCTTAGGTGTACAGGCCCCCATCCCCGAATGGGGTGCCATGATTTCATCAGGCCGATCATACCTGCGAGGATATGGATATATGGTTACGGCACCTGGATTGGCTATTATGATGCTTGTATTTTCCATTAATATATTTGGTGATGGTCTGAGGGATGCATTGGATCCTAAACTAAAAACGTAAGGAGAGAACGAACGTGAAAAAAAATGTTATTTTGGAAACTTCTACTTCCTCTATTGCTCAGGACGTTCCACTACTGGAAGTGAAAAATCTCACTTTGCACTATGTTACTAACGAAGGAACAGTCTGCGCGGTCAACGACATCAGTTTGACATTAGAGAAAGGAGAAACACTAGGTTTAGTGGGTGAAACCGGCGCAGGTAAAACCTCCACTGCTCTTGGTATTATGGGTCTGGTGCCCAACCCGCCTGGAAAAATAATTTCCGGATCGATCTCCTTGGCGGGTGAAAATCTGCGGGAGAAGAACGAAGCTTTTATGCGTAAAGTACGTGGAGGCAGAATCTCTATGATTTTCCAGGATCCAATGACTGCCTTGAACCCAATTGATAAAGTGGGTGACCAAATTGCCGAAGTAATTGAGCTGCACAATAAATGCAGTAAGGCTGAGGCGGCCAAGAATGCTGCAAAAATGTTAGAGTTGGTTGGCATACCGGGAGAGCGGTATCACGAATATCCCTATCAGTTCTCCGGCGGAATGAAACAGCGCATTGTCATTGCCATTGCGTTGGCCTGTAACCCTGAAATACTCATTGCTGATGAACCTACCACTGCATTGGATGTGACCATTCAAGCACAGGTTTTAGAGATGATGGATGGGCTTAAACAGAAATTCCAGACCGCGATGTTGATGATCACTCATGATCTGGGAATCATTGCTGAAACCTGTGATAGGGTAGCTATCATATATGCGGGAGAAATCGTAGAATTAGGGAACTTAGAGCATATCTTTGATCAGACTGCTCACCCCTATACTGTGGGATTATTCAATTCCCTGCCAAGTACAGCAGAAGGCGAGCAGGGTCGTCTCTCACCTATTCCGGGATTGATGCCGGATCCTACCGATTTGCCTGACGGCTGCAAATTTTCGCCACGTTGTATTTATGCTGATGAAATATGTAAAACTCAGTCACGAACTCTGGAGCAAATCGATGATACGGGGCATTTTTGTCGGTGTTGGAAATGGAAACAGCTGAAAATGGAAAGGAGGAAATAAACTTGTCGACTGCATTGTTGGAAGTAAAAAAATTAAAAAAGTTTTTTCCTACTCCTGCAGGTCCCCTGCATGCAGTGGATAACGTAAGCTTCGCTATCCCCAAAGGTGAGACTCTTGGGGTTGTAGGAGAATCAGGGTGTGGTAAATCCACCCTTGGAAGAGTAGTACTGCATTTATTGGAAAACACTGGTGGGAAAATATTCTTCGAAGGTGATGATATTACTAAAGTGAAAAAAAATAAACTGCGGGAATTACGCAAGCAGATGCAGATTATTTTTCAGGATCCATATGCTTCACTGGATCCACGTAAGACTATTAGCCAAACAATTGCTGAGCCGCTTATCATCAACGGTGGCATTGAAAAAAGTGCTATTGAGGAACGAGTGCTGGAGTTGATGGATACGGTGGGATTGGCAAGACGTCTTGTTAACACCTATCCCCACGAGTTAGACGGCGGGCGCCGGCAGCGAATAGGTATTGCCCGGGCATTAGCTCTCACACCCAAGTTTATTGTCTGTGATGAGCCGGTAAGTGCATTGGATGTGTCAATTCAAGCCCAGATTCTTAATTTGATGCAGGATCTGCAGGATGAATTAGGGTTGACATATATGTTCATAACGCATGATCTATCAGTGGTACGATATATTTCCCACAAAATCATGGTGATGTACCTTGGTCAAGTAGTGGAGATGACAACTTCTAAAGAATTGTTCCAAAATCGTTGGCATCCTTACACACAAGCATTGCTTTCTGCTGTACCTCAAATTGACATTCACAAAAAGAAGGAGCGTATCTTGTTACGAGGAGAACTCACTTCACCGATCAATCCCAAGCCAGGATGCCGCTTTGCTGCTCGCTGCCCTCATGCAAAGCCCCTGTGCAGCGATAAAAACCCGGAATTTATAGAAGTATCATGTGGTCATTTCGTCGCATGTCATTATGTAAAGGAAATAAATAATTTATAGGAGGAATTAAGATGAAAAACAATCGAATAACTGTTTTAATGGCAATGATATTGGCTATGGTGCTGTTGCTTTCTGCATGTGGAGGAGGCGGAAATACACAAGCTGATGAAAAACAAGATATCGGCAATGAAGAAGTTGGTTCAGAACAAGATGCCGAAGCTCCCACAGCCACCACCAAGAATACATTGACAGTATCCAGCTATTCTGATCCGAAGAACCTGAATCCCTACGCAAGTGATGGACGCAACTCCAGTCGTATTTGCCTGAATGTATTTGAGCGCTTAGTAGACCATAATGCTGTGGGTGATGAGTATTTTGGCATGTTGGCTGAAAGCTGGGAAGAAAATGATGAAGGAATTACCTTTAACTTACGCAAAGGTGTTAAGTTCCATGAGGGTCAGGAAATGACTGCTGAGGACGTGGTATTTTCACTGCAGACCGCTGCCGGATACTCTACCGCAAACGGTGGATGGGACTGGATTGATTGGGATAACATTACTGCGGTAGACGAGTATACAGTACATATACCATATTTCTATCCATGCAGTCTAACGATTGCCAAGTTTGCTGCCAATAATATATACGTGATGTGTAAAGAGACTTGGGATACATACGGTGAAGAAGTCAGCAATCACCCCAATGGTACAGGACCATTTACAGTTGGTGATTGGATGCAGGATGACCACTGTACACTGAATCGTTTTGAAGACTACTGGGGCGATAAGCCTGTGCTTGAGACTATTAATTTTCGGTTCATCAGTGAAAACTCACAGGCTCTTATCGAGCTGGAGACAGGTGGCGTAGACCTGGTAATGGATGTGCCGTCTTTGGAAGTCGAGAATATTAAGGCTTCGGATAGAATGGAATTGATCAACAAAACGCCCACTGTAGTAGATTTCCTGCATATGAACAATGAAAATGAGTACTTGAAGGACGTACGTATACGTCAGGCTATCTGTTATGCAATGAGCCAGGATGACATCCTGACTGGTGTCTATCGAAATGTTGGTGAAATGTCCTTCTCTTCACTGCCGCCTGGCATTGTGGGTTATACAGATGAATTTGAGGGCGATAACTATCCTTATGGAACAGCTACTAATGTTGAAAAAGCAAAGGAACTGTTGGCCGAGGCTGGATATCCTGATGGTTTCGATATAGTAATTGATGTAGATGATAACGCTGACCGCATAGCTACGGCAGAAATATTGCAAAACAATATGGCGCAAATTGGAATTAAAGCTACTATTAACAGCCAAGACTTTGCTACCTTATGGGAAAAAATCTACGCCGGAGAAGCAGCAATGTTTATGTTAGGTGTCAACGCTGGCAGTTATGAACCGGACATGATACTTTACTTACGTTGGCATAGTTCAAATATTGATCCTAGCAGTGGATCTAACTATACTCGTTTCTCTAATGAAGAATTTGACAAGTGCTTGGATGATGCCCGTAACAGCTTTGATCTGGAAGAACGTAACGAACTGTATAAACGTGCTCAGCAAATTATTATGGAGGAGTGCCCATCAATGGGATACTATGTCCGTACTCACATGTACGCTGCTGCGCCTAATTTGAAAGGACTGCAGGCATACGGAGAAGGAAGTATTCTATATAAATGCTATTTTGAATAAATCCAATTTATAGCAGCAATAGATAGGTGAAGAAGATTTGGGGGCTATATAAAATGATAATATATAGCCCCGTTGTATGAAGTACTGTAATACAAATAGTAATTGTAAAAATATAGGAAAAGGAGCATGAAATGAAAATTGCAGCTATCACAAACGGTATTAGCCAGGATTATGAAACAGCTTGTAAAATAATGAACGAGACAGGGGTACAATACGCAGAATTGCAAGAGGTGTGGGGAAAGCGCATTGAACTGTGCACCATAGAAGAGGCAGAGAAAATTAAGGCGCTCAATGAAAAATACGGCATCAAAGCAGCTAGTGTGACTACACATGCTTTTGTGGGTATTGGAGTGGGTACACTGGAAGTTGGAGATGAAACCTACAACAAACAGATGGAACTTTTGAAGAACGGTATTGCAATTGCCAAAGTTGTGGAAGCAGAACATGTACGAGCTATGCCATTTACCAAAGCCATGGTAATGTGGGGGTATCATGGAAGTGAACAGTGGAATGCCGGAGGCAACAAAGCCTGGCCAAAGTTTATTGAATTATATCGTCCAATTGCAAAACTGGCTGAGGAAGAAGGCATCAGTTTAACTGTTGAAAACGGGTTTAATGCCATGATCACCTCTGGTTTTTTAAGTGCTAAATTCATAAAAGATTTGGGAAGCAAGAATGTGTCTATATTATGGGATCCGGCCAACGCCTTATATCATTTTGATGCAGCTTATCCAGAGGCCTATAACGCTTTAAGGGGCTGTATTGGATATGTTCATATGAAAGATTTGATAGTTAACCCGATTGAAGGTTGGGTAGATATTACTGCCATAGGCCATGGGCAGATGGCTCAGTATTTTGATCGCATAGCCAAAGCTTTACGGGAAGATGGATACAATGGTTTTGTATCTTTGGAGAATATTTATAAACCTGATGGCGGCGATTTTGTTGACGGGTATCGCATTGATATTCCCAATTTGATAAAAATTTTTGGTAATTAAAATATTTACCACAAAACAAAAACATGTTGGAATTAGATAATTCAGGAGGTAATGATCATGAAAACAGTAGGAGTAATAGGTTTGGGTAATATGGGTATGGGTATCGCAAAAAACCTGTTGAAAGCAGGGTTTGTCACAAAGGGATACGATATCGTACCAACCAAACTGGAAGAATTAAAAGGGTACGGCGGCATACCTTGTGAAAGTCCCAGGGAAGTGGGTAAAAATGCTGATGTTGTATTTGTAATGGTTATGAATGGTGCACAAGCGCTGGAGGTAGCGTTTGGAGAGGAAGGCCTGGATAAGAGTCTGGCACCAGGTTCGGTGTTTTTCCTCACAGCCACCATTGGTATGGATTATGCTCAAAAACTTGCCAAAGGCCTTACTGAAAAAGGGATTGATATGATAGATTCAGGTGTTTCAGGTGGCTTGTCCGGAGCACACAATGGCACCTTGACCCTAATGGCGGCCGGCAAGAAAGAGGTATATGATAAGTGTCAGGATGTGATGGATGCCATTGCCGCCAACAAAAACCATGTGGGTACTAAACCCGGACAGGGACAGGTTGTAAAATCTTGTTTGCAGGCATTGATCGGTGCTGAATTTACTGCCACATTTGAATTGTTGGTAATGGGGGCCAAAGCAGGGGTTGACCCACAGATACTGTTAGATGTAATCGGTACATCAGCTGGAGGATGTGGGATCTTCAAGAACTGCGTGCCGCTGATCATGGATCGTAAATTCAAAGATACTGGATCGGCCATTACCACAATGTATAAAGACCTGAATATTACTATGGATTTAGCGAAAGAGATCGGTTGTTATATGCCTACTACTTCAGTTGCACGTGAAATGTTCCAGGCAGGTTTGGTTAAATATCCACAAGAGGACAACTGGTCCATCACCAAAATCCTGGAAGATATTGCTGGTGCAAAAGTAGAGAGAAAACTCTAAGAATTGCCTGACCACATCGTTTGGTAATATAAAAATAGGCAGTGTTGTTTGATTAAATATAAACGTGACAATACACTAGCCCGGTATATAATATCCGGGCTAAACTGTTTTGTGAGAGGAGCCGAATAATGTTGAATGCATTTTCTGGAGTGTTTAATCTGCTGTTGTTGAGTGCGCTGGGATATTTGCTTCATAGGATTGAATTTATGAATGATGATAATATTGAATTTATCACCAAATTCACCACAAAAGTGGTTATCCCCTGTATGCTGTTACTTAATGCTTACCAGAATTTGAACTGGACATTTTTGAGAAGAACTGGGTTGTGGTTACTGTTTCCCTTGCTTCTTTCCGTCATCTTATATTTTTTGGCTCGAATTTTAGGTAAAATAATCCGAGTGCCTCAGAACAAGTCAGGGGTTTTTTGTGCCTTGATGTCTATGCCTAATACTATTTCGATCGGTTTACCAATTGCCATGGCAGTATTAGGTGAAGAAGCTTTGCCATATGTTATGGCATTCTACCTTTCTACAGCCGTATTATTCTGGACGTTTGTTGCAGGACGCATTGCAGCGGATGCAAATGCTGTCCCTGCCGGATGGAAAGAACGAATCAAAAGAATGGTGTCATTACCACTGGTAGCTATGCTGGCGGGAATGATCTTCGGATTGATTGGAATTACGATACCTGATTTCTTACAGTCTGCCCTCTCTGCGATTGGGGTAATGAACACTCCGCTTACCCTGTTGATAACCGGCAGTATTTTGTCCCAAATGGGGAGTAAAGCGTTCCAACTGAAGAAGGAAGGAGTGGCTATTTTGGGAGGACGATTTATTTTTAGTCCTGTTATCTGCTTTTTGCTATGCAGAATATTGGCTGCGCCTAATGTAATGACTCATGCATATGTGGTAGAGAGTGCATTGCCTTGCATGAATCAAGTAATGTTGATGAGTAAATTTTACGGTGCAGATGAACAGCTGGCGGCACAGATGATTGCAGTGTCTTCTGTATTGTCGCTAATAGTAATCCCGATAATTGTTTATGTTTTAGGATAGGTCGATAACAATATTAAGGAAAGAGGAAAATCAAATGAAAAGTCAAATGAAAACTGTTACGATTGCATTAATTGGCGGTGGGTTTGCTGCAAATTTCCATGCAAACGCTTTTTCTAAGGTGAGCGGTGTTCAGGTACAAATTAAAACACTCGTTGATATCGATATGGAAAAAGCAAACCAATTAGCAAAAAAATGGGATATTAGAAATGTGACATCGGATTATGAAGAAGTGCTGAAGGATCCGGAAATCGATGTGGTAGACATTGTACTGCCTCCACATTTACATCTTCCGTTTGCTTTTCAAGCCTTAAATGCAGGTAAACATGTTATCTGCGAAAAGCCGCTGACCGGCTACTTTGGCCGTGAGGGAGATAAGGAACCGATTGGGATGTGCGTACCGAAGTCAAAGATGTATAAAGCATTGCTAAAAGAGATTAATGAAGCAAGAGCGTTGATTCGTACAAGCAATAAAAAGTTTTTATATGCAGAAAACTATATTTATTCTCCCAACATCGCCCGTGCAGGTGAAATGATTCGTAAAAAAGGCTCTAAAATTCTTTATATGAAAGGGGAAGAGAGCATTCGCGGTTCGACAAGTGCAGTTGCAGGATATTGGTCGAAGACAGGGGGCGGTTCATTGATTCGCCTGGGCTGTCATCCGATATCTGGGATGCTGTGGTTAAAACAACAAGAAGCACTGGTGCGCGGTGAAGCGATAACAGTGGAAAGTGTAACCGCTGATATTGGATGCGTTACCAGGAAATTGAAAGGATACGATAAACGCCATCTGACTTCACAGCCAGTGGATGTTGAGGATTTTGCAGCTGTGACAATCACCTTTTCTGATGGCAGTAAAGCGGTATCCCTGTCCAATGACAATACACTTGGCGGGGTTAAAAACTACGTTGAGGTTTATGCAAATGACGGCGCTATGTTGTGCAATATAACTCCGGCAGATAATATGCAAACCTATTTCCTTGATCAGGATGGACTGGACGATGTTTACTTATCGGAGCAGCTTAATGAAAAGCTGGGATGGAATAAGGTGTTTATTGCTGAGGAAGTATTGCGTGGTTATCGGGATCAATTTCAGGATTTCGCTGAATGTATTGCATATGATAGAGAACCGATGTCCGGTATTGATATCGCCTATGACACGATTCGGATTATTTATGCAGCATATGTATCGGCTGAGGAAGGCAGACGTATTGATCTAAAGGAAGAATGTGAATGAAACACTTTATTCAAAGCATTATTTTTAAAATCATAAATGCACTGGAGATCATAATTTCTTGTCTGATTGTAGTTGCAATTGTGATCCTTACCAGAAAGATGGCATTAAGTCTTGTTGGCTTATGGGATGAACGTACGGTTGATGGAGCTTTGTCTGTGTTTCTGTCCCAATGTTTTAATCTGGTTATTGGCATTGAACTGGTGAAAATGCTGGTAAAACATTCAATTGCTACGGTGATTGAAGTGCTCGTTTTTGCCATTGCAAGGCAAATGATCGTAGAACATCTTACCCCGGAAGGAACTTTGATCAGTATTCTTGGACTTGCTTTGCTTTTTGTAATTCGAAAATATTTATTTAAAAAGCTGGATGCAACGGAGAAGACGGTTTACCGAGCAAATCAGCCAGTAAAACTGGTGAATATGTTGGAGCATATACATATACCGGCCGATGAAAAAGAAACGTTAGGAATGCTGGTGATTCGTGAACTTGAAGATTCCGGACAGGAAATTGGTATGGGTGCAGTTGTCTATTATAAGGAAGTGGCTTTGCGAATTGCGAAAATTACAAATGATGTTGTAACAAGAGTTGAAGTCATCAAACAAGTAGCGTAAATAAGGAGGTACTATAATGATTTCACCATCAACGAAGTTAGTATGTCTGTTGGGCACACCGTTAGGTTTTTCTTTTGCCCCTGCTATGCAGAATAAAGCATTTGAAGCAGCGGGGCTAGATTATTTCTATCTGCCTATTGAATGTGATAAAGATAGTTTGCCGGATATTTTGAGAGCCATTCGGCATATGAATTTTGCAGGTTTTGCCGTGACAAAACCACTAAAAATTGAGATCATGAAATATCTTGATCATCTTGATATGCTTACAAAACAAATTGGCTCATGTAATACAGTTGTTGTGAAAGATGGAAAATTTGTTGGCTATAATACGGATGGTGTAGGTTTTGCTCAATCGTTATCCAGAAGATATGGAAACTACACTGGAAAAAGAATGTTTGTCTTCGGTGCTGGCGGTGCATCCCGTGCACTGTGTTTTACCACCATAGCGAATGGTATAAGTGAGCTGTACATCACAGATATGTATGAAGCGGCAAGCCAGGCTCTGGTTGATGATATCAATGAGCAGACCGAGGCTAAAGCAGTTCTTGTGCAGCAGGCAGATAAGAATCTATCCGTTCATGTGGGAGAATGTGACATTGTAGTAAATGCTTCCGGACTTGGTATGACACCGCATTTGAATGAATCACCAATTGAGCAGCATTGGCTGCATCCAGCGCAGTTTGCGTGTGAACTCAGTTATAATCCACCGAAATCACTTTTTTTGAAACTGGCAGAAAAAGCGGGGTGTCAAAGTATGGGTGGATTGGAAATGTCATTGATACAAGGGGCACATCAATTTCATCTATGGACGGGCTTACCTGAACCAATTGAGCAGATGCGTAACACGCTTCAGATTTTGATGCAGAATTAAAGAGTTAGAAAAGTAGAGAGCTCGTTTATACCATTTTATCCAACGCCAATCGAATCAGCCGCTCAGCCTGATCTGCCATAAAGAGTGGAACGTTTAATACATCATTATCTAAACGCAAGTTGTTTAGCGAAAACCGAACACGAAGTTTAATCTTATCTCCGTACTTTTCTTTGAATTTTTTTAGACTTTTACTTTCGATATTATCATTAGATTTTACTTCGATCGGAATAATATCATTTTCCCACTGAACCAGAAAATCCACTTCATATCGTGGGTTATCAACCGCCCAATAACGAGGAGTTACTTCAAACTGATTACGTAATGCCTGCAGAACATAATTTTCTGACAATGCGCCCTTGAACTCGGTAAAGAGGCGGTTTCCTTCGCCGAAAGCCGAAGGTGCCAGTAATGACAGACGGCGCAGTAAACCTACATCTACTAAATACAATTTGAATGCCGAAAGGTCATCATAAGCAGCAATAGGTAGTCCCGCAGCAGTGCTGCGATAAATCTTGTTAACCAGCTCTGCATCCACGAGCCATTGTAAGGCGTTTTCATATTCGCGTGCGCGTGCGCCCTCTTTCACAACCCGATAGATAAACTTTTTGTTTTCTCGGCTGAGTTGAGAAGGGATGGACTTCCAGATCATTGATATTTTAGGAAAGTCTTTCGGATCAGGATGTTTGGCAAAATCCCGTTCATATGCATTCAGAATATTTGATAATGCTGTTTGCAATAATTCGATATCTCTTTCCTGAGTCCATAACTTTAGCGGCTCCGGCATTCCGCCGGTAATATAATACATTTTTAATTTCTCGCACAGGGGATTAAAAAAGGCATCCGGTATTGGTTCTAAAGTATTAATGGAGTCTAAATACAATGCCAGATTTTCATCGTTGTTAGCGAGTAAAAACTCCGAAAATGTCATTGGGTGAATGTGTAGAAAATCCACTTTACCAACAGGAAAAGATGAAGGTCTGGAAAGTGCGATTCCTAATAGCGAACCCGCGCATACAACGTGGTACTGGGGAGCATTTTCGTGAAAATATTTCATTGAGTTAATAACTTGTGGACAATCCTGTACCTCATCAAATATTATCAATGTATTATGAGGAGTGATTTTTTGCCCACTGGCCATCATGAGGTTTTGCAGGATTCTGTCAATGTCTTTTGTGGTTTCGAAAAATTGCCGGTGCTCCGGATTCTCGTCAAAGTTAAAATAAGCGGTATGTTCATAATACAATCTGCCAAATTCTTTCAAAATCCATGTCTTACCGACTTGACGCACACCTTTTAATATTAGTGGTTTACGGTATTTAGCGTTTTTCCATTTGATTAAATCTTTTAAAATGAATCGTTCCATAAGCACTATCCCCTTTTTAAATTATTGTTATTTCGTTATCATGCCAATTTATCACATTATTATACAAGATTTAGTGAAGTTAATCACATTTTTATTCTATAATATGTGTAAACACGTGTCAATTGCTTTCTTAAGCCAAGAAAAAATAATGGGACATCTTGTTGCATTTTGGAAAAGAATATGGTAAAGTCAGAATACAAAATCTTACAAGCAGTACAGATCTGTGCTGTGTTATCCAATGATCATAAAAAAGAATATGGGGTTTCAAAAGCCGGCAAGTTATTCTGGTACTCCTGTAGGTGTCAGAAGATTGAGGTACATTCAGACGGAATCAGCTTTTGAAGAGTGACCCCACGGAAAGTTCCTGCGGGCTTGTTTGCATAAAAAGAGATAGCTTGGGCGGGGGAATGGAGGAAATTATGTTTAGTAGTGTGTTATCGGCGGCTATTTATGGGGTGGAGGCGGTTCTTGTCCGGGTGGAGGCGGATGTGAGTGATGGGCTGCCTTGCTTTGCGATGGTTGGTTATGTGTCATCGCAGGTGAAGGAGGCTCAGGATCGTGTGCGGACGGCGCTTCGCAATACCAATTTGGCGTTGCCGCCAAAGCGGATTACTATTAATCTGGCACCCGCGGATTTGAGAAAAGATGGTTCGTGGTTTGATTTGCCGGTTGCTGCAGCTGTTTTGGGGGCTATGGGAAAGATTCCGGGAAATAGTATGGAAAATACTATGGTGGCGGGGGAATTGGGTTTAAATGGGGCAATACAGAGCGTGTCGGGGATTTTGCCGATGGTGTTGAAAGCAAAAGAAATTGGGTGTACGAAGTGCATCATTCCAAAAGGCAATGAGAATGAAGGGAAGGTGGTTGCGGGGATACAGATAATTGCAGTGGATTCTTTGAGTCAGTTTATCGCGTTTTGTAATATGAAAGAACCGCTTGCAACGGAGCCGGAGCTGCAGATAAACATTGAAACTTCCCAAGCTGATTATGATGTAGACTTTGCAGATGTGCATGGGCAGGAAGCGGTGAAGCGGGCTGCTTTGATCGCGGCGGCCGGATTTCATAATCTGCTGATGATCGGACCTCCGGGGACGGGGAAAACGATGATTGCTAAACGGATTCCAACAATATTACCGATGATGGCTCAACAGGAACAATTGGAAGTTACCAGGATATACAGTGTTGCGGGGCTGCTTCCGGAGGGGGCGGCCCTTCTGACCAGGCGGCCATTTCGAGCACCCCATCATACGATTTCCCCTCAGGCGCTGGCCGGAGGCGGGCGGGTTCCTCAGCCTGGAGAGGTGACACTGGCCCATCGTGGGGTTTTATTTTTAGATGAACTGCCGGAGATGGGCAAACGCAGTATGGAGGTTCTGCGTCAGCCCTTGGAAGAACGGGAGATTACGGTTTCGCGATTGTATGGAACGGCTAGATTTCCTGCCACTACGATGTTGGTTGGTGCAATGAACCCTTGCGCCTGTGGGTATTATCCTGATTTAAATAAATGCTGTTGTACACCTACATCTCTAAACTCTTATGCAGGTAAGATCAGCCAGCCTCTGCTTGACCGACTGGATCTGTGCGTGGAAGTTCCTGCCATTTCGTACCGGGATCTCCGGAAAAACAAAGAATCCCCCATGAATTCTCAGCAAATGCGTCAAGCTGTAGAAAAAGCCCTCGATATCCAAAAAGAGCGGTATCGGTCGTTAGATATTTGTTTTAATTCAGAGATTACAGGTGCTGATCTTAATGAATTTTGTGTTTTGGATGTCGGTGCGCAAAAGCTGCTGGAGCAGATTTTTGATAAGATGGGATTAAGTGCCAGAGCTTATCACAGAATTTTAAAAACGGCCAGAACAATTGCTGATCTGGCCGGAAGTGAGGTGATTCAGAAAGAGCATCTCAGTGAGGCGGTGTGTTACCGTAGTCCGGATAAAAATTTTTGGAGGATATAATGTGAAGGAAAACGTATACTATTATAGAAGAGAAGACAAACAGTATCCCAAACGGATGGAGCATTATAAAGGAATGCCGAAAAAGATTTATGTAAAAGGAATACTGCCCGATGAGCAGCTGCCGACGGCAGCAATTGTGGGAGCGCGGATGTGCAGTCCGTACGGGCGGCAGCAGGCGTATACCTATGCGAAGCTGTTGGCACGGCATGGAGTGCAGGTCATCAGCGGGATGGCTTTGGGAGTTGACAGTTATGCCCATGAAGGTGCGCTGGATGGGGGTGGAAAGACCTTTGCTGTGCTGGGGTGCGGCGTGGATATCTGCTATCCGGCACAAAATCGCAGTTTGTATGCAAGAATACAAAAGCAAGGGGGAATTCTTTCGGAGCTTGCATTAGGAACAAAGCCCTTGGCCCATCATTTTCCCATGCGTAACCGGATTATCAGCGCTTTGTCAGACTTGGTGCTGGTTGTTGAGGCGAAGGAAAAGAGTGGTTCTTTAATAACTGCTGATTTTGCGTTAGAGCAGGGGAAGACTGTATTAGCTTTGCCGGGGCGGGTGGATGATGAGCTCAGTAAGGGGTGTAACCGTCTGATCGCCCAGGGTGCAGGCGTTGCATATTCGGTAGAATCGGTACTGAATGAGCTGGATATGGAGTATATTTTAAAACGCGGAATCTGTAAAAAAAGCAAGATAAGTATTGCAACTGTAAAAGATTTGGTGTATAGTTGTGTAGATTTGACTCCGAGAGATTTACACACAATTATGGAAGAAGTGCCATATTCTGCTCAGGAGATCAGTAAGGCACTGTTAGAGTTACAGCTGGAGGGGAAGGTTTGGGAGCCTTTCAAAAACTATTATGTAAGATCTGAAGTTGAGGATTAGAGGAGGCTATTGTGGCGAAGTATCTAGTGATTGTAGAATCCCCCGCAAAAGTAAAAACAGTTAAAAAATTTCTGGGTTCCAATTATGAAGTGGCAGCATCTAATGGACATGTTAGGGATTTGCCCAAAAGTACTATGGGAATTGATATTGAGCATGATTATGAACCTAAATATATAACCATCAGGGGAAAGGGGGATCTCCTTGCCGGGCTGCGCAAATCAGTTAAAAAAGCAGACAAAGTATATCTGGCAACTGACCCCGACCGTGAGGGAGAAGCCATTTCCTGGCACTTGGCACATGCACTTAAATTAGAAGAAAAAAAGATGCGCAGAATTACCTTCAACGAGATTACCAAAGGCGCGATCAAAGAATCCATTAAGCATGCCCGGGACATTGATATGAATCTGGTGGATGCACAGCAGGCCAGAAGAATTCTGGACCGTATGGTGGGGTATCGGATCAGTCCTGTTTTGTGGGCCAAGATTAAAAGGGGTTTGAGTGCAGGACGTGTACAGTCTTCAACCCTTCGCATCATTGGTGACCGGGAAGATGAGATTAATGCATTCATTCCGGAAGAATACTGGACACTGGATGCTGAGTTTGCCATAAAAGGTGCGAAAAAGCCACTGATTGCTAAGTTCTATGGCAGTGAAAAGAAGAAGATCAACATCCGGACCAAAGAAGAATTAGATGAAATTTTAAATAATTTAGAAAATGCAGCCTATGCTGTTTCAGATATAAAAAAGAGTGAACGAATTAAAAAGGCTCCGCTGCCTTTTACCACCAGTACATTACAGCAGGAAGCATCCAAAGCACTGAATTTTTCAACTCAGAAAACAATGCGCCTGGCCCAGCAGTTATATGAAGGAATTGATATCAAAGGAAATGGAACGGTTGGTTTGATCACTTATCTGCGTACTGATTCCACCAGAATATCTGAAGAAGCAAAAGCAGCAGCAGCAGCGTATATTGAGAATCAGTATGGAGCAGATTACCTGCCGAAAGACAATCAGCAGTCGAAAGAGGGGAAGCGGGGGCAAGATGCCCATGAAGCGATTCGTCCAACTGATATCACAAGGCTGCCGGCGGTGATCAAGGATTCACTTTCCCGTGATCAGTTCCGTTTATATCAGCTTATCTGGAAACGATTTGTGGCCAGTGGCATGAGCAATGCTGTGTATGAAACTACATCAGTGAAGATTAAGGGTGGTGATTACTACTTTACGGTAGCAGCATCCCGGGTTAAATTTGATGGTTTTATGTCTGTTTATGTTCAAAGTGATGAAGAAAAAGAAGAAAATGTTACGATGGTCAAGGGCATCGATAAAGATACAAAGATTACTTTTGAAAAATTTGACAGCCAGCAGCACTTTACGCAGCCGCCGGCGCACTATACGGAGGCTTCGCTTGTTAAGGTGATGGAAGAACTGGGAATCGGACGTCCAAGTACGTATGCTCCGACGATCACCACATTATTAGCCAGGAGATATTTAGCTAAGGAAAATAAAAATTTATATATTACTGAGTTGGGCGAAGTAGTCAACAATATGATGAAGCAGGCATTTCCCAGCATTGTTGATGTGAATTTTACAGCGAATATGGAAGGGCTGCTGGATCGAGTGGAAGATGGCAGCGTAAAATGGAAAACTGTCATCCGCAATTTTTATCCGGACTTAAATGCGGCAGTGGAAATTGCTGAAAAAGAGCTGGAAGAGGTTAAGATTGAAGATGAAGTTACCGATGTGATCTGTGATGTCTGCGGACGCAATATGGTAATTAAGTATGGACCCCATGGAAGATTCCTGGCTTGCCCGGGATTCCCCGAATGCCGTAATACGAAGCCTTATCTGGAAAAAATAGGCGTAGCTTGTCCAAAATGTGAAAAGGATATCGTGCTCCGAAAGACTAAGAAGGGCCGTAAGTATTATGGATGTGAAGACCATCCGGAATGTGATTTTATGAGCTGGCAGCGGCCATCAGATCAGAAGTGTCCTGACTGTGGGGGATATATGCTTGAAAAGGGAAACAAATTAGTATGTGCCGATGCGCAATGTGGATATGTAGCGAAAAAATAGAAATATTTAAAATTGTTCCCTTGAGAGAGATGAAAAGTAAGCATCTTCTCAAGGGAGTTTTTTCTATCGTTACCACCATCTGTAAAAACAAAGATGGAATTGTCAGACTATAAAAAGAAAAGAATAAAAAGAAAAGAAATATAATTGAATGTGTGTGTAATTTGTGATAAAATATAATAACGATTAAATTGAAATGAAAGGAGAAAAAATGAGTGTACAGTTACTAGATAAAACAAGAAAGATTAATAAGCTCTTGCATAACAATAATTCAACCAAGGTGGTATTCAATGATATTTGCCAGGTGATGGTGGAGACTTCTGCTTCTAATGTTCTTGTGATAAGTAAAAAAGGCAAGGTTCTTGGGATTGGGGTATGTCAGGGAGTGGAAGAGATTAAAGAATTGATTCATGATAAGGTTGGAGGATATGTGGATCCGCTTTTGAATGATCGGTTTTTGAGTGTGTTGTCTACGAAAGAGAATGTTAATTTAGCGACGCTGGGTTTTGTTGGGGAAGGTATTAGCAGTTATCAGGCTATTATCAGTCCGATTGATATTGCAGGGGAGCGTCTTGGAACAGTTTTTATGTATCGTTATGATTCTTCTTATGATATTGAGGACATTATTGTAAGCGAATATGGAACAACTGTGGTTGGGCTGGAGATGATGCGTTCGGTTAATGAGGAGAATGCAGAGGAAGAGAGAAAGGTGCAGGTGGTGAAATCTGCATTTAATACGCTTTCGTTTTCGGAGATGGAGGCGATTGTCCATATTTTTGATGAATTGGATGGGGAAGAAGGGATTTTAGTGGCGAGTAAGATTGCAGATCGTGTTGGGATTACGCGGTCGGTGATTGTGAATGCGCTGCGGAAGTTTGAGAGTGCTGGAGTGATCGAGTCCCGGTCTAGTGGGATGAAGGGGACTTATATTAAGGTGTTGAATGATGTTTTGTTTGATGAGTTGAAGGAGTTGCGGCAGAGGAAGGCGTAGGATTGCGTAGGACGGAAGGGGATGAGGACGCCGGCAGCAGCAGGGCGGTTCGTTCATCTTTGGAAGTCCGGAGCCTTTCGCTGGAATTTTCTAACACAAACAGAGTCGAAATTTACAGAATCATCCATATGTCATCCGTATTCTGGATGAATACGAATGCCAGATGGATTTGAAATGTGTTTTGGTAAACACATTTCATCTGCAAATTTCGACTCTGTTTGTGTAAGAAAATGCACAGCTTATGCTATGGCCTTCCAAAGATGAACGAACCGCCCTGCTGCTGCCGGCGTCCTCATCCCCTTCCTGGGAGTTCAAGGAGGTAGGTTGAATGAGAAGTGGGTTGGTAGGGTAGAATGATAAGTGGGTTGGGAGGATGGTATGAGTGGGTTCGGAAACCAATATTTGCTAAGTGTCATTCTGAGCGCAGCGAAGAATCTTATACACTAAAAGTTTACGAATTTCCAGAGGTAAGATTCTTCGCTTACGCTCAGAATGACAGTGATAATGCGGCTTCGGAGTTTCCGAACCTGCTCTGGTATGAGAAGTGAGGTGGGAGGATGGTATGAGAAGTGGGGTGGGAGGATAGAATGAGAAGTAGGTGGTAGGGTGAATGATAAGGTGGTAATTTGAGGATAGAAAAGTTGATAATTGAGAAAAAGAGAGTAAGAGAGAGAATAAATGAGAGAATGTGAGTATATAATTTAAAATGTGGCGGTGAGTGAATTTGCTAAATTGCGTTGGGTTAACTAATATAGTTTTATCGAGTAGCACTCGAAGCAAGCGAGTGCTAACAAAGAAAGAATTCATAATAAAGGAGGCAACATAAATGAAGTTAGTACCATTGGCAGACAGAGTGATTTTGAAACAGTTGGTGGCAGAAGAGACGACTGCATCTGGGATTGTTTTACCGGGACAGGCACAGGAGAAGCCGCAGATGGCGGAAGTGATCGCAGTAGGACCGGGGACGGAAGAAGTTAAGATGGAATTGCAGGCTAATGATAAGGTTGTATTTTCTAAATATGCAGGAACGGAAGTTAAGATTGATGGTGAAGAGCTGATCATTATTAAGCAGCAGGATGTTTTGGCGGTAGTTAAATAATTGTTACATTTCACACAGCGATCATTCCGCGAAGCGTGTTGCTGGTCACAGAGTGAACAGTAACAAATAATTTATGATACTTGGCAGCAGTTTAGTCCAGGGTTGAACTGTAACGATACTTGAGTGATATAAGGAGGAAATTAGAATTATGGCAAAGGCAATTAAATATGGAGCAGATGCAAGAGCAGCACTGGAGAGCGGTGTGAATCAGTTAGCGAATACTGTTAGAGTTACATTAGGACCGAAAGGTAGAAATGTTGTATTGGATAAGTCTTTTGGTAGTCCGTTGATTACCAATGATGGTGTTACGATTGCGAAAGAGATTGAGCTGGAAGATGGATTTGAGAATATGGGAGCGCAGTTGATTCGTGAAGTTGCATCTAAGACAAATGATGTGGCTGGTGATGGTACCACGACTGCTACTGTGTTGGCACAGGCTATGGTTACCGAAGGTATAAAGAACCTGGCGGCGGGAGCTAATCCGATTGTGCTGAGAAAAGGTATGAAGAAAGCAACTGAGAAGGCAGTGGAAGTTCTTGCTTCTATGAGCAAGGCGGTTGATGGTAAGAAGCAGATTGCCCGAGTTGCGGCTGTTTCTTCGGATGATGAAAATGTTGGGGATCTGGTAGCGGATGCTATGGAGAAGGTTTCTAACGATGGAGTTATTACCATTGAAGAGTCTAAGACGATGCAGACTGAGTTGGATTTGGTTGAAGGTATGCAGTTTGACAGAGGTTATCTGTCTGCATATATGGCAACTGATATGGATAAGATGGAAGCAAATCTGGAAAATCCATATATCCTGATTACTGATAAGAAGATTACTAATATTCAGGATATTCTGCCGATTTTAGAGCAGATTGTAAAATCAGGTTCTAAACTGCTGATTATTGCTGAAGATATTGAAGGGGAAGCACTGACTACCCTGATTTTGAATAAGTTAAGAGGAACTTTTGCGGTTGCAGCTGTTAAGGCACCGGGATATGGTGACAGAAGAAAGGCTATGCTTGAGGATATTGCGATTTTGACAGGCGGTCAAGTGATTTCTGAAGAAGTGGGAATGGATATTAAGGAAGCTACTTTGGATATGCTTGGCAGAGCAAAATCTGTGAAGGTTCAGAAAGAAAATACCATTATCGTTGATGGTGCCGGAGACAAGAACGGGATTGAATCCAGAGTTAACCAGATCAAGAATGAGATGGAAACGACAACTTCTTCTTTCGATAAAGAAAAACTGCAGGAAAGATTGGCTAAATTAGCTGGCGGTGTTGCTGTTATCCGTGTTGGTGCAGCTACTGAAACAGAGATGAAAGAAGCCAAACTGCGTATGGAAGATGCTCTGGCAGCAACTAAAGCAGCAGTTGAAGAAGGAATTATCGCAGGTGGCGGATCTGCATATGTGCACGCAGCGAAGGAAGTGGCTGCTTTAGTGGATGAACTGGATGGAGATGAAAAGACGGGTGTTAGAATCATCTTAAAGGCTTTAGAATCGCCGCTGTATTACATTGCACAAAATGCAGGCCTGGATGGATCTGTTATTGTTAACAAAGTAAAAGAAGCTAAAGTTGGTATGGGATTTGACGCATATAATGAGGCTTATGTTGACATGGTAAAAGAGGGGATTCTGGATCCGGTTAAGGTTACCAGAAGTGCGCTTCAGAATGCAACCAGTGTAGCAGCTACCTTGCTTACAACAGAATCAGTTGTTTCAATTATTAAAGAGGATATTCCTCCGATGCCAGCAGGTGCCGGCGGCGGAATGGGAATGATGTAAATTTAGAATGACTTATGATCAGGGAGGAAAGAATAATTATCTTTCGTCCCTGATTTCTATGTAAAAGAATTTGCTGAAATGGCTGCTGCAGTTCAGCCTTATGCCGTCCCGCGAGGTATTTTTTGTGAGTGAAGCAAAGCGGAAGTCACAGAAAATCCGAGGATTGCCAGCGCGAAATTATGCAGAATGCATAATTTCTGTGCATCGCGAAGCGTGTTACTGTTCACAGCCCTATGGGCTGTGAACAGTAACGTCGGATGCCAATTGACAGAGGGGTCGTTTTTTGTTACACTTGTGAACAAAACAATGAACGAAGTAGGGTACTCTCGGAAACTCACTGTATGCGAATTTGTGAGATGATTTTTTGTCAGATGTGCACAAATTTATGAGGCGTACGTGTAGAGCGTACATTGATTAAATTTGTGTACATCTGGCGGAATATCAGCCACAAAGACGTATGCAGTGAGTTTCCGAGAGTGCTCAAGTAAGAAACGGAGGAAATATAATGGGAACAATAATTGGAGAAGGAATTACTTTTGATGACGTACTTTTAGTACCATCTTATTCAGAAGTGACTCCCAATCAGATCGACTTATCGACCAATCTGACAAAAAAAGTAAAACTTAATATTCCGATGATGAGTGCCGGCATGGATACTGTTACTGAGCACAGAATGGCGATTGCGATGGCACGCCAGGGAGGAATCGGTATCATTCATAAAAATATGTCCATTGAAGAGCAGGCAGAAGAAGTTGACAAAGTAAAACGATCAGAAAACGGTGTAATTACGGACCCATTTTTCCTTTCACCTAACAATACATTAGAAGATGCCAATGACTTGATGTCCAAGTTTAGGATATCCGGTGTACCGATTACAGAAGGTCGAAAGCTGGTTGGTATCATTACAAACCGTGACCTGAAATTCGAAGAAGATTTTTCAAAGAAGATTAAGGAAAGTATGACTTCCAAAAACTTGATCACAGCAAAAGAAGGAATTACGTTAGAAGAAGCAAAGCGTATTCTGGCAAAGGCTCGTATAGAAAAGCTTCCGATCGTAGATGATGATTTTAACCTGAAAGGTTTGATTACCATCAAAGATATCGAGAAGCAGATCAAATATCCGCTTTCTGCAAAGGACGAGCAAGGAAGATTGTTATGTGGTGCGGCAGTGGGAATTACGGCGAATATGATGGAACGCGTTGATGCCTTAGTTAAGGCTCGCGTTGATGTGATTGTAATTGACTCTGCCCATGGTCATTCGAAGAATATCATGGAGGCAGTTCGTGAGATTAAGGCAGTATATCCCGAATTACAGATAGTAGCCGGTAATGTTGCTACGAGAGAGGCAACCAAGGCTTTAATTGAAGCAGGTGTGGATGGGGTAAAAGTAGGAATCGGACCAGGTTCCATCTGTACAACCCGTGTAGTTGCAGGTATCGGTGTACCGCAGATTTCAGCGGTTATGGATGCCTATGAGGCAGCAAAAGAATATGGTGTTCCGATTATTGCTGATGGTGGGATCAAGTATTCCGGTGATATGACAAAAGCTATTGCGGCAGGAGCCAACATCTGTATGATGGGAAGTATTTTTGCCGGCTGTGATGAAAGTCCGGGAGACTTTGAGTTATATCAGGGAAGAAAATATAAAGTGTATCGCGGAATGGGCTCTGTTGCGGCAATGGAAAACGGCAGTAAAGACCGTTACTTCCAAAATGATGCGAAAAAACTTGTTCCGGAAGGCGTGGAAGGACGTGTTGCTTATAAAGGACATGTGGAAGACACCGTATTCCAACTGATCGGTGGACTACGTTCCGGTATGGGGTATTGTGGAGCTAAGGACATTCCGACCTTGATTGAAACAGGAAAATTCATGAAGATATCCGCTGCATCACTGAAAGAGTCACACCCACACGATATTCATATTACAAAAGAGGCACCAAACTATAGTATTGATGAATAAATGATCAAGGGAGATGACGGTGATAGCAGAAGTTCTGTTATCAGCGTTGTCTTTTTGCTTTATAGGTCAGCATATATAGGTCAGCATTTGGGGTTAAAGAACAAAAGAAAATAAAGAGGGGCCACTATGGGCAAACGAACATATCGGACGACGACTGGGAGAAGGCGGGCGCGTCAGCAGCAACAAAGAGCAATATGTTTAATAATCATTTCAATTGTCTGCATTGTATTGGTGATTTTCTTATGCAGAAAATTATTTTTTTCAGCACAGGCTAATGAAGATGTAATGGTGATGAATGAGTCAGATATGTCAGATGGACCTCCTTTGGATGTTCAGCTGCTTACGGTAAATGAATACTCCAGACCGCAGATAAAGCTTGATAAGGTCAAAGGAATTGTCATACACTATACGGCAAATCCGGGGAGTACGGCGCAGGAAAACAGGAATTATTTTGATAATCTGAAGGATTCTCATACGACAAAAGCCAGCAGCCATTTTGTTATTGGTCTGGATGGGGAAATTATTCAGTGTATTCCCAGCAGTGAGATATCGTATGCATCCAATGATCGCAATAATGATACTCTGGCAATTGAATGCTGCCATCCGGATGAAAGTGGTGAATTTACCGATGCTACCTATCAGTCGATGGTTGAACTGACCGGTTGGCTATGTAAAAAATTTAATCTGAAAAGCAGCGATATCATTCGTCATTATGATATTACAGGAAAGGATTGCCCCAAATATTTTGTTGAAAATGAAGATGCGTGGGAACAATTTAAGAAAGATGTGACCGCCAGAATCAAGGAATGAAAAAATGGTGTAAACAGTTAAGGGAATACCAATGAAAAAGTAACCCAATAGAAAGAGGTGCCAGTAAAGGGGGAAATATTATGAATTTGTACAAACATGAAATCAACGTTGCCAAGCCACAGACCATGGTAAAGATTACTGATTTTGTCCGGCAGGATATTAGGAAGAGCAAGTTTCGCTCAGGAATTGCTGTTGTATTCTGCCCACACACAACGGCTGGAATTACCATCAATGAAAATGCTGATCCGGATGTGCAAAGAGATCTCCTATACGGATATGAAAAGGCATTTCCTACGAATGATGGAAAATATCGTCATTTTGAAGGCAACAGTCATGCCCATATGAAGTCGTCAGCGATGGGCGCATCGGCAACGGTCATTTTTGGCGAAGGTGAGCTGATATTGGGAACTTGGCAGGATTTGTATTTTTGTGAATTTGATGGTCCCAGATACCGGAAGTTTTATGTAAAGATAATGGAAGGTTAACATACAACAATTTTAAATAGCAAAGGAGAAACACCATGGAAATGATTTCACTGGAAAAAGAACTGAAAAACAATGCTTACCCGGGAAGGGGAATTGTAATCGGCAGAAGTGAGGATGGCACAAAAGCAGTTACCGCTTATTTCATTATGGGAAGAAGTGAGAACAGCCGCAACCGTATCTTTGCAGAGGAGGGAGGAGGCATCCGTACCCAGGCTTTCGACCCATCTAAGCTGACTGACCCAAGCTTGATCATCTATGCCCCGGTACGGGTATTGGACAATCAGACAATTGTGACAAATGGCGATCAGACGGATACGATTTATGATGGTTTGAAAGACGGACTCACTTTTGAACAGGCGCTTAGAAGCAGAGAATTTGAACCGGATGGACCGAACTTTACCCCACGTATTTCCGGGATCATGGAAGTGAAAAATGGTGAGTTTGACTTTGCAATGTCAATCTTAAAGAGCAGTGATGGTAATCCGGCAGCATGCAGCCGTTATACCTACTCTTATGAAAAGTCTGTAGCCGGTGAAGGTCGTTTTATCCATACCTATATGTGTGACGGCAATCCGCTTCCAAGCTTTGAAGGAGAACCAAAACGAGTTGCAATTCCGGATGATATGGACATTTTCAGCGAAATGCTTTGGAGCAGCTTGAATGAGGAAAATAAAGTATCTCTGTTCGTTCGTTACATTGACATCAAAACAGGTACCTATGAATCAAAAATCTTTAATAAAAACCAGTAAATAACGAACCTGCAAATAACAAATTAAAACACCGATTCAGGAGGAGAAATTGTAATGAAAGATTTAGAATTGAAGTATGGATGTAACCCAAATCAGAAGCCGTCAAAAATCTATGTAGCAGATGGAAGAGAGCTTCCGATCAAAGTTCTTTGCGGTAAACCGGGCTATATTAATTTTATGGATGCATTTAATGGCTGGCAGCTTGTAAAAGAATTAAAAAAGGCTACCGGTCTTCCGGCAGCAACATCATTTAAGCACGTTTCACCGGCAGGTGCGGCAGTGGGTCTTCCTCTTGATGAGATATTAAAAAAGATCTACTGGGTAGATCAGGAAGAATTATCCCCGCTTGCATGTGCTTATGCAAGAGCCAGAGGAGCAGATAGAATGTCTTCGTTTGGTGACTTTATTGCTCTTTCTGATACTTGTGATCAAGATACAGCGATGCTGATCAAAGGAGAAGTATCCGACGGCGTAATTGCACCAGGCTACACAGAGAAGGCACTTGAAATCTTAAAGACAAAGAAAAAGGGCAATTATAATATTATTGAGATTGATGAAGCTTATGTACCGGCAGCTTTGGAGCATAAAGAAATATACGGTATTACCTTTGAACAGGGAAGACAGGAATTGGCAATTGATGATGATTTCTTATCTAACATTGTAACGGCTAATAAAACACTATCCGAAGAAAATATCCGCGATATGAAAATTGCCTTGATCACCTTAAAGTATACGCAGTCGAACTCTGTCTGTTATGTAAAAGGCGGTCAGGCGGTCGGGATTGGTGCAGGACAGCAGTCGCGTATCCACTGTACACGTCTTGCCGGGCAGAAAGCAGACAACTGGTATTTGCGGCAGAATCCTAAGGTTTTGAATCTGCCATTTATCGAAAGCATTGGACGTCCGGAGCGGGATAATGCAATTGATGTTTATATTGGTGATGAATATATGGATTTACTGGCAGATGGTGCGTGGCAGAAGGTTTTCACGGAGAAGCCGGGAGTATTTTCCAGGGAAGAAAAACGTGCTTGGTTAGATACTATGAAGGGAGTTACGCTGGGATCAGATGCTTTCTTTCCATTTAGTGACAATATTGAACGGGCTTATAAGAGTGGGGTGGAATATATTGCTGAGCCAGGTGGGTCGGTAAGGGATGATTTGGTAATTGAATGCTGTGATAAATATAATATGGTGATGGCATTTACTGGTATTCGGTTGTTTCATCATTAAGGATAAGAAGTGTTGAGTCTTTGTTAGCAGGGGCTTGTTGGTTTTGCTTACAAGAGAAAAAGGGTATTGGAAAATCCGTGTGAATCTGTATTTTTCAATACCTTTTCGTTTTTTTATATGCAAATGGTGAATTAATTCAATATGTTGGCTGCCCGGACGCCACTGCGGGAAGATCGGTGCTTTCCGCAAACCCGGGCAACGTACCTGATGAACTAATTGCTAACTACGACTAAAGCGCTCAGGAAAGCCTTCGCGCTTAAGTCT
>Ga0153940_1000171_pt1 | contig 38548 bp, 36 predicted proteins | sample TSNJ024MetaG_FD_104736 | JGI IMG/M metagenome (GOLD analysis project Ga0153940, IMG submission 104736) | Attine ant fungus gardens microbial communities from New Jersey, USA - TSNJ024 MetaG | ecosystem: Host-associated > Fungi > Mycelium > Unclassified | place: USA: New Jersey, Brendan T. Byrne... | reverse complement strand
CATAAAAAAATTGCTAACCCACAACCTCGAATTGTGAGTTAGCATATATCTGGAACCAGCATGAACACTGGGGTTTTATGGCGCGCCTGAAGGAATTCGAATCCCCGACACCCGCCTTAGGAGGGCGGTGCTCTATCCACTGAGCTACAGGCGCATATATGAAATTTGTATAACACTTTAAGCCCGATTAGGAGGCGAATGCTCTATCCACTGAGCTACGGAGACATCTATGAAATTTGCTTTTTGCAAGATATCATGCATATTTCATTTCAATAATAAGAAATAGGAATATAATAATTTCTATTTGAATTTTTTCTTGCAAATCATTGGAAGTTGATATATCCCTGCAGCCATATATTAGATTTGAACCTTCTTCCTACTGCCGGCTCACCAGTCAGAGAATCTGCCGAAACACACACTTCAAATTGTAACTCATTTACATCCAAATTTAAAGCATAAATTTTACTTTTTGTATCTTTATTTTCAATTTCCCGTACACCCAGGATTTCACCAAGAATTGAATATTGATCACACTCTACCCCATAAGGCATGAAATAAGATTCTACAATGCTGAATACATCCTCTGAAATCAGCCTTCTGGATACCTTTGAATATGTATCAATATCATCCAGGGTAAGGCTTTCCATCGCTGCAGAATCACCTTCTCTGGCTGCGCTCAGGAGCATCATCCGGTTTCTTGATTGTTCTTTTTTCGTCCTCTCCTGCTCCGGGCTTTTCCGCACCGGAAAAAGAATCGTCCCATTAGCCGCCAGACCGGAAAGAGTCAAAGATGCAGCCATCCTGGGTATATGTCCCAATTCATACTCCTCCATATAGTCCAAAGCATTCTGAAGATGAAAGATGAGAGTTACCTCCACCTTCACATCTTCACATATCCCTACATAAGCATTCCTATCTGCTCGTTTTTCCACCAAAAGATCGGCATGAGAAGTAATTCCAGTTCCTTTGAAATAGGGAGTATAATACTCTCTTTCAAATACTTCTTCACCGCTCCTTTCTTCTATTTCGCCATACACACTTATACCGATAGTATCCCCATATTCCTTCTTGAATTCACAAAAGTCCAGTTCCCGGTCTAATTGAATCCGGCTATACTGGTTATAATCTGTTTCAATACTTTTCAGCATCTTACGGACATCTTTTCTTGAGGTTAGTTTACCAAATCCTATGGCTGATAAAAAATCATGCATTCTTACTCCTGACGAAACATAACCGTTTCTAATATTGTTTTTTAGGCTCTAGTTTTGCTGTTCCACCCATATATAGCTGAAGTGCTTCCGGAATCAATACGGTACCATCTTCCTGAAGATTATTTTCCAGAAAAGCAATCAGCATTCTCGGCGGCGCTACAACAGTATTGTTTAAGGTGTTAGCAAAATACTTTCCATCCTTACCTTTCACCCGGATACCGAGTCTTCGTGCCTGTGCATCACCAAGATTGGAACAACTGCCAACCTCAAAATACTTCTTCTGTCGCGGTGACCATGCTTCTACATCAACCGATTTTACCTTCAGATCGGCCAGGTCCCCTGAACAGCATTCCAGTGTACGGACCGGGACATCCAGTGAACGGAACAGATCAACTGTATTCTGCCATAATTTATCGTACCATTTCATACTCTCTTCCGGCTGACATACAACAATCATCTCCTGCTTTTCGAATTGATGGATACGATATACTCCCCGCTCCTCTACACCATGAGCTCCCTTTTCTTTTCTAAAGCACGGGGAGTAGCTGGTTAACGTCTGCGGCAGTTCTTCTTCCGCCAATACAGTATCAATAAATTTGCCAATCATAGAGTGTTCACTGGTACCTATTAAATATAAGTCTTCACCTTCGATTTTATACATCATTGCATCCATTTCGGCAAAACTCATAACTCCTGTCACCACTTCACTGCGAATCATAAATGGCGGTACACAATAGGTAAATCCACGGTTAATCATGAAGTCACGGGCATAGGATATTACTGCTGAATGTAATCTGGCAATATCGCCCATAAGATAATAGAATCCATTACCGGCAACCTTTCTGGCACTATCTAAATCAATTCCTCCGAAACTCTCCATAATATCGGTGTGATACGGTATTTCGTAGGGCGGAACTATCGGATCACCATATTTCTGCACTTCTACATTTTGGCTGTCATCGGCTCCGATCGGAACAGAAGGATCAATGATATTAGGAAGAGTCATCATGATCTTCTTGATCTTTTCTTCTACTTCTTTTTCTTCTGCTGACAGGCTTTCAATCTTTTCCGCTTCCTGTGCTACTTTATTCTTATATTCTTCTGCTTCCTCTTTCTTACCTTTTGCCATACAGGCCCCAATCTGCTTGGAAATCTGGTTTTTTTCTGCTCTTAATACTTCCACTTCCTGTTTTATTTCACGGTTTCGCTTATCCAATTCTAACACTTCATCCACCAATGGCAGCTTATCATTCTGGAATTTTTTTTTGATATTCTCTTTAACTATTTCCGGATTTATTCTTACATATTTAATATCTAACATTTTGCTTCCTCCCTATTTTCCATCTCCTGTTTCCAGATGTTCATAAACTTCTTCATAGATAGCTTTATCCAGTGCCTGTGCTTCTTCCTCCGACAGTTCTATATAGCTCTCACCATTCAGAATTTCCTTAATATAAGTATAACAGCCTTCACGACTATGCATTGCATTAATGATCCAGCCATTATTATATGCATCTAACAAACATAATGCAAAACTTAAATTTCCGCCCATCTCGTGAAACGCATCATATTTTAGGATTCCCTGTTTTTGATAATTTTTTTCTATTCTTCGGTAAATCTTTCTAATCTCTGCTTTGTTTTGTTTTGCTATAGCAGTTACTGCATCAACTTCATCAAACTTTTCGATAATACTCTTCTCCAGATTCTTTCCATCTTTACCCCGCATGAACGATGCATAACTCGATTTCAGACGCGTATATTTCATATTAACATTAACAAACAAAACTGCTAAGACAATAACTAATATAATTAATAGAATGTCAATAAAAACCGGATCCATTCCCAGTTTGCTATATATGCTATTTTCCATCTATTATTCTCCTTTTTGTGTATTTACTATTAAATCAAATATTCTTTCCAAATCTCCTTCAGAATAATACTCAATTTCGATTTTTCCTTTTCCATTTGCCTTTGGGCTTACAATTACTTTTGTTCCGATTGCACTTTTCATCTTTTCTTGTAAGTCTTCATATAGGAACATATGTTCTATTTTTGTTTTTTCTTTTACCTTTTTAGGGTTTTTTAACGATTTAACAAGCTTTTCAACATCACGTACACTTAATTTTTCGTCAAATATCCTCATAGCAATCAAATATTGCTCCTTTTCATCTTCAATTGCCAATAAAGCACGGGCATGTCCTGTAGATATCATGTCGTCAACAATCATCTGCTGTACTTTATCATTTAATTTTAAAAGGCGCATAGAATTAGTAACTGCTGTCCTGCTCTTGGATACCCGTTCAGCAACTTCATCCTGCTTTAATGAAAACTCTTCCAATAATCGTTTATATGCCATTGCTTCTTCAATTGGATTCAAGTTTTCCCGCTGTATATTTTCTATCAGTGCTATTTCTACTACTTCCTGATCTGTATACTCTCTAATAATTACAGGAACTTCTTTTAATCCTGCCATCTTAGCTGCTCGCCAACGACGTTCTCCGGCAATAATTTCATAATAATCTTTTTTCTTCTGAACTAATAGCGGCTGTAATATGCCAAACTGCTTAATTGAATCTGCCAACTCTAAGAGAGCATCCTCCTCAAAATTTTGTCTTGGCTGATTTCTGTTTGGCTCCACCTTATTAATTGGAATCATCTGTTCACTGCTTGTCCCTTCAGGGGATGAGCTTTTTTCCTCTTTCTTGTTTTTTAAGGATCTATTATCCGGAATCAGACTATCTAATCCTTTCCCCAATCCACTGCGTTTTACTGCCATCATTATTCTCCTTTATTAATCACTTCTTCTGCAAGTAGCATATAGCCCTCTGCACCTGCCGACTTCGAGTCATATAAATTAATCGGAAGCCCATAACTTGGTGCTTCTGCTAGTTTAATATTTCTTGGAATAACAGTTTTATATATATCTTGATTGAGATTGTCCTTTACATTTTCAACCACCTGTAAAGATAGGTTGGTTCTCGCATCATACATGGTAAATACGATTCCCTCTATTTCTAATTCTTCATTTAAACGATTTTTAACCAAATCTATTGTGTGGATAAGCTGTGTAAGTCCTTCCAGTGCATAGTACTCACATTGAATCGGTACAATTATAGCATCAGCCGTAGTCATTGCATTGATTGTCAGCATCCCAAGGGCTGGCGGACAATCAATAATTATATAATCATAGTTATCTCTTATTTTATATACTTCATTCCTTATCAAATATTCCTTATCATCTATGCCTATTAACTCAATTTCGGCTGCAGATAAGTCAATATTAGCAGGCAAAACATCCAGATTCTCGATTTGTTCTTTTAAAATCACTTCATCCGTGGACTTTTCACCAATAATTACATCATAAATAGTAAATTCTAATGCTTTTTTATCTACTCCTAAACCACTCGACATATTACCTTGTGGGTCCATGTCTATAGCGAGTATTTTTTTACCTTTTTCCGCCAAACAAGCCGATAAATTAATGGCTGTAGTGGTTTTTCCAACACCGCCTTTTTGATTGGCAATTGCTATAATTCTTCCCATATTAATATTTCACCTTTCTATATCATCTTACTTATTATAGCATCTTTTTATTGAGGAATCCAGTAATGTTTCACGTGAAACATTACTTTCTACAAATTATATATAATTTTACATGTTTCACGTGAAACATTATGAAATACATCCTTTCATTAATGATTATAATGTAGTATAATAAAATAAGGCTTAACTATAACACAGAAAGAAGGGGTAATGTGAAAAAAAAGATTAGTATCTTTGCCATTTTAACAACATTAGCAGCAATAACAATGCATATAATTAATAAAATTATTAATTATATAGCTACTATAGATAACCTTTTAAAAAACTCTGAAGAAAATTACTACGAATGGCGATTTGGTAATATACACTATAAAAAATCAGGAAGTGGACAACCTATACTGCTAATACATGATTTAAATACTTATAGTTCTACCAACGAATGGAATAAAGTTATTAAATATCTATCAAAAACTAATACCGTATATGCTATTGATCTATTAGGCTGTGGACTTTCTGAAAAACCAAACCTCACCTATACTAATTATCTATATGTACAGCTGGTAACTGATTTTATAAAGCATATAATTGACGAAAAGAGTAATATAGTAGTGACAGGAACATCATCATCCTTTGTTTTAATGGCATGTGCTAACAATAAGGAAATGATTGATAAGATTATCCTTGTTAATCCTGAAAGTATTGTAGAGCTGGCCAAGATACCTACCAAACGAACAAAGATACTAAAATTTATAATTAATCTGCCAATAGTAGGGACATTGGTTTATAATATAATAGGAACCAGAAAACGTATTGAAAATTTATTTATAAATAAATACTTCTATGATCCAATGAAAATAGAAGATTCGCTAATAAATACCTACTATGAATCAATGCATGTTGGAAATGCAAATTCAAAATATTTATTCTCTAGTATCAAAGGCCGATATACTAATATGAATATATTGCATTGTCTTCCTAATATTAATAACAGCATATATATCCTTACCGGTAAAGCATTGCGGGATGGTGAATTAGTAGCAGAACAGTATAAAAATTATGTTCCATCAATTGAAATAATTCCAATAAGTAAAACAAAGTATCTTCCTCAGTTAGAATATCCATTTGCATTGGTAGAACAAATTAATATACTTTTTGGAATAGAGCGGTAGAGTAGTAATAAAAAAAGTTGCCGAAAGAATTATAATTCTTTCGGCAACTTTTCAGTTAAAATTGGTTCTTTTGCCGGAAGTCCGGCTTTCCTTGGGTACTTACTCGATGTTTTATTAACTTTACCTATTTTTACAAATGATCTTTCAATCTCTGTATCCAATAAATTAAACTTAATTACTTTTTCTACAGAACCACCCAAAATATCTACAATTTTTCTTGAATTATCCACCTCTTTATCGACTTCCCCTGACTTATAAGCAACAAATATACCCCCCACCCGTATATATGGTATACAGTATTCAGATAATATCGCTAGATTTGCAACTGCCCTGGATACGCATAAATCAAATGCCTCACGATATTCTCTTTGCCTGGCATAATCTTCAGCTCTTCCATGAATAGCAGCTATACCAGACAATTCCAACCTCTGAATAACTTCATTTAAAAATTTGATCCGCTTATTTAAAGAATCCAATAAAACAATCTCCAATTGCGGAAAGACTATCTTTAAAGGTATTCCCGGAAATCCGGCACCTGTTCCCATATCGAGAACCCGCAGGTTCTGCTTCATATCATACACTTTAACAATGGAAAGACTATCTGCGAAGTGCTTTATGACCACTTCATCATACTTCGTTATAGCAGTAAGGTTCATTACCTTATTCCACTCTGCCAGCATTTCATAATACAACTCAAATTGCTTATACTGCAATTCAGAAAGCTCAATATTTAATTTCGCCAAAGTCTGTTTGAATAGATTATTCATATGTTATCCCTTATTCATTTCTTAGAGTTTCCAGATAAATTAACAGCACTGAGATATCTGCAGGTGATACACCTGAAATTCTGGAGGCCTGCCCGATCGAAACTGGCTTATACTGTTTTAATTTCTGTTTTGCCTCAATGCGGAGACTGTTTACCAAATCATAATCAATATTATCCGGTATCTGCTTCTTTTCCAACTTTTTAAATTGTTTTACCTGCTTAAGCTGCCGCTTTATATATCCTTCATATTTGATGCTGATTTCAACCTGTTCAATCACATCATCACTTAAATGTCTTCTCTGCCGGTCAATTGGTGCAAGTTCTTTATAATGTATCTCCGGACGCCGCAATAATTCAGCAAGCGTACTTCCTGATGTGAGAGGAGTACTATTGCATTTTCTAAGTACGTTTTGTACTGATTCATTTATTCCTGTACTAGTTCTTTCCAATCGTTTTATTTCATTTTCAATCTCATTTTCTTTGTTTAATAAGAATTGATAACGTTCATCGGATATAAGACCGACTTCATAGCCTATCCTGGTTAAACGCTGATCAGCGTTATCCTGCCGCAAAAGCAGGCGATACTCCGCCCTGGAAGTCATCATCCGATATGGCTCATGACTTTCCTTTGTCACCAGATCATCAATTAGAACACCGATATAAGCCTGAGAACGATCTATGGTGATCTGTTCCTTACCTAATATCATTAAAGCGGCATTTATACCTGCTACCAAGCCTTGTGCGGCAGCTTCTTCATAACCGGAACTGCCATTAAGCTGACCACCGCTGAACAAACCCTTTATATTTTTAAATTCCAGAGTCGGATAAAGTTGTCTGGCATCAATACAATCATACTCAATGGCATATGCATTCCGTACGATTTTAACCTTTTCCAGGCCCGGAACCGTCCGGTACATCTGATACTGGACATCCTCCGGCAGTGAACTAGACATACCGCCAATATACATCTCATTCGTTTCCAGCCCCTCTGGTTCAATAAACACCTGATGCCTGTCTTTGTCAGCAAACTTAACTACCTTATCCTCAATAGAAGGACAGTATCTTGGTCCGGTTCCTTCAATCATTCCGGAGAAAAGAGGAGATCGGTCCAGATTATTACGGATAATATTATGGGTCCTTTCATTTGTATATGTCAGCCAGCAGGATACCTGATCAATCTGCACATCCCCGGGATTAGTCGTAAAAGAAAAAGGTACCACCCGCTCATCACCCAATTGTTCCTCCATTTTTGAAAAATCGACACTTGAACGATCAATTCTGGCCGGAGTCCCGGTCTTAAAACGGCGCATCTCAATTCCCAATGACTTTAAGGAGTCGGTCAGATAATTTGCTGCTTTCATTCCATCCGGTCCGATATTTTCACTGACATCTCCATAAATGCAGCGGGCTTTCAAATAAGTTCCGGTGCACAAAATAACCGCCTTACAATTAAATACAATTCCCGATAATATCTTAACACCAGTTACTTTTTCATTATCGGTCAAAATTTCTTTCACTTCGGTCTGTTTGATCTCAAGGCCATCCTGCAACTCAAGAACCTGACGCATAGTTTTACTATAATTAACTTTATCGGCCTGGGCACGAAGAGAGTGCACCGCCGGACCTTTTGAATAGTTAAGCATTTTCGACTGGATGAATGTACGGTCTATAACCCTTCCCATTTCGCCGCCCAGAGCATCAATTTCCCTGACCAGATGACCTTTGGAAGATCCTCCGATATTAGGGTTACATGGCATAAAAGCAACACTATTTATACTAATTGTAAAAATTAATGTCTTAAGACCTAATCTTGCCGTCGCCAATGCCGCCTCACAGCCGGCATGTCCACCACCGATAACAACAACATCATATTCATCTTTATTTTCCCATACAGAATTTGCTGAATATTTCATCTGTTAAATCTTCTCCTATCGTTTCTCCAGTGATCAGTCCCAAAGATATATATGCATCCATTAGATCAATTGAATAGAAATCTTCCGGCAATCCGCCATCAATGCTTTCATTTACTTTCAAAAGACTGCCCCTGGCGTCGTTTAATGCCGCTTTTTGTCGAACATTGGTGATATATATTTCATCGTTAAATGAAATTTCTTTTTGGAAAAACATATCCTTAAGCATATTACCAAATTCTTTAATACCTGTTCCTTCTTTTGCAGAAACCTCTATAATAGGTTTGTTTAGAAATTTTATTATTTCATCTTTATTAACTTTTCTTATTAAGTCCAATTTATTTAAGAGAATAATTACGTTTTTATTCTCAATCATTTCAATGATTTCATGATCATTTTCATCCAGCAGCTTTGTACCATCCACTATATATATGACCAAATCAGCCTCTGCAGCATATTCCTTTGCCTTATCTACACCGATTTTTTCTACCACATCCTGTGTATGTCGGATTCCTGCCGTATCAATGATATTAAGAATTAACCCATCAAGCTGAATATGCTCCTCCAGAATATCTCTTGTGGTGCCGGCAATTTCGGTTACAATCGCCCGCTCCTTTCCGGCCATTATATTTAGAAGAGAAGATTTACCAGCATTAGGCTTACCGACAATAACAGTATTAATTCCCTCTTTCATAATACGTCCGTTATCAGATGTAGAAATAAGTTCATCCAATTGCTTAATAAAACCACTGTTTTTTGTCTGCAATTCCTCTGCATACCCGTCGATACTAATATGCTCGGGATCATCAAGAGCTGATTCAATAAATGCTATTTCGTAAATAATTTTATTTCTAATATTCTTAATAATGTTCTTAATACTACCCTTTAATTGATTTACCGAATTTTTTAAAGCATATTCATTTTGCGCACTAATAATATCACCAACTGCTTCTGCCTGAGACAGATCGATCCGTCCATTCAAAAAAGCCCGTTTCGTAAATTCACCTGGCTCTGCCGGATGGGCTCCATATTTAATGACTGTCTCTAAAATTCTTTTTATTACATAAGAACCACCATGACAATCAATTTCTATCGTATCTTCACCAGTATAGCTATGAGGTCCTTTCATCAGCAGCACTATCACTTCATCAATAACTTCTTCACCATCATAAATAAAACCATAATGAATAGTATGACTTCTACACTCTGAAAGCTTCTTTTCTTTTTTTCCTCTATATATCCGGTCAATGATCTGAAATGACTCTTTTCCGCTGATTCTGATAATTCCAATTCCGGAATTAGACATAGCAGTCGCAATAGCAGTAATTGTATCGGTGTACATTGTATCCTCCAAAGTCAAAACAAGGCAGATTTCTTATTAAAAATCTGCCTGTCATATCTATCTCCTTGTTAATGTAACAACTACCCTTCTATAAGGTTCTTCCCCTTCACTGTGGGTTGATACATTTTTATCTGCCTGAAGTGCAGAATGTATGATTCTTCTTTCATATGGATTCATCGGTTCTAATGAAACCATACGTTTTGTCCGCTTTACTTTAAAAGCTATATTCTTAGCTAAATGCTCTAACGTTTCTTTTCTTCTCCGCCGGTAATCCTCTGTATCCAGCTTTACTCTGACATAACCATCCTGGGATTTATTAGCGATCCGGTTGGTTAAGTACTGAAGCGAATCCAATGTCTGCCCACGTTTACCAATTAAAATTCCCATGTTTTTGCCCTCCATATCAATACTGAGAGCATTTTCTTCATCAACCTTTGAAGTTAACTCAACTTCCATATCCATTGCCTTTAAAACATCATGTAAAAACTTTTCGCAGGCTGCAATAGTGACATCCTGAACTTCTGCTAATTCCACTTCCGGACGAATAAAACTTTCGGCTTTCTTTACAATTACTTTCGGCTTTTGTTCTTCAACTTCAACAACTTCTTCTTGAGGTTGGATGACTTCTTTTTTTCGGGCCTTGATTACTGCCTGCTTCATTCCGATTCCAAGAAATCCAGAACTGCCCTTTTCAATTACTTCATAATCCAGCATATCGCTGGTTACGCTAAGCTGTATCAAAGCTTCAGTAATTGCATCATCCACTGTCTTTGCTGATACTGTTATTTCATGCATATTCGAGCCTCCTTACTATTCATTTTCATTATATCTTTTTGTCAGGCTTGCTCTTGATGCCAGACTTCCTGACTTTGCGTTCGCATTTTTCTTAGTCGCTTCTCTTAACCTGCTTTCTTTTTCTGAATCTGAAAGTTTTGCTTTCTGCGGTTCTTCGATATTTCTTACGCTCTTTTGTGCCATCTGGTTTAACTTACTTGCAGAAGTACCTTTTTTCTCACGCTTTTTCGCTGCTTTTTCCTGATTTTTGGCAATCATATCATCCAAAGACTTACCACTCAGATACTTATTAATAATTACCTGTTGAATGGTTCGGACTACCGCACTGGCAATCCAATATAAGCCAAGACCGGCCGGCAGCGTAAAACAGAAAAATACAGAAATAAGCGGCATTGTCTTATTCATTGTATTCATTGAATTCATCATCGCATTATCATCACCACCTGCTGCTGACGGATTCTGCGTTTGTGAATGCCGGATACTCAAATACTGTGTAATCCCTGATAAAATAGGTATAGCAAGCGCCAGTATAACTGAAATAACAGCACCGGTCTTAATAGAATTCATAAATAATGTCATCGGTGTTTCCGCGATATTAATTCCCAGAAAACTATTCAGATGCTCTACACTTATCCGTGTATCTTCAATAATATTTTCCAGGTTCGGAAATTTATCTACCAAAGTCGCCCAGGTATCAGACTGAAATTTATATAATACATCAACCAGAGTATTAGCCTGTGTATAATCGTATTTTTCAGCACTCAGCTGAATTGGTTTTGCCTCACCGAGCGTTTCCATTATTTTCTGATAACCACTGGTATTCATGATATCATTGATCAGCGGCATATAAGCATTCTTAATACCGTCTACATATGCCGGTATATTACGGATAACTGTATAAAGACCAAATAATACCGGCATCTGAATTACTAATTGGGAACATCCTCCCATCGGTGATGAGCCATATTTATCATAGACCACCTGCATTTCTTCCTGCTGCTTTGCCATTGATGTCTGGTCTTTCTTATTCTTATATTTTTTCTGAATTGCCTGAAGTTCAGGGTTCATTACAGCAGACATCTTGGAAAACTTCTGTTGCCTAATGGTCAATGGAATCATAAACATATAGATAACAATTGTAAAAATGATAATACAAAGACCTATATTTTCTATTCCAAACACATTAGTCAAAACATTAAAAATTACATTCATTACTTGACCAAGCAACCATGCAACCTGTCCAATAATTGGTGTAGTTGACTGTGTCAATAACAAACTTGTCATAACTGTCATAAATTCATCCTCCTTAAGGTACCGGATCAAATCCGCCTTTTACAAATGGATTGCATCTCAAAATTCTCCACAAAGTAAGAATACCTCCTTTAAATGCACCATACTTTTCAATAGCTTCAAGACTGTATTCTGAACAAGTTGGTACATATATGCAGGTAGATTTGATTTTCATTCCTGAAATATATTTTCTATAAAACTTAATCATCCCTATCAACATTGTTTTCATTACTCTGTTTCTCCACTTGATTATCTATAATATAATGAAGTTTTCCTAAATGAATTAATGCGCTCTCTATTTCCCTGTAACTTATATCTTTAGCGCTTGGTCTTGCGATTACTACAATATCTAATCCATTTATGAAACGATCTTCCTGCAGTCTATAACTCTCTTTTAACAATCTTATAATTCTATGTCTTACTACACTGTTTCCTACTTTTTTACTGACTGATATCCCCAGGCGGTTCTTATCTGATCCATTTTTTCTCTTATACATGACCAGATATTTATTCGCCAGAGATTTTCCTTCTTTATAAACAATCTGAAAATCTTTATTTTTTTTTAAAGATTCGGAAAAATTCATTTTGCACTTTCTCCTGATTTTTAGAGAAGAAAAGGCCACAAAACCTGCGGCCTACGCTGATAATACTTTTCTTCCTTTTGCTCTTCTAGCTGCTAAAACTTTTCGTCCGCCTGCTGTACTCATTCTTTTTCTAAATCCATGAACTTTAGATCTAGATCTCTTTTTTGGCTGGAATGTCATTTTCATATGTTCCACCTCCTACCTTATAAAACTTATATCTATCTATTTAATATAAGCATATTTTTTCTGAAAGCATCACAATAAATTATAGTTAAAAAGTATTGTCAAGTCAAGCATAACCTGCCATTTTACTGATATTTTTATCCACAAATTGTGGATAAATTGTTTATAACAAGTGGATAACATGTTAATAAAACATTTTTTTTCACTTTTTTTGTTATTAACAGTCTCCTTTATTTGTCAAAAAAGTTATCCACAATTAAATCTCATTGATTAAATCTCAATTTTGATGTAAAATATAAAAGAGTAATTTTGCTCATTATTAGATAAATGCCAAGAATCGGGAGTATTAAAAAAATGAACATTGTTGAAGAAAAATGGCCAGATATAATAGAAAGACTGAGAGTAGAACACAGTTTGTTAGATGTTTCATTTAAGACATGGATTTTACCGTTGAAGGTTTATGATGTGATAGGAAATACTGTTTATATATTAGTATCATTAAACGGAAGTATAGATTACATTGAAAAAAAGTATCTTCTTCCGTTTAAAGTTTGTATTGCAGAAATTATCGGTCAGGAACTTGAAGTGAAGTTTATTGAAGAAAATGATTCTTCTTTTGAAAAATTAGAAGACTTAAGTTTCAAAACCATAAAAAGTAAGAAAAATAATTTATATGAGAAAGCCAATTTGAATTCTAAATATACATTTGATACATTTGTAGTCGGTAAGAATAATAACTTTGCTCATGCTGCATCCGTAGCAGTGGCTGAATCACCAGGAGATGTTTATAACCCACTCTTCCTCTATGGAGGAGTTGGACTGGGAAAAACTCATCTGATGCACTCCATTGCACACTTCATATTAAAACAAGATACAAAAAAGAAAGTACTTTATGTCACCAGTGAAACTTTTACAAATGAATTAATTGATTCTATAAAAAGCGGTAAGACAGGTAATGAATCATCAATGGCTTCTTTTCGTGAAAAATACCGCAATATAGATGTACTTCTTATTGATGATATACAATTTATTATCGGCAAAGAAAGTACCCAGGAAGAGTTTTTCCACACGTTCAACCATCTTCATGTATCAGGAAAACAGATTATTATTTCCAGTGATAAGCCGCCAAAAAGCATAAAAACTCTTGAAGCCAGACTACGTACAAGATTTGAGTGGGGACTTATCGCTGATATTTCTTCGCCCGATTATGAAACAAGAGTAGCTATATTAAGAAAGAAAATAGAAGCTGACCAGCTTCAAAAATATAATATTCCAGATGATGTTATTGATTACATTGCCAATAGTGTAAAATCAAATATTCGTGAATTAGAAGGTTCTCTTAATAAACTAATTGCTTTATATAAAATTCAGAATTCTACCATAGATATAGCCTTAGCAGCTGAAGCCTTAAAAGACATCATTTCGCCGAATGAAAACCGGAAAGTTACCCCGGAGCTTATTATCGACGTAGTATCAGAGCATTTTAGTATCCCTATTATCGATTTAAAGAGTAACAAACGTAATTCCGAAATTGCTCTGGCAAGACATATCATTATGTATCTTTGCCGCGAAATGACCGAAACACCTTTAAAAACAATCGGTATTTTATTAGGTGGACGAGATCATTCAACTATAAAACACGGTGTGGAAAAGATTAAATCAAATGTGAAAAATGATGAAGCTTTGAGTAATTCAATAAACATTATACATAAAAAAATTAATCCGGTATAGAAAGTTATTCTTTTTTATCCCATTGTAAAAGGACAATTATCAACAGGGTTATCCTTCTCGGAGAAACTCTGATATTAAAGGACAAACAGGGTTATAAACATATCCACAGCCCCTACTAATAATAAGGCGGACTTTTATTATTTATTTATTACCAGCACGCGAAAGGAGTTTTAACACATGAAAATAATATGTACAAAGAGTAACCTGGTCAAAGGAGTTAATATTGTATCAAAAGCTGTACCGTCAAAAACCACGATGCCTATTCTAGAATGTATCCTGGTTGATGCAACCACTGATACGATAAAACTAACAGCCAATGATATTGAACTCGGTATAGAAACCATCATTGAAGGTAATGTTGTAGAAAAGGGTGTCATTGCTATTGACGCCAGAATCTTTTCTGAAATCGTCAGAAAGCTTCCTGATAACGAAGTGGTAATTGAGACCGACGATAATCTGCAAACGAATATTATCTGCGAAAAGGCTAATTTTACAATCGGTGGAAAATCAGGTGACGAATTTTCTTATTTACCCTATGTGGAAAAGGAAGAAACTGTGGAATTATCACAATTTACTTTAAAGGAGTTAATCCGTCAGACTATCTTTTCAGTTGCCGATAATGACAGTAATAAACTTATGGGCGGAGAACTTTTTGAAATAAGCGGAAATATTCTAAAGGTGGTATCATTGGATGGACACCGCATTTCCATCCGTAAGGTTGAATTAAAAGAATCTTATGGTTTTAAGAAGGTTGTTGTACCCGGAAAAACACTGCAGGAAATAAGTAAAATTTTATCCGGTGAAGTGGAAAATATGGTGAATATTTATTTTACCAATAATCATATCGTATTCGAATTTGATCAGACGATAGTAGTATCCCGATTGATTGAAGGAGAGTATTTTAAAATTGACCAGATGCTGTCTAATGATTATGAGACTAAAGTACGGATCAACAAAAAGGAATTTTTAAATTGTATCGATCGGGCTACTCTTTTAATAAAAGAGGGTGATAAGAAGCCTATCATTATAAATATTGGGGACGAGTCCATGGAATTAAAAATCCAATCGCAGCTAGGATCGATGAATGAAGAAATTATCATTACAAAAGAAGGAAAAGACCTGATGATCGGATTTAATCCCCGTTTTCTAATTGATGCTCTTCGTGTTATTGAAGAAGAAGAAGTGGATCTGTATTTTATGAATGCTAAAGCACCATGCTTTATCAAAGATGAAAATGAAAGTTATATATATTTAATACTGCCGGTTAATTTTAACGTAGCAGCATAGGAGATAATTATGAATATAATTAAGTTGCGGGATGAATATATAAAACTTGGTCAGGCTTTAAAAGCAGCCGGTTTAGTAGGTTCCGGTATAGAAGCTAAAGAAGTGATATTAGATGGACTTGTTGAAGTAAATGGTGAGATTGAATTAAGACGCGGAAGAAAATTATATGAAAACGATATAATTTCTTTTAATAATCAAAAAATAAAAATATCATGATTATTAAATCTTTAAAATTAAAGAATTTTAGAAATTATGATTTGCTGGATTTAAAATTTGATTCTGCAACCAATATATTCTACGGCGATAATGCCCAGGGTAAAACTAATATTCTGGAAGCTGTCTATTTATCCGGAACGACTAAGTCACATCGGGGGACAAAAGATCGTGATCTGATTCGATTTGAACGTGATGAGTCCCATATTGAAGCGGTTATTGAAAAGAGAGGTATTCCTTTTCAAATAGATTTACATCTTAAGAAAAATAGCCCCAAAGGAATAGCGATAAACAAAATTCCAATTAAAAAAGCAAGTGAGTTATTCGGGATTATTAATATTGTATTTTTTTCTCCGGAAGATTTAAATATTATAAAAAACGGTCCTTCTGAACGAAGGCGCTTTATGGATATGGAATTAGCGCAGCTGGATAAGATTTATCTTAATAATTTATCAAATTACAACCGAATTGTAAACCAGCGAAATCATTTATTAAAAGATACTTATCATAAAGGAAATATAGAAGATACACTTGACATATGGGATGAACAATTAATAAGCTATGGAGATAAAGTAATTAAACGAAGAAATAAATTTATAGAAGAAATAAATGAATTAATTTCTAAAACACATAATAAATTAACAGGTAATAAAGAAAATCTTGTATTATCTTATGAATCAAGTATTAAACATCTTACTTTAGAACAGGCAGTAAAGCGGAATAGAAAGAGAGATATGAAAATAAAAAATACATCTTGCGGGCCTCATCGGGATGATATATGCTTCATGATTGGGGATATGGATATCCGGAAATTCGGATCTCAGGGTCAGCAGAGAACAGCTGCATTATCTCTGAAATTATCGGAAATAGATTTGGTTAAGCAATTAATAAATGATAAACCTATATTATTATTAGATGATGTTTTATCTGAACTTGATAAGCATCGTCAAAATTATCTATTAGATAGTATAAATGATATACAGACTTTGATTACCTGTACAGGATTAGATGAGTTTGTAAACCATCGTTTTTCTATAAATAAATTATTTCGTGTTGAGAGCGGAATTGTGGCTGAAGAAAATTAGCAGGAGGACTTATATGAGCGCAGAATATGGTGCAGATCAGATTCAAATACTGGAAGGGTTGGAAGCGGTAAGAAAAAGACCGGGAATGTATATTGGGAGCACATCAAGCAGAGGGCTTCATCATCTGGTATATGAAATCGTAGATAATGCGGTGGATGAAGCTTTGGCTGGTCATTGTGATCACATTGATATTACTATTCATAAAGATAATTCCGTTACCGTTATTGATAACGGCCGGGGAATACCGGTCGGAATTAATCATAAAGCCGGACTCCCGGCTGTTGAAGTTGTCTTTACAGTACTTCATGCCGGTGGTAAATTCGGTGGCGGCGGTTATAAAGTTTCCGGCGGCTTGCACGGGGTAGGTGCTTCGGTTGTAAATGCACTTTCCAATTACCTGGAAGTGGAAATATGCAGAGAAGGAAAAATTTATAAACAACGATATGAAAAAGGTAATGTTATATACAAGTTAAAAGTGGTGGGAGATTGTGATTTTGATAAAACCGGAACGAAAGTAAAATTTCTTCCGGATAATTCTATTTTTGAAGAAACTGAATTTGAGTATGATATATTAAAACAGCGTTTCCGTGAAATGGCATTTTTGACTAAAGGATTGAAGATTACCCTTTCTGATGAACGGGAAGATGAAACGAAGGTAAAATCATTTTGCTATGAAGGCGGAATCAAAGAATTTGTTACTTATTTAAATAAAAGTAAGACAGCTCTTTATGATCAGGTTATTTATTGTGAAGGTGAAAGAGATAATGTAGCGGTAGAAGTAGCAATGCAGCATAATGATTCTTATAGTGACAACACTTATGGGTTTGTAAATACTATTACCACTCCGGAAGGAGGTACCCATTTGATTGGTTTCCGTAATGCTCTTACTAAGACATTTAATGAATATGCCAGAAAAAATAAATTATTAAAAGATTCCGAACCGAATCTATCCGGTGAAGACATCCGTGAAGGTTTGACTACAATTATCAGTGTTAAGATTGAAGATCCCCAGTTTGAAGGGCAGACCAAGCAGAAGTTAGGAAATAGCGAGGCCAGAGGGGCTGTAGATTATATTGTAAGTAGTCAGCTGGAAATATTTCTGGAGCAGAATCCGGCAGTCGCAAAAATGACGATTGAAAAATCGGTAATGGCACAGAGAGCCAGAGAGGCAGCCAGAAAAGCCAGAGATTTGACCAGAAGAAAATCTGCGTTGGATGGTTCTTCATTACCTGGAAAGCTTGCCGATTGTTCGGATAAAAATCCTGCCAACTGCGAAATTTATATTGTTGAAGGAGACTCCGCAGGAGGTTCTGCTAAAACAGCCAGGGATCGTGGAACTCAGGCAATTCTTCCGTTGAGAGGAAAAATCTTAAATGTGGAAAAAGCCAGATTGGACAAAATTTACGGCAATGCTGAAATAAAGGCTATGATCACTGCTTTTGGAACCGGGATCCATGATGATTTTGATATTTCGAAGCTCCGTTATCATAAAATTATCATCATGACTGATGCCGATGTAGATGGTGCTCATATTGATACTTTACTATTAACATTTTTATATCGTTTTATGCCCGAGCTGATCAAACAGGGATATGTATATCTGGCACAGCCGCCGCTTTATAAGTTGGAGAAAAATAAAAAAGTCTGGTATGTATACAGTGATTCCGAGTTGGATGCCATTCTCCAGGAAGTTGGTCGTGATGGTAATAATAAGATTCAGCGTTATAAAGGTCTGGGTGAAATGGATGCCGATCAATTATGGGACACTACAATGGATCCGGAACACCGTATCCTCCTAAAAGTATCAATGGATGAAGAAACCTCTTCAGAACTTGATCTGACATTTACGACGCTCATGGGTGATAAAGTAGAACCACGCCGTGAGTTTATTGAGGAAAACGCAAAATATGTAGAAAATCTGGACATTTAGGAGGATACAATTAATGGAAGAGAATATTTTCGATAAAGTCAAAGAAGTAGACTTAAAGAAAACGATGGAGAAATCTTATATCGATTATGCGATGAGTGTTATCGCATCCCGTGCCTTACCGGATGTCAGAGATGGTTTAAAACCGGTACAAAGAAGAATTCTCTATTCAATGATCGAATTAAATAACGGACCGGACAAGCCGCATCGTAAGTGTGCGCGTATTGTCGGTGATACTATGGGTAAGTATCACCCTCACGGTGATAGTTCTATTTATGGAGCACTGGTTAATATGGCTCAGGAATGGACAACCAGATATCCATTGGTTGACGGTCATGGAAACTTTGGTTCGGTAGATGGTGATGGTGCGGCGGCAATGCGTTATACAGAAGCACGCCTGAGCAAAATATCGATGGAATTAACTGCTGATATTAATAAAGATACAGTAGATTTTACTCCTAACTTTGATGAAACAGAAAAAGAACCAGCAGTACTTCCGGCAAGGTATCCTAATCTGTTAGTTAATGGAACTTCTGGTATTGCGGTAGGGATGGCTACAAATATTCCACCTCATAATCTGAGAGAAATAATCGGTGCGGTTATAAAAATTATTGATGCTGAAATAGAGGAAACAGGTGAAACTACTATAGAGGATATTCTTCAGGTAGTTAAAGGACCTGATTTTCCTACTGGTGCAACTATTTTAGGAACCAGAGGAATTGAAGAAGCATATAGAACCGGCCGCGGTAAGATCAGGGTACGTGCTATAACCGATATTGAACCGATGGCAAATGGTAAAAATCGTATTGTTGTTACTGAACTTCCGTATATGGTTAATAAAGCCCGCTTAATTGAGAAGATAGCAGAAATGGTCCGTGATAAGAGGATCGATGGTATCACCGATTTAAGTGACCAGTCTAACCGTGAAGGAATGCGGGTTTGTATTGAATTGCGGCGGGATGTAAATCCTAATGTTATATTAAATCAATTATATAAACATACCCAAATGCAGGACACTTTCGGGGTAATTATGCTGGCACTGGTTAATAATGAGCCACGGGTTATGAACATTCTTGATATGCTTAAGCATTATCTTGCTCATCAGGAAGAAGTTGTAACCAGAAGAACTAAGTATGAATTAAATAAAGCAGAAGAACGTGCTCATATTTTGCAGGGATTGATCATCGCCCTTGATAATATTGACGAAGTAATCAAAATTATTCGTGGTTCGGCAAATGTTCAGACTGCAAAAGAAGAATTGATCAAACGTTTTGATTTTAGTGAAGCACAGGCACAGGCTATCGTTGATATGAGACTGCGTGCTTTAACCGGTTTAGAGAGAGATAAATTGGAAAAAGAGTATGCTGAATTGATGAAATTAATCGATGAGTTAAAGGCAATCCTGGGAGATAGAAAGTTGTTGCTTGGTGTTATAAAAGAAGAAATATTAATCATTAATGAAAAATATGGTGATGAACGAAAAACTGCAATTGGATTCGATGAATTTGATATTTCCATGGAAGATCTTATTCCGCGGGAAAATGTTGTAGTTACCATGACTAAGCTCGGTTATGTAAAAAGGATGTTAAATGATACATTTAAAAGCCAGCACCGCGGCGGTAAGGGCATTAAAGGAATGCAGACACTGGAAGATGATTATGTTGAAGAACTATTTATGACTACTACCCATCACTATATTATGTTCTTTACCAATACCGGCAGGGTGTACCGCCTTAAGACTTATGAGATTCCTGAAGCTTCCAGAACTTCCAGAGGTACGGCGATTATCAATCTGCTGCAGTTGATGCCGGATGAAAAGATAACAGCGGTAATTCCGCTCCGTGAATATGAAGAAGGCAAATATCTATTTATGGCTACCAAGAATGGCTTGGTCAAAAAGACCCGGATACAGGATTATGCAAATGTCAGAAAGACCGGATTGGCTGCTATTACACTGCGGGAAGATGATGAACTTATCGAAGTTAAGATTACCGATAATGAAGCAGATATCTTTTTGGTAACAAAATACGGTCAGTGTATCCGGTTCCATGAAAAAGATGTACGTTCTACCGGCCGGACATCAATGGGTGTACGCGGTGTGAATTTGGGTGACCGTGATGAAGTAGTAGCAATGCAGATGGATATTCAGGGTCAGTATATGCTGATCGTATCTGAAAAAGGTATGGGTAAGCGTACCGAAGTGGCTGATTTTACAACGCAGAACCGCGGCGGCAAAGGTGTGAAGTGTTATAAGATTACCGAAAAGACAGGCAATGTCATCGGTGCAAAAGCTTTGGATCAGGAAGATGAAATTATGATCATCAATACTGATGGAATTGTTATTCAGATGGAATGTTCTGAAATATCAATTCTGGGACGTATCACTTCCGGAGTAAAACTGATTACTTCACAGGATAATCTGAAGGTTGCAAGTATTGCAAAAGTAAGAAAAGCTTCTGCTGAATTAGAAGGTGAACTGGAAGAAGATGAAGAGGAAGAGCATATAGAGAGCTAAACTGTACTGTCCTTCATTGACAAGAACAATAAAAAGAAGTCACTCCAGCATTAGGCTGGAGTGGCTTTTATAATACTCAATTAAAATACGAACTTTTTTTATGATTTAGAATATAAATACTAGAAAAGAGTATGTGTAGGAGTAAACTATGTTGGAGAATATGAACAGAAAACCTGATGCATATGCACGGGTGCTGGGAAGTGCGGAATATTCAAAAATACATGGGGATGTATATTTTTTTGGAGTATACGGGGGAACCATAGTTGTTGCCCAGATATATGGTCTGCCGGTTAAAGGTGATGAACCGGTCAGCGGTAATTTTCACGGATTTCATATACATGCAGGGTCAAGTTGTACAGGAACAGCCGCTGAGCCGTTTAAAAATGCTGACGGACATTTTAATCCGGGAAATAGCGATCATCCCAACCACGCTGGAGACCTGCCACCGCTGTTGGCCAACGAAAATATGACCTGGAGTGCTGTGTATACAGAACGTTTTAATCCTGAAGATGTAGTTGGACATACGGTTATTATTCATGCAATGGCAGACGATTTTCACTCTCAACCATCCGGTAATGCCGGTACAATGATTGCCTGCGGAGAGATAAAAGAATAATATAAAGATACTGTTTTAAAATAATCTATGTTATTATAAATGAAAGAAAAATGAATAATGGCATGGGGTGATAATGATGGCAGATATGCGATGGAAAGTACTGATTGTAGATGATGAATTCCGCATTGGTCAGCTGATTAAAAGATTGATTAAGTGGGAAGAGCTTTTTCTTGAATGTGTTGATGTGCTGGACAACGGTGAAGCAGCTTATGAGATGATTTTAAAAAAGAAGCCGGATATTGTAATTACCGATATTCGGATGCCAAAGATCAATGGTTTGGAACTAGTGCGAATGACAAATGAAGTGCGGGATGATATAAGATTTATAATTATCAGCGGCTATAAAGAATTTGAATATGCTCATAAAGCTTTGCAATATGGAGTTAATAATTATCTGTTAAAACCGATCAATGAAGCAGAATTAAACGAGGTTATTAATAAAGTGATAGCAGAACTATCTGAAAATAATGCAGTACTAAAGCAGCAAGCAGAGAGCAACCAAATCATCAGAAGGGATCTTTTGAATCACATTATTGAAACGAAGCAGCCAACATCGTTATCGGAAGTAGAACAGGAATATAATGTTAAATTAAATGCTCCCTTATATCGTGGGATTGATATTAAATTAGATTATTCTGATCATGAAAAAACTAATAAAAAGCAAGATCGAATCACTGTCGATAAGGTTCTATCAATTGTAGAACAATATTTACGGGGTTGTGTAAATGAAGAATTGATCTGTGAAAAACCAGGAATGCATATTTATTGTTTATTTAATTATGAGTCAGATAAAGTCAAAGATATTAAGGGATTTATTAATGATATTCTATCGGAGATTCAGGATTATCTGCTGGGATTTGAGCAGTATGTTGTTACAATTGGTGTTGGAAATGAAAAAGATGAATTTGCCGCTATTGGAACATCAATTGCAGAAGCTCAAAAAGCTGTGGGTAACCGCATTAAATTGGGAGTGGGACGGCTGATTTATGCAGATGCCCTGAGTTATGTAAAAACAGAAGATACAGCTGTTTATCTGCAGCCGTATAAAGACAGTTTTCTGGCAGCTATGGAGGCATATTCACAGAAAAATCTTACAATAGTTATTAATAAAATATTCAGCCCGTTTCAGTTGGCAGAGGATATCAATTTTTCCAGTTGTTATACGATTGCGGAAGAACTAGTAAAAATTTTTTTTGAAAATATTGGAATACAAAGTAAAGAGGGGGATAATTTAAAGGAACGATTGTTAATGTCTGTGAATCAATGCTACACAATTCTAAATTTAAAAATGTTGTTGAAGCAGAAATTGGGTGAATATCTGGAAACCAGTCGGAAGTTATTGGAGACAGAATCAATCAGACCGATCAGAAAAGCGAAAAAGTATATTGGGGAACATTATGCAGAGAAAATTGTGCTTGAAGATATTGCTGAGCTTGTAGATTTGAATCCAGTTTATTTCAGTGTTCTGTTTAAAAAAGAAACAGGCATGAATTTCAGTGCATATCTGATTCATATACGAATGGAGCATGCAAAACAGATGTTAAGAAAAGGAAATGAAACAATTGCTGCAATAGCTGAGCAGGTAGGCTATAAAGACTCAAGATATTTCAGTCAGACTTTTGCTAAGACGGTCGGAGTTAAGCCAGCATTATATCGAAAATTACATACATAGTATAGATGAGGAGCAGGTATGGATATTACGAAGCGGATAAAGTATTATTTACTCGTTCAGAGTATATTGATTGTGGTGGCAGCACTAATAATTATGCAATTTAAATTTTCGCGGCTGCTATTTTTACTCTTGATATTAGCGGAAGGAATTATTATCATAACAATGCTTTTGAATGTTGTGAAACCGTTATCTAATCTTCAGGATACATTGGAAAAGAGTATTACTGATAAAAGCAGTGAGGAAAGTCCGATATTGATGGCAGCAGAAATGCCATTTATAGACGAAGTCAGAATATTATTAGATAAATGTGCACAAGAAACGACAAGAAGAAATTCGGCTGAAATTTTTGATAAGCAGGCTGAGCTTACAGCATTACAGAGCCAGATTAATCCACATTTTCTTTATAATACGCTGGAATCAGTGCGGGGACAGGCACTAATTGACGGGAACACAGAAATTGCGAAAATGATGGAAGCACTTTCAGCCTTTTTCCGGTACAGTATAAGCCGAAAAGGAAGTCTTGTTACGCTCAGGGATGAACTTGCCAATATTGAAAATTATATGATGATTCAACGCTATCGCTTTAATAACCGGTTTTCAATGGAAATTTTTATTGATGAAGAAGATGAAGAAGCATATGATTACAAGATTCCAAAATTAATTATCCAGCCGGTGGTGGAAAATGCAATTTTCCACGGACTGGAGGAAAATCTGGAAGGCGGTGCTGTAAGCATTGAAGTAATTATAACTGAAAGGAATTTAATTATTACGGTTTCTGATAACGGAAAAGGGATGGATACCAAAACTCTGAGCGAACTAAATGAAAGAATTCATTCACAAATTATTTTATTCGATCAACCGAAAGGAAAACAACAGAGAAATACAGGAATCGGTTTATTAAATATTCATAAGCGAATTCAGCTTCTTTTTGGTGAGGATTACGGTTTAAATGTATATAGTACGCAAAATCAGGGAACAGATGTAGAAATTACAGTGCCGGTACATTATGAAGGGAATACTGAGTGAAATGAAAAAGGAAGTATTGCGGATTAGGGATATAAAATTACAAAATAAAACCGGAAATGAACTGAAATATATAAATTTTTATCTGTTAGAAGGAGAAATTACCGGCTTTCTGGGACTGGAAAATTCAGGTAAAGATATACTGGTCAATATTTTATCCGGTAAACAAAGATTTGACAGTGGTTTTGTGAGTGTTTACGGAGAGCGGATTATAACATCAGACGATTTGGCGAACTTTGTTTACAAAATGAAGGACTCGAATTATTTTATTGAAGACTGGTCAGTAGCAGAATATATCGGTTTAGTGGATAACCGCCTATTTGGAGGAATTCTTCGGAAAAAAGCATTAATTGACGTAGTGCAGAAAATATTTGATATACTGAAGATAGAAATCGCCGTACACCGGAAACTGGGTGATCTAAGTGAAATTGAAAAACGTTTGGTTGATATTGCAAAAGCGTATCAAAAGGATGCTAAAATTTTGATTATTGAAGATGAGTTTGATGGGCTTTCCCAGAAAGAAATTCAATGTTTTAAAACAGAGCTGATGCGTATAATTTGCGGAAGAATGACTGTAATTATAAATAATCATTCTGATATGGTAACCGGTATCCTGGCAGAAAAGCTGATTATTTTTAAAAAGGGTGAGATTGTAAAAAAATGCACGGCAGAATGTATCCGAAATTCAGAATACCTGGAGAAATATCTAATGGGGACAAGCATTCGTTCACAGAAAAAGACACTTGATAATATGCGGCTAAATCAAACTGGTCAGCGTGAAACTATATATCGGATAGCACATGTAAAAAATAAGAGCGGAAAGGAAATGGAATTTTTATTTCAAAGGGGTGAGATTACAACCATTCTGGTCCTTGATCGAAAAGAAAAAGAAAAAATATTTAAAATTCTATCCGGTCGAATTAAAGTAGCCGGGGTTAAAAGATGGATTAGTGAGACATTTTGTGAATTTGAAGACATTTCAGATTACGTAAGACATAGAATTATTTCTATTATGTATCTTGGAAACATTGAAGAACTGCTTCCCGGCATGTCAATTGGCGAAAATATTCTAATGCCTTCGTTAAATAAAATTTCTTCGCTGGAATATACACTAACTGAGCATAAAATGATAAAAGTACTGGAAAAAGAAATTGAGAGGTCTGGAATCATCAAAAATGAAAAAATCAGGGAACTTGGTATTAATGACCGTATTACGCTGACATTAGAGCGCTGGTATGTCTATAGTCCCAAAGTTATTATTTTGTTTGAACCCTTCGCACTATGTGATACATATGGTGTAGCGTTGGTTAAGTCGTATATTAATAAAATAGCATCCGGAGGGACAGCGGTTATTGTAGTCAAATCAAGAGAAGAATATATGGAGGATTCTGACAATTTTATCCATGTATAAAAAATGTTCATTTCTATCAAATCTAAAAGTAATCACACTAATTCTAAATTCTAACCCGTTGTAAATTATATAGGAGAAAATTATAATAAAATTACTCTTGAAAGGAAGAGAAACAATGATGTTAAAGGAGGAATAACATGAAAAAGAAGATTTTATCAATGGTACTTGTAATGGCAATGACTGCAGTAATGCTAATTGGCTGTAATTCCAATGCGGAACCGGAAGAAAGTTCGGCAGCGCAAGCCGAAAAGGGAGAAGATCTGACATTTGTTATCGTACCGAAATGTGTCCATGCGTGGTTCGATGAAGTAAACAAGGGAGCACAGCTGCAAGCCGATGCGCTTTCCAAGCAGCTTGGTGTAGAAGTGAAAATCGATTATCGTGCTCCGCAGAAAGCGGATGTTGCAGAACAAAATTCCGTTTTAGAACAGGCTGCGGCAACAAAACCAAATGGTATTGCACTTGACCCGGTTGATTATGAAGGCAGTAAGGCAGTAATTGAAGAAATTGAGAATCAAGGTATCCCGGTGATTTTATTTGACGCACCGACACCCGAGGGCAGTGACCTCACTTCAGTTGGAAATGATTTTTCAGAACAGGCAACCATCGCTGCTGATAAGCTTGCGGAGCTGATCGGAGAGAAAGGAAAGGTAGCTGTTATGCAAGGATTTCCATCAGCGCCCAATCATGCCGAGAGATATCAGGCGCATTTAGATGCGCTGGCTAAATATCCGAACATCGAAGTGATTGATGGGGGGATCGACAATGACAATGTAGAAGAAGCACAATCTCAGGCAGCGGCAGTCCTGGCAGCTAATCCGGATCTGAAAGGATATTTAAATTGCGATGCCTGTGGTTCCGGAATTGCAGCGGCAGTAGAAGAAGCGGGAAAAGCAGGTGAAGTTACAGTAGTAACAATGGATAACCTGATTGAAATTTTAGATTATGTTAAGACCGGAACAATCTCGGCGACATCTTCTACAATTCCGCAGATGCAGGGTTCAATGTCAGTCTTAATGCTGTGGCAGAAACATCTTGGAATTGATATTCCGAAAACGGTTGATACCGGAATCGCTTATATTGACGAAACTAATATAGATGAGTGGATTGAAATGGTAGGCCAATAAGTGAATGAAAGAGGGGCTCACAGCCCCTCTTTTTAAAAAGAAGCCAAAAGGAGTATGCCGATGAACATTTTAGAGGCACATAATATAACAAAATTATTTCCGGGAGTAGTGGCCCTGGATTCAGTAGATGTTTCCTTTGAGGCCGGTGAAATTCATTGTGTTATCGGAGAGAATGGTGCTGGGAAAAGCACCTTAATTAAATGTCTTACGGGGGTATATGAACCAGAGAGCGGCGAAATTATGATTAACGGTCAGGATGCCCGGAAAAATAAAAGTCTATTTAATAAAATTGCATATGTACCGCAGGAAATTGATTTGTTTGGGCAGATGTCGGTAGCCGAAAACTTATTTTTACCGTATCAAAAATCGGGGCTGAAAGGACTGGTAAATCAAAGGAAGTTAGAAGAGAAGGCGATATCGTTTCTTGAGCGTTTTCACATTCCGGTTCAGCCGGATGAACTGGTTAAAAATATTTCTTTTTCCGCCCAGCAGCTTCTGCAAATCGCCCGGGCCACGGTGCATGAAGATTATGAAGTACTGATGCTGGATGAACCGACGACGAGTCTGACAACAGAAGATACGCAGATACTGTTTGATATTGTGAGGGGAATCAAAGAAGAAGGAAAAGCAGTCATCTTTATTTCGCATAAATTAGAAGAGATTTTTGCTCTCGGTGATGTGATTACGGTATTTAGAAATGGAAAAAAGGTGGCTTACTCTAAAATCAAAGATATCGACGTTGGATGGGTGATTGCTCAGATGACAGGGCGGAAAGTAGAGCAGAATCAAACATTCTGGTCCGAAAAGGTGATGGATGAAGTTCTCTTAGAGGTAAGAAATCTTACGGGAGAACGTTTTACAGATATTAGTTTTGACCTGAAGAAAGGCGAGATATTAGGACTTTCTGGCCTGGTGGGAGCCGGGCGCAGTGAACTGATGCAGGCGGTTTTTGGCTATTTGCCGATATATTCCGGTACTGTGAAGCTGGAGGGGCAGAACTGGAAGCTGGGCGATACCAGCTATTCGGTTAAAAATGGACTTGTCTATCTTCCGGAGGAACGAAAGAAGCAGGGGATTCTTCCAGTACTTAGTACCCGCGAAAATATTTCTGTTTCGGCATTGGAAAAACTGCAGGCACCAATTGGAATTTCCAGCCACAAAGAAGTAGAACTGGCACAAGAGATCGTTGATATATACGATATCAAGACGCCGGATATGGAGAAAGAAATTCAGTTTTTGAGCGGTGGAAATCAGCAGAAGGTAATTATCGGACGCTCAATGTGCTGCGATCCAAAAGTACTGGTTTTTGATGAGCCGACCAAAGGAATTGATGTTGGTACGAAAGCGGAAATCTACCGTTTAATGAAGGAACTTGCTGAACAAAAAGGAATTGGCATTATTCTGATTTCTTCAGAAATGGATGAAATAAAGAAATGCTCGAATAGGATTATTGCATTATATGAAGGAGAAAAAGCCGGAGAGTATGATGCAAGAGCAGATAAGGAAACGATTTTGAGTGCGATTATTGGTGTAAAGTCTTAGATAAAGAGGAGTCGTTATTATGAATAAACAAAAAGTAAAGAGCAATAACGCAGTGATTAGTGCGTTAAAAAAAAGTAATATGACTGCCATGGGGGTGGTTTTGATTCTGATGATTGTTATCGCCAGTGTTTTATCACCATATTTCCTGGATATCTATAATTTACAGGCATTAATCCGGGATCTTGCTTTCATCGGAATGATTGGGATTGGGCAATCCCTGCTTCTGCTTATTGGCGAATTAGATCTTTCGGTCGGAAAGATTGCATCTTTATGTGGGATTCTTGCCGGTATGATGATGGTAACGTATGGATTGAATCCGTATTTATCTCTGGTGGCTGCATTATTACTTGGGCTTGTATTCGGAGCAATTAATGGGGTTATTATTACTAAGCTCCGGCTTAATTCGATGGTAGCTACTATTGGTATGCAGGGGGTCTATGGCGGTATTAACCTGGTCCTCACGAAAGGGAAGGCGATAACGGGAATCCCCAGTAGTATATATATATTTGGTAAAGGGAATCTGGGACCGCTTCCATTTCCTTTTGTATTTACTATAATCGTTCTGATATGTGTACTATTCCTGGTAAAGAAAACTAAGACCGGGCGTTATATCTATGCCATTGGAAATAGCCGTGAAGCAGCTAAAATACTCGGTATCAAGGTAGATCGGATCCGTATTATGATCTATGCGATCGTTGGATTTATTTCGTCTCTGGCCGGCATACTGTACGTGGCAAGACTGGGGTCCTCCCAGTCAGCAATCGGCGAAAGCTGGCCCATGAACTCTATTGCCTCTTCGGTAATCGGCGGTGTTTCTCTGACCGGCGGAATCGGGAATCCGGCCGGAGCTCTGATTGGTGCGGCGGTTATTAGTATTATCCAGAATATGATTGTATTATTTGGGGTTAATGTATACTGGCAATCGGCGGTATCAGGAATTGTAGTAGTTCTGGCAATTTCTTTTAGTTCTATTTCAGATATTGTCAGAGAACGAAAACAGAGAAAAATTAAAGTTAATTAAACAAGAAAGGTGGTTTTAGATGAAGTTAGGTTTGAATTTATCATTTGCAGTAAAGCGGTGGATGAAGCCAGATCAGCTTGCGAAGATGTGCAAAGAAGATTTTGACGTAGAACATGTGCAGTTTACATGGGATCTGATTGATCCATGGTGGCCCGACACCCTGCGGGATCAGATGGCGGCAGAATATAAGACCGCATTTGAAAATGAAGGAGTTCAGATTGATGCCGGATTTGCCGGTCTGGCGGCGTATAGTTATGCTAATCTGCTGGCTCCTTCGGCAATTCAAAGAGAAATAGCCTTGACCTATTTTAAAAGAGCAGTTGACTTAACAGTGAAGATGGGCAGCCCGATTCTTGGCAGTCCGGTTGGCGGCATGAATTATGATGATGCCAGAAATCCGGGGAAACGCAGTGAACTTTATAAAATAATGTTAGATTCCCTGCGGCAGCTGGCTGCATATGGAAAAGAAAAAGGCCTGCAGGAAATACATATTGAAGCGACGCCGCTTTGGACAGAATTTCCCCATAGTCCGGAAGTTTCGGTGCAGATGATGAAAGATCTGGCAGACACGGCTATACCGGTAAAACTGTTGATTGATTGGGGGCACGCGCTTTATAAACCGCTGCTGAAAGAAGCGGCGGATATGGAGCTGTGGCTGAAAGAATGTGCACCTTATGTTGGCTCCATCCATCTGCAGCAGACCGATGGCCTGGCTGACCGGCACTGGGACTTTACCAAAGAAGGAATCGTAACACCCGAATACATTAAGCGGGCAATATCTGTATCAGGACTGGAAGAAATACCGCAATATTTAGAAGTAGTTACTATTTTTGAAGAAGAAGATGATGCTGTTTATGAAGGAATTAAAAAAACGATGGAATATCTTCAGCATGAGTTAGTTAATTAGGAGGGATATTAAGGGTGGAAATCGAAAAAACATTTCAGAATATTCTAATAGAGCATCAAAAAGTATATCAGGAAATAGATCAAAAATCCTTGCGTAAATTTATAGAAACTATTAAGTCTCATAACCGGATATTTTTAATTGGAGTCGGGCGTGAAGGCCTGGCGACCAGGGCTTTGGCGATGAGACTAATGCATATGGGGAAAGAAGTTCACTGGATCTGGGATGACACTACTCCCGGTATCGGTCCGGGAGATTTATTGATTGCAACATTGGGGGACGGGCAAATAGGACATATTCATTATATTTGCCGGCGGGCAAAGGAAGCCGGCGCCTTTATATATGTGGTAACCGGATCACCTAGCGGACGAGCAGCCAGAGAAGTTGCTGATGCGGTATTTTTCCTGCCGGCAGCAGTTTACCGCGGAACCGATGATGTAGTGCTGTCTGCTCAGCCGATGGGAAATCTATTTGAACAGGCTCTTTTTATCACATTTGATGTAGTGGTCATGGTGATTGTAGAAGAAACGGAAAATCTGACTTTTGAAAAAATGGCAGGCCGGCATAGAAATATAGAATAAATAAAGGAGACAGACATTAATATGAAGAAAATATTGAATGCAGATGTATCAAATGTAGTAGAGGAAATGCTTTCAGGCTATCTTCAGGCATATAGGAAGTATTATAAGAAAATAGGTGATTATAATGCGTTTCAATATAGAAATAACCGAAAAAGCAAAGTGGCTTTGGTAATTGGCGGTGGAAGCGGGCATGAACCATTGTTTTCCGGATTTTGTGGTGCAGGGCTTGCAGATGCGGTGGCCTGCGGAAATGTCTGTGCATCTCCCAACCCTGATCTGATTTGTGAGACGGCAAAAGCGGTAGATCAGGGTAAAGGAGTTTTATTTATTTACGGTTGTTATGCCGGAGATAATCTGAACTTTGACATGGCTGAAGAGCAATGCCAGGCAGAAGGTATTAAGACTGGTCATGTAAGGGTTTGGGATGATTGTACTTCCGCACCCAAAGAACGGATTACTGACCGGCGCGGCATTGCCGGTGATGTATTTGTAATAAAAATAGCCGGTGCGGCATGTGATGCCGGCCTGGAGTTTGAAGAGGTTATCCGGATAGCTGAAAAAGCCAGGGATCATGTTAATACGATAGGATTGGCAACGTCCCCGGGGACGTTGCCGGGAAATGATAAACCGACATTTGAACTGGGTGATGAAGAAGTGGAGTTCGGGATGGGCCTGCATGGTGAACCAGGGATTGAACGAACCAAAATGAAACCGGCAAATGAGCTGGTTAAGCGAATGTATTCTGAGCTAAAGAATGAAATGGGGTTAAAAAAAGGAGATGAAATCGCTGTTTTAATAAACGGGCTTGGATCTACGCCGCTGTTAGAACTGAATATTGTTTATTATGAATTAAATAAGCTTCTTATGGCGGATGAATTGGGTGTTCATGATGCAGAGATAAAGATTTATTGTACCTGTATGGAAATGGGTGGGTTCTCTATTACAATTCTGAAATTGGATGAGGAATTAAAAAATTATCTGGATGCACCATGCTATTCACCATATTATGCAAAAGGCCGATTCACAAATGTGGCTTATCAGCAGATTGAGGAGGATGAAGAAGCAGAAGCTGAGTTTAATCAAAATGATATCCAGCCGGCTGAAATTGTCAGGAGTGCAGCCGGAGAACTTTCAGAGCTTAATGCAGCAGATGCAAGAAATATGCTTTTGTATATTGCGGATAAGATTATTGAAAAAAAGGAGTATTTAACTGAGATTGACAGTGCGATCGGCGATGGTGATCACGGAATTGGAATGGCCGGCGGCATGCAAAAGGTTAAGAAAAGATTGCAGGAGATGGCAGATGAAGAAAATGTGTATGCGGTGTTTGAGGCGGCGGGAAAGGCCATGCTAATGTCCATGGGAGGAGCTTCCGGCGTAATCTTTGGCAGCCTGTATCTGGCCGGAGCCGAAGCGATGACGCCAAAATCCGTTTTAGCTGCAGAGGATTTAGCAAAGATGGAACGAAAAAGTCTTGCGGCAATTCAAGCGCGCGGTAAGGCAGAAGTCGGTGATAAAACCATGGTTGATGCCTTGGCACCGGCAGTAGTAGCACTGGAGCTGAATCAGGGTGAAAGCCTCCTCAAGATGCTGAAAGCTTCAGAAGAAGCAGCCAGACAGGGAATGGAAAATACTAAAAATTATATTGCTAAATTTGGCCGTGCCAAATCATTGATGGAAAGAGCTGTTGGTTATCAAGACGCAGGGGCAACATCGGTCTGGCTGATATTCCAGGGCATGAGAGAATTTGTGGAAGGGGTTATATAAGTTTCTGCCAAGGCTTTCTATGATAAAACAAATTCATAGGAAGCCTTAAATCTGGATTATTCTGCTTCATTTAATTCCCTTAGAATTATCTCGGCAGTTTTTTTGACAGTATCTGCAACAAAAGAAGTACACTGGGATTTTCTCTCGGGTGAATTTTTTTCTTTTCCTTTCGTCAAGATTCGACAACATGTGGCACCGCAGTTTTCTTTAAAGTAATCATGCAATTCGTTGGTAAGCTGGAAACATTTGTTGATTCTCGGGTCACCAGGTTCCCTGCGGCCAAAGAAATAACCGATACACATAGTGCCGCCGGCCAGTGCACCACAGATACATCCGGCGCCGCCCAGTCCCCAGGGAAAGCCGGAACTCATGGCAATTGCGTCGTCTGATAAATCCAATTCAAAATGCTTTTTAATAGCATAAATGATCGATTCCGAACAGGCAAATCCCTGATTAAAAATATCTACAGCGTCTTGTATAAGTTTTTCCATATCTATGTTTTTCGTCATAATCTATCCTTCTTTCTGTAATTATTTTTCTGCTACCATTATACTATATATAGGTAGCAAAATCCTTGTAAATGACATTTTTTTATGTATATTTCAATTTACCTCTGCGTTCTTTATCATCTCTACGGTGCTCCCTTTTGTATATTTACATCTGACAGCTTCAGTTCCAAAGTGGTGTCCCTGATACAGATTTTTGTAAAATAATAAAAACATATTGTATTGCGATAAAAAACCATTGCAATATGGCATATTATGGTTTATGATAGGGAAGAGGTGGTGAAGCTATGAAACAAAAGGAAATGTCAGTGTACCTAAAGATAATAACTGTGATAGTGGCAATACTATTCTTGTTTTTTATTATATGGTTTTTGCCTACCAGCATTATTCAGACTATGATTCCGGCTGGTATTATATTACAGCAGGCATATTTTATCATAGGCTATATATGGCTGGTATCTACCCCCTGCCTTTTAGCGCTGGTTAAATTCTATAAGATATGCTGCCGGATCGGAAAGGATAATTCGTTTTGCACGGAAAATGCAAAAGCATTGAAAGATATGAGTTTTTTTATGCTGACCGTAGTGGTGCTAAGTAGTATTGGTATGGCGGTACTCGTTTTTTCCGGGCTTTACTATTATTTTAAATTTTCCGGTGCCGCGATATTAATTGCGATCATCATAGCTGTTACTCTGTCAGTAGTCTGCGCCGCATTATCGCATCTGGTGCAGAAAGCAAGTGCTCTTCAGGAAGAGCACGATTTAACAGTTTAGGGGTGATAAAATGGCAATCAGGATAAATGTCGATGTAATGCTTGCCAGGCGGAAGATGAGTGTAACGGCACTGGCATCCGAAGTGGGTATTACGATGGCAAATATATCAATATTAAAAAATGGAAAAGCAAAGGCTATCAAGCTAAATACGCTAAGCAGCATATGCAAGGCGCTTAATTGTCAACCCGGCGATATATTAGAATATGTGCCGGATGAGGAGGAGGACGATCATGGAAAAACCATTGATTAACAAAATGAAAGCAAATTATGGTTATTTTGGAGGATTAAGTATTATATACGGTTTGATTTTTGCATTCTGTATATACAAGAATACGCATGGGGTTACTTTTATAATATATGCTGCGGCGACTATTGTCTTTGGTTTATTGTTTTTGAAGAAAATAGATTTTAAGCTGCAGAAAAAGTCAAAAAGATATTTTATCGGGATGATGCTCTTAAGTGTGGCAATGCTATTTACAACAGAATTTTTCTTTATTGTATGTAACTGGATCGGGATGATGCTGCTATTTTCCGTAGCTATGATTCATCAATTTTACAATGATGGAAAGTGGAATTTTCCGGCTTATTTTCAGAGACTGTTCATTTTATTAGGAACATCGATCGGTTTATTTTTCTATCCCTTCCGTCATGGAGCACAATATCTTACTGTAAAAGACAGTAGTAAAAAGCGGACGATATATGCTGTATTGATTGGTTTCTTAGTGGCTCTGGGATTATTAACTATAATCCTGCCGCTGCTTTTAAGTTCTGATATGGTATTTGCTAACTTTTTCGGTGATATATTAAAATACATTAACATACCGACCATTATTGGTGTTGGGTTCACCATCGTTCTGGGATTTATAGCCTGCTATTCCTTTTTTAGTTCACTGTGCAGTTATAATTTTCCGGTAGAAACTGAACGGAAAATGAAATACTATAGTTCTGTCATCGGGATTACATTTACTTCTGTACTGGCTTTTATCTATATGCTGTATTGCGGGATACAAATACTCTATTTATTCCTTGGACTCGATAAAGGTTTGTCGGCATCGGTAACCTATTCAGAATATGCCCGCTCAGGATTCTGGGAGTTATTATTTGTAAGCATCATTAATTTCTTCCTGGTTTTAATATGTATGTACATTTTTACAGAAAGCAAAGTTTTAAAAGGTGTGCTGGCTTTTATTTCCGGCTGCACTTATATCATGCTGATTTCCGCAGCGTACAGAATGCTCATATATATCGGACAGTATGACCTGACATTTTTAAGAGTACTGGTACTGTGGTTCTTACTTGTATTGGCATTGATAATGGCCGGCGTGATTATTAGCATTTTCAGAAAAACATTCCCGTTGTTCCGATATGTTATGATGATAGTGGCGGTATGTTATATTTCATTTGCTCTGTCCCGTCCCAATTATTGGATTGTTCAGTATAATGTAAGTCATGCTGAACAAATGAGTTATGGAGATATTCTGTATCTGATGAATAACTTCCCGGAGGATGCCGCATCTGCAATTGCCCGGATGGATCCTAAAGAGATCAGTGAAGCTGAAGAAATCAGCAAGTATTATCAATATACAGACGACGAAGTAAAGGGACGTTTATATGATTATTTCTTAGATTTATCAGAAAATAATAATGATGTTTACTTCCGTAAGGCTAATTATGTCCGGATCAGGGCAAAGCTGATTGCAGATAATTATTTAGAGGAACATAAAGATTATAAAAAACACTCCAATAATTATTATTAAGAGTTATAATGATAAAAAGGTATATACAATAAGATAACGGCCAAGGAGTATAATTTTATTATGAAGAGAATTATCATGATGGTGCTGAGAAATTTCTTTCGGGTTCCTTATCTGTGGATAAGACTTTGTTATTATGCGAAGCACGTGGATAAGTATCCGGAAGAAGAACGCTACCAAATACTCATTAAGATAGTAAGAAGGGCTAATATTGGCGGGAATGTTAAGATCGAGGCCCACGGACAGGAGAATATTCCTAAAGAAAGCGGTTTTATGTTTTTCCCCAATCATCAGGGCCTCTATGATGTGCTAGCCATCATTGAGGCCTGTCCGATACCATTTTCAGTAGTTGCAAAAAAAGAAGTGGCAAATGTTCCTTTATTAAAGCAGACCTTTGCCTGCATGAAGGCATACATGATAGACCGTGATGATATACGGCAGTCAATGCAGATCATTACCGATGTTGCGAATGAGGTGAAAAGCGGCAGAAATTATTTAATCTTTGCTGAAGGAACCAGATCAAAAGAAGGAAATAAGGTTTCAGATTTCAAGGGTGGAAGTTTTAAATCGGCCACTAGAGCAAGATGTCCGATTGTACCGATTGCCTTGATTGATTCTTTCAAGCCGTTTGACACCGATACGATCAGTTCAGTTACCGTTCAGGTACATTTTTTAGAACCAATACTCTATGAGGAGTATAAGGACATGAAAACTACTGAGATAGCAGCAGAGGTAAAGACCCGAATTGAAAAAACAATAAACCAAAACACATAGTATGACTAAATCAGAGGAGATAATTATGGAAATTAAAACAGTATCTATCATAGGACTTGGAGCTTTAGGAGTATTATTCGGGAAACAGATGACAGACTCATTAGAAAAAGGACAGGTACGTGTCATAGCGGATCCGCAGAGAATCAATAAGTATAAAAAGGAAGGCATATACAGCAATGATCAAATATGTAATTTTAAATATGTAACTCCTGGTGAAATTTCCGAACCGGCAGATCTTGTCATATTCATGGTAAAGTTCAATGCTTTACGGGACGCAGCTATAGCTATGAAAAGTCAGATCGGCCCAGATACCATTATCATGTCCGCTTTAAACGGGATCAGCAGTGAAAAGATTCTTGGTGAAATATATGGTATGGATAATATCGTTTATTGTGTAGCTCAGGGAATGGATGCGGTAAAAGTGGGCAACCAGCTTACTTATACCCAGATGGGAAAGCTCTGTTTTGGTGAGAGTCCTGTTAAAGGCGAACGGGAGAAAAGCAGAGAAAAACAGAAAATAGACGCTGTAGCCGCCTTTTTTTCAAAGGCCGGAATCCCTTATGAAATCGTTTCAGACGCCACCCATATGATCTGGAGTAAGTTTATGCTCAATGTAGGTGTGAATCAGGTGGTAGCCTATTACGAAGGAAACTATGGGACGGTTCAGGCAGCGGGCGAGGCCAGAAATATGATGCTTGACAGTATGCGTGAAGTAACGCAGATAGCTCCTTATGAAGGTATTAATCTAAGTGAGAAAGATATCGAATATTGGATGCAGGTATTAGCCACCTTAAGTGCAGAAGGAAAACCATCTTTGAGACAGGATATGGAAGCGAAGAGAAAAAGCGAAGTAGATCTGTTTTCTGGTACCGTTCGGGAACTGGGGAAAAAATATGGAGTAAGTACACCGGTAAATAATATCTTATATAAGAAAATAAAAGAGATTGAAGTATTATATAATAAATAGAGGGACAAACTGTCCAAAAAGCGTTGACATTCCCAGTTTCTTTTAGTATAATAACCTTTGCACTATTTGAACAAGTAATTGAATAATAGACACAAGAAGAATTCAGGAGAAGTACTCAAGAGGCTGAAGAGGCGCCCCTGCTAAGGGTGTAGGTCGGGTGACCGGCGCGAGGGTTCAAATCCCTCCTTCTCCGTTCATAGAATGACAAAAAATGATAAAAAATGTGTTGACAAATTAAATCAAGCATGTTATTCTACTAGAGTTGCCATTGCAACAAAAAATGGTAAAAGAACCTTGATAATTAAACAATAGACAACAAACCCTGAAAATCTTTTAAAGAGAATTCAGAGAACGGGTATTGTACAGAAATGTACGATGCTAACCAAAACAAACAGTAACGGATTAAAATTAGCTAGCAGCAAATTTTGACTCGGAACAAACACTTTTAACGAGAGTTTGATCCTGGCTCAGGATGAACGCTGGCGGCGTGCTTAACACATGCAAGTCGAACGAAGCACTACTTTTGAAAGCGATCAGCTTGCTGAGAGAGTTCATGTGT